>Ga0209888_1000664_pt1 | contig 14575 bp, 11 predicted proteins | sample OrgsoiDNA_201059_FD_185807 | JGI IMG/M metagenome (GOLD analysis project Ga0209888, IMG submission 185807) | Permafrost soil microbial communities from the Arctic, to analyse light accelerated degradation of dissolved organic matter (DOM) -... | ecosystem: Environmental > Terrestrial > Soil >...
TCCTGATCTTGAATGTCTCTTCTGAATCTTTGACAAAGGAACTGAAAATGAACGCAAAACGCATGATCGCAAAAATCGCCGCCGCGGCGGCTCTGCTTTCGCCGGTGGTGGCAATGGCCGCGATGGGTGTCTCGACGGGGGCCGAAAGCGGCACCTATTACGCAGTGACGAAAGACCTTCAGCGTGCTTGCAAGGGCGTTGTCGACATGAATGTTTATGAATCAGCCGGTTCTCTTTCGAATCTCGAAAGAATCTTTTCCGATCCGAATGTCCAATACGGGATTGTTCAGGTTGACGCGCTGCTCTACAAGCAAATATCGGACCCCCAGTTAATGGCCCGTATCAAAGAGGTGCTGCCACTTTACCGTGAAGAGCTGCAGCTTGTCAGCACGACAAGCGGGCCTAAAAACTTAGCCGCATTTGCCGGGAAAAAGATTGTTGGGGGAACCCCGGGAAGTGGCAGTTTGGTATCCTTAATGATGTTGAAAGCGAAGACGGGAATACCGTTCGAAGTGGTTGAAAAAACACAAGCTGAAGGAATGGATATGTTGGCGGCCGGACAAGTGGATGGAGTGCTTGTCGTAGGGGGCAAGCCATTTCCTTTGCTGAAGAACTTGGGCGCGTTCGCGAACGGAAGAATTCAATTAGTTCCCTTGTCGGATCCTCATTTGGATGGGTTTTATATGAAGGCAATGATTCCGGAAGGTATCTATGCCTGGCAAAAAACGCCGGTTCAGACCTACGCGGTCCAAAGCATCATGGCGACTTTTGATTACAAAAGTCCCGCGATGCAAAAGGACATCGGCAGCTTGGTCACGTGCATAAAAAACAAGCTTCCGGAGCTTCAGGCATCGGGGCACCCGAAATGGCGTGAAGTGGATCTCGATGATATGACACGCGTGAATTGGCCGGTTCATCCGGCGGCGCTAAAAGCGCTTGGAAAGACTGCCTCACCCTCGAAATCAAAATAGTCTTCGGCGAAAGAGTCGAAAGTGTGAGAGGGGGCTTGCGAGCCCTCTTTGTTCGCAATGGATCGGCAAAAATATCGATTCATGAATTCGCAAAGGAAAAAACAGTGAGCAACGATCACCAATTCGTGAAAGGATTTTCATATCGATGGGGCCTCCCAGAACTTATGGCGCGAAAAAACATCCGGTTTGCGTTAGATTTACACCGTCGTCTGGCGTCTGTCGGGTGCGATGTTTCTCGTCAAACAGTGAATCAATGGGTCGCGCAAGGGGATGGCCACAACGTTCGAGTTCAACACCTTGTCGCGTTGTGCACAGTGTTGGAATGCGGGCCTGAAGAGCTCGTAATGTTGATCATAGAGCAACAATAAACCGCGAAAAGGTGGAGAGGCAAGCAATGCGAACATCCCTGAATTATTTGAGTGGTTTTCGACCCGTAAGGAAGAACGAAAATCCGCCTTTTTCTTTAAATTCTGGGAAAACCGCATTGGGGTTAATGGGCATGTTTTCAGGAATAACACGCGGTTTCTGACGCGCAAACCGGCGCCACTCGACACCAGTTTTAAGGCCTTGCTGTTGCGCCCAGGCAGCTGATTCTTCAAAAGAAGCTCGCGGTAGGGTTCCCAAGTATCCATGCCAGCCAAGAGCAGAAAAAGAGTCTCCATAAATAATGTCTGGATTCATGGGGATATCGGAAGGCTTTAAAAATGACGTTGTGCGACATCGATAAAGGTAGTCTTTTCGGTGCCGGAATTTGTTTTTTTTTGCCCATTCAGAGGCCTTCTCCAAGGATCGCCATCCATGTTCAAAAATATTGGCATAACGAGACGTGTCAATGCCATGAGAATAGGCCGCATGTAATTTCGCATTGACCGCATCGTCTGCCGGAAGAATCCCAGATTGAACGAGGTGATGAATGTGCCGAAGAATCGTTTCAATCCGTTTTGTGAATTGTCCATCGCTCACCGGATCAACAATGACGTCGAGTGTTTCATTAAGAAGAGGGAGGCCTGCTTCTCGCGCTCTGATCACGATCCACGGCGGGTCTTCCCGTGTAAGACGAATAGTTTTTTGGATATCTCGGGACGGATTTTTGTGGTAGTGACGACCATCATATTCAAAGACGAAACGTCGTTTAGAATCGACAAAATCCCCGCTAATTTTTTTGCTGACACCATTATTGGTTGTCAATATTTTATAAGGCCCCGATTCATCCACTTCGAATATTTCCCGAAGAAAAACAACCACAGCTTTTTCGATTTTTGAAACTCCTGCTAATTTGCTGTGGTTAAAAAAATAGTTCCAGCCCCCTCGTTCGTAAAAATCCGCATAAAATTCTTGTGGGTTTGGGTGGATATGAGAAGGTCTTTTGGTTGAATCGGAAAGCCTTGTTCGCCAATCCGTCGTGCTAAAAATGCCGTTGGACATTGCCCATTGACGCGCCTCTTCATAGGAGCACATCTGATCCGGCTTGATGCGAAGGGGCCGTCCACTGCCTAAAAACCACGGCCATCCGCCCAGTTTTGCGAAATTTTTATAACTAGATGCCGGGTTGGAAGGGATATTTTTTGGAAAAAGAGCGGGTGTGTCTTTTCGGCGTTGATGCCACTCCTCCGACCCCGAAAGGTTAAGTTGAGCCGCCCATTTGGCAGCTTCTTGAATGGGCAAAAAAGATAAAGATTTAAAGGCCACTTTGCCTGTGCCCAAAAAGGCCCCCCAACCGCCGCAGGAGGATAATCGATAAATTTTTCCGGGCATGGAAGGGATGTTAAGCCTCTTCCTTTCATCAGAAAAAGATTCATCATTTTTGCATCGCCAATCCCAGCTTTTTTTGCTGAAAATGCCTTGTTGTTGAGCCCACGCAGAAGCCTCTTCTAACGAAGTCCATTGTTCAAGTGTCTTCGTGCGCGTGATTCCAAGGAAACCCGTCCACCCGCCAATGTTCATGAAAGATATTCCGCCATAGGACCGACGAGGATCCATGGGGACGCCTTGTGCCAAAAAGTTTGTATCTGATTTGCATCGTTCCAACCAGGCAAGGCCATTGTCTATTTTTTGATTTTTTGCCCATGCAGACGCGGCCTCTATTGACAACCATTTTTTGGATGGGGGGTTTAGACTGCGTTGGGGTTTGCATCCTAAAAAACCGGCCCATCCGCCAATTTTAAGAAATTCAATTTCTCCATAAGTGATCAGAGGGTTGATTGGAATATTAAGCGCATCAGGATCAAATTCAGGATCGTGATGGCAGTGCTTAAACCATTCTGTTTTATTGATGAATTTGTGAGTCTTCGCCCAAACAGAAGCGTCTGAGAGCGAAGCCCATGGAACAACCCGCCTATTAACGGTGGTGCCTAGGAACGCAGCCCATCCACCTTGTTCACGGAAAAACGGTTGATAAACAATCTGTGGCGCGCGGGGGACTCCGGCAGCTTGAGGTTGAAAATAAAGATCGTTTTTTAACCGATGCCTCCATTCTTCACATGTCTTGATATTTTGAGTGCGTGCCCATTCAGAAGCATCTTCGTAAGAAAGCCATTTCAATTTAGTTCTGGGCATCATGATAGGTTAGAATTGGAAAGAAGAGGGGGCATCGATGTGGCTGAATGTAGCGCCATTTTTACATCTCTGCAAGTCTCGTGCCCAAGGTTTTTTGTTGTCTGAGAACTGCAACGACGTTTGGAGCCGTATACGATTGTGCCTGTATTTTTTAAATAAAAAAGTTGGTTTTTAAAACCAAGAATAGCAACGATCGTGTGGGATTTTAAACGTGGAAATGATCTACAAAAAAGGCAAGCAATAAAAAAGGCGCCTGTTTGGCCGCCTTTTTTTGGGAAAGAGCCAGCGTGAAATCAATAGCTCTCAATCGGTTGAACGCCGCCCACGGCCTTGATGCCTTCGATGGCCGAAATCGGCTTCACGCCCGAGATGCCGGACGCGGCGTTCGCCGGCACTTGCGCGGGGGAGGGATCGCCCAGAACCACGGCGCCGCTCGAGAACGCGTTTTGGCCTTTGTCGTTTTGAAGGCCGAAGCCTTGGCCCTTCACCGATCCTGGCGCCGCCAGGGAGTAGGCGGAGGCGCCATGGGCGGCCCTCGGCAGGTCCTGCGCCCCAGCGGTCGCGGAAAAAGAAGCCATAAGGGCCAACAGAGCAAACGAAATCTTGGTTTTCATGGACAACTCCAATTGGTCGATCAAAGCCGAAGTCGGCTGCGGGGATCGGAAACTCGGCGCAAATGAACCTTTCAAGCCCCTATTATACGCGCGAGCGAGACAATCAAGGAATTGGAGAAAGAAAGTGTTGCGTTGATGCGTCAGTTCCGAAACCGACATGGCGCGGGACACTCCTCGATAGGACGGGATTTTCGGCGCTGTTTTTGGCGCGGATTCGCCACATTGTCCACAATTGGAGAATTTAAATCAAAATTCACCGCGTTTTGGGCGCCAAAAACCGATTTTTAAGAGCCATTTCAGGCCACAAAGCCTTGATTGGCCTAATTGGGTGTACGCCAGTCTTAGAATACCCTTGTTTTATCGGTCCTCACCGATCCAGTGACACGCGCCGGATCAAGCCGACGCTGAAGAAGCGCGCCGACGGTCGAGACTCATCGCATAGGCGGGGCCGCGCAGTAACTTTTGCCGAAGAAAAAGCTTCGCGCCGCCACAAGGAGCGCCAAACCAGCCAAATTTCCTCAAGGCCGGCCGACGTCATGGTAGAATACAGGCCTGCGCGAGTCAAAAAGAAAGCCTCGCGCGACGCTTCGATCACTTTTGCGCAAGAGGCCGCCATGAAAATTGAATATCCGATGCAAAAATTCACTATGGACGCGCCGATGGAGTTGCGTGATCAATTGGGCCGCGTCCATGCGCCGGCCGTGTCGTTTTTGGCAGAGGCCCCGCCGCACGTGTTCGGCATCGAAGGCGCGGCGTTTTTATGCCGTTTGGAGGACGCCGGGAAAACATTGGTGGCGGTCGAGCCGGATGACGCTCTGGCGGCTCACCTCGCGCGTCGCATGGCGGATCCGGCCGCGGCGATGAAAAAGGGGCTGGAAATCGCCCTCAACGCGCGCGCGGTGTTTCTGCCGGAAAGCAACGAGTGGGTGTCCGTCGCCCAGCCGGAGCGCAAGCGCAAGGAATACCTTTGAGGCTTGCTTGTGAAGCGTCCGCTCAAGTCGATCTCAAGCGCGAGCGAGCAATGAACGGGGCGGTTTGGCGACGCAATCGTTTTTCATCGTTTCTGGGGCCCGCCTTGCCGCGGGCTTTTTTGCGCCCGGTGTTTCCGGCCGCTTCCGTGTTTTTCGGAGCAGGCTGCATTTGCGTCAAGGCCGTGGCTTGAAGCGACTCGGTCGCCCGAGGGTCGAGGGCCATGCCGCATACCTGATCGGCGGGCCTCAGCAAGGCATTGGCAAAGGTCGGCCGCTCGCGTAAAATGAATGCATTGAGCGCCCTCTGGCTTGGATTGAAACCGGAGAGGTCAAAAAAGTTAAATCCCGCCAGCGCCCCCAAGCCGCCAATCCGTCTTTTATGAAAAGCACTGCGCCTTTGCCTCACCTGGAGATTTTGCATGACCGATCTGAAACGCTCGTCTGAGGGAATGACCCAAGAAGAGGCGCAAGCCGTTGGCCGCGCTCTCAAAGCCAACTGGGAAGCGGGCGAGGCGGCCTTCGTGAAAGCTCAGGGCATGCGCGAGCAAGGAACGGGCCATCGCCGAGCGGGATGGGCGATCGCGGCGACCTGGGGCGTCGGGGCCGCGACGAGCGCGCCCGCGGGAGCCACCATCGCAGCCGCGGCGGGAGCCTTCGTCGGACAACCCATGGCTTTGGCGCTTGGAGCGGCGGCGCTTGGGGCCTTGGCTGTTGGAGCATGGAAAAAAGGGCAAGCGGCGCGGCTCAGCGTCGAGGCCGTGGTGTCGACGGCGGACAAAGTGCAAGACGCCCTCTCCTTGCTCACGCCCGAAAATCAAAAAACCGTTCTGCAGACCACGCTGGCGTTGAGCAAAAACCGCCAAGCGAGCGCTTTTAGCCGAGTGCTGGCATTCCAGCTGACCAAGCAGAGCTCAGACAAAAAAGGCCTGACGCCTTTGAGCCAGCAGTTGCGCGAAATGCCAGCTCGCGAGGCGCTCAACATCGACTTTATCGCGTTGCGCCGAGCACAAAAAGAGCTGGAAAAAGAAAAAACCGCGCAAGAGGCCCAGAAGAAAAAACCGCGCGTTTGATTTCAATGGCGCCGGCGCAAGAAAAGAGAAACGCTCCCGACGGGAGCGTTTTTTTGACTCCGGCTCATGCGCTCACGCTAAGGCAAAAGCGCCCGTGGACGGGTTCTCAAAAAAAAAGCCGCCGGGCTTCCACGCGTCAAAGGCGCAACGGCCGCGGCTCAGAGTTGAGTGCGCCGCCATGGGAATCGAGGTCTTCTGCAATCCGCCTGAGCGTCGGCCGCTCAGGCAAGCTGGCCGCCAATTCAACGCTTTCTCTGCGGGCAAGCTCTTCTTCGATGATCGCTTGCATGCCCGCGTTCCGTTCTTCGATCACTTGCTCAAAAACCGTTCGCCCCGAATAATCTTTCAGAGAAAGGTCGGAGATCGGGGCCAATATGCGCGCAAGTTCAGGATGACCGCATGAAACTGCGTTTCCAAAAGCGTTTCTGCCGCTGTCGTCGGCTGCGTCGATTGCGGAGAGCGGGATCAATTTTTCAATCCATTCACGGCTCTTCATTTTGGGACTAAAAATGGCCAAAATCAAAGCCGTTTGACCCGTAGAGTCCGTCGCGAGGGCCGCCTCGCGCGCAAAGGGGGAAGCCAGCAACGCGTCAGCGCATTTGAGGCGCCCACCCGCCGCCGCTGCCATCAAGGCGTTGCGCCCGAGTCCGTCAGCCGCAAGCAAATCGCTGCCCGGCAAAAGCAAGCGGACGCAGCTGTCATGATCGCCATCAGCCGCGAGCATCAATGCGGTGCGTTGGAGAAATAATCCGCTTGAAGATTTATCTCTTGCGCTCAAGTCGGCTGCGGGCAGAAACCGTGAAACAGCCTCTGCGTCTCCGCGCTGCGCGGCGAGCAGCATTTGTTCGGTCGCATCCGTGTCCGGAAACGGCGTGGATTTGGATTGGAGGCGCATAATGGGACTGAGAATGGAGGTTGGGTGGCGCTGGCGCAAGACTTGGGCGAAATGCCCCGTCAAACAGAGCGTTCCCACAAAAGCGTGTTCATTTCACACATTGAGGCAATTATAGCGCCAGAACTTGTTTCTTTCGCACAAGTCGCATCCCGTTTGTCGACTCGGGCTGATGGCTGTTTTTCAAAGGCGCGAAGGCGGTCGCGCGATATGCCCGTCAACCTGCTGCGAGCGCGAGGCGGGATCACGTTCGTCGTTTGCGCTTTGAATCGTTCGGCGCAACGCCGCTTGCTCGATCAACGCTCGAAGATGTCCGGCCACGGGCCCCCACGGAAGGGACAAGTAATCTTTGGGCGATTGCGCAAGCTGATCCATCGCTTGGGTCCAGCGGAGGAGGCGGCGGTCGTTGAGAATGGCCTCAGGCCCCATGTGCTTGAAAAAAGACAGCGTCATTTGCGCCGCGGCCTCTGGATCCGTGCCCTCGGGCGAGACGCGGGACTTGGGATCAAAAAGAGTTTGGTCAATCCACTCGGGAAAATCGTTCCGGGAAACCCAGCCGGCGTCCAGCAGCTTGTCAAGAAAAATGCCCGATGGCCATGCCTGGCCGGGCGTAAATTCGCGCGAAGAAGAAACATGCCTCTCCACCCAATGATCCAAAATCTGCGATCTCTGGCGTGGCCTAAGCCACTCGCCAAGAGCCTTGGGGAAGGCATTCATGTCCAGCTCGCCGGCTCTCCGATCGCGTTGATTGATCCCGGCGATCGCCAATGCGCAAAGGGCGCGCTCGGCGGGCGGGTCGCCGCCGCGTTGGGCGCTCAAGGCCGTGAACGCCATGACGCAAAAAATGGACGAGTCGAACTTCCATGAAACAGGCTCTCGCATGTCGCGTGGGTAAAAATCCCGCAAAATAAATTCGCCCATGAGCGCGAGAAAAGCCTCCGGCGCTTGCAAAGAGGTCAAGTCATCGCGAACTTGATGGATGTTTGTGGCGTGAAGGCCCTTCCAGTGGGAGTGCTCTTGAAAGCTAGCCAGGCGCGTGAAAGCATCCGCCAAATAATTTTTCGGCGCCATTTTTTCGTCAAAAGACAGCCAGTCGACCGTGTTCAGCGACCGAGTGAACGCCGCGAGGCCTTTTTCCATCGGGGCCGGCGCCGCGCGCAAAAGGTCAGGGAAAACGAAGAAATCCGGGAGCGTCTGAAAAGGCATGGGTCAGGGCCAAAAGAAGGGAAGCGGGAGGAACAGGCAATCGAGAGGAAAAGCCGCAAACATTTCCCTTTAAATTCTGCGCCTTGCGGGCGCGCCAGCGGATCGGGGCGGGCTCGGATTGTCAGCAGAGCCCTGCGGGGCATTGTCTGGGGCGTTTGCGGCTGGCGTGGAAGCAGTTGCGGCGGGGGCCGCGCCAGGGACGACACTGGGCCGGCAGCTTGGATCGGCCAGTCCAATTTCCTCCCGCAGAGTTCGCGACTCGAGCGCGGCCGTCGTGCGGGGAAGGCGTTCGCGGGCGTTTTCCTGGGGCCAAATGGTTTTGTGCAAGAACGGTTGCCCAAGGTCAGCCGAAGCCAATCGGTCAATGACGGACCACCATGCGTCTGCCCATATTGGCATGCCGCGGCTGACTCGCGCAAACGCGCTGCTCAAAGCCGTTTCCCCGTCGCTGTTTTCATCGCGCAAGGCGGACAATTCGATGAGCGTGTCCAAAAGATCCAACGAGGGCGGCTTTTGGGCATGCGCCATCAGATCAATCAAGGGCGTGGAGACGAAATCGCGGCCTTTCCAATTGCGGGTGACGCGGCGGCTGAGGCTGGCGCGTTGATTGGCGGCCAGCCAACGCGCGGGCGCGGGATATCCATTATGGATCGCCTGGTCCAAAAGCGTGCGACCCTCGCGATCCTTCCCGGTCCAATCGCTCTCTTGCGTGAACGGATTGAGCGCTTCAAAAACCTCCTGCGCGTCTGGTTTGGTCATCGCCAAAGACAACGCTGAATGCTTGTGCTTGTTGACGGCGTTGACGTGAGAGGCCGGGGCCAAAAGCTTCAAGCAAGCGATCGGATCCGCCATGTCGCGTTGAATGCGTTGGGCGCAAATCATCAAAGCGGTTCGGCCTTCGAAGTCTCGCCAAGTCGGGCGACTCACGGGCAGCAAGCGTTCAATGGAGCCCGGCTGGCCGGCTTGGGCCGCCCAAAGAAGGGCTGTGCGCTTGCCTTTGTCCGCGAGATGAGGGTCTGCCCCGTTCGCGAGCAAGACGTCAATGGCGCGCACGGAGCCCGCTTTGGCCGCGATCATCAAGGGGGTTTTCCACAAGTGGTCGAATTGCTGGACTTGGGGTTCGCCGATTGGATTGTCGAGCGTTTGCGTCGCGTTCGGGTCCACTCGCGCGAAATCCAACAAGGCCTGGACGCAACGAGCGGCGTCGCGCTCGGCGGCCACGCGCAAGAGGCGCTCGCCCACGCGCCACTGAGCTTGGTTGCCCTCGGGCGCCGCGGACAATTCAGGGTGAAAATAGGCCAAAAGGCTAGACGCGCGCGCCATGTTTGATTTGAAAAGCTTGGACACCACGTCCAAAAAAGCGTCCACGTCGTCCTTGGCCAGAGCGCTTTCCGCGTTCATCATCGAAAAGACGGGGAAAAAGAAGCGCGTGGGCTGGGCAAGCGTTTCATGGGTCGGGCCGAACGCTCGCGAAATGTAGCCGCCCGCGTGCGATGGCTGCGCGGATTGGGTTGCTCTGGAGTCGCCGGCGGGACGCCCCGCCGACTTGGGCCGGCGCGCGGAGGCCACGGGCAAGGCATTGCGCGGCGCGTTGCCGTCGGAAGTCGTTTTTTTCATGAGAGGGTGAACTCCGCTCTGGGCGGACTAAAAAGTCAGTGCTTTATTATCGCCCGGGAGCCATGCCCTTGTCCAGCGCCGCGAATCTGTCTGGGCAAATCGGAGCCGAATCAACGCCGCAATGCCCGCGGATTGCGCGGCTTTGCGACATGCGCGCCATTTCGAAAAGCCCTGTTCGCCGGCGTTGGCCAATCGGATTCCTTTTGCCGGAAAATGGGCGTAAAATGAAACACGGAAACAATCGCAGGCTTCAACATGACCCAACAGAAAAAACGCGGCGCCGCTCAATGGAAAGCCAGCCAGGACGGCAATGGCGCAAAACGAGGGCCCTCGGAAAGGCCCGAGACGCTCAACGCCCGCCTGCATTCTGTCGGGTTATTCAACGCAGAAGCATTGCCCCTGCCAGGAAAAGAGAAACCCAAGAACGCCGGCGCGCTTGGGGCGCCTCCCCAAGCAGCGGCGGCCGCAGGACGGACGTTGGGCATTGCGCCTGAAGGGAATTTGACGGCCACAAATGCCTTTGACCAATGCATGGAGGAGGAAGAGTGGCTGCGAAAATGGAGCAAACAAATTGCGGAGCCGCAAGCCGCATGGCTTGAAAAGACATCCACGGCGGCGGACCAGGCGGTGGATTTGCTGAAAACAGGCCCTTTTATGCTGGACACGCTGGCGGCCGCGGCGGCCGCGATGCCCACAGAGCGCGAAATTGGAGACGCCGCGGAGCATTGCCAGCCACGGCCGCGCGCGCGCCGAAAACACGCGCAAATCGCTGGGCTGGCCATTTGCCTGCGAGCCATTGAGCGACGCGAAGAAATGGCCTTTGAGCGCGCATTGATCATTTTCGGGCGAGACATTTCGCTCTATGGGTTCAATGCCGTTTCGCTCGCTTTCATTCGCGAGCGCGCGCAAGGCGCGTTTCCCGCAGAGGCGCTGTGCATGCGCGCGATCGCGAGCGCGACCGAACGTTGGGACCGAGGCCTCGCTCAGGTGAAAAAACACAAAGAGTCAGGCCGAGGCTGGGGAGCGGACGCCGATTACATGGGCTATCAAGCGGCTTTTTGGGCCTTGGATTCCGTGGAGCCCTTCGAGGGGCGAGCTCCTGGCTTAATGGGCGGCCCCGCAATGGCTCCCGCGGCCGCGCCGTTCCCCGCGATCGAACGCGGCCCGAGCGTGGCCGAAGCCGCTTTGGGCTGGGCCATTCAGCAAGGCGCGCCAGGCGCGACCGCCAAGTTTTGGACAGGCATGGGCTTGCATGAGCGTTCTCGTTGGGCGGGTTTTGAGGGCCTCGTCCAAAAAGCGATCGAAAACGCCGCGGGCGCCAGCGGCGCGCGGCATGAAACCGCGAAAAAGGCTTGGGAGCAGAGAGCTTTTGGGTTGGCGGCGCATTTATGGCGCGAGGCCGGCGAGTTGGGCCCCGACATCAGGAAGGATCGTGTTTTTCGCGCTAGTTTTTGGGCCTCGGCGAAGGGCTTTGTCCAAGGCCGCGCCGGCGCCGGGCAAAAAGGCTTGGGGGCTGGCCCCCAAGGCGAAGAGAAAAATGCGCGAGCGGAAATCATTCGCGCCGCGGCGCGCGCCATGGGCATGTTCCCGGTGGATGAGCCCGCGCGCAAAGTGGAGCATTGGGTCAGCGAGAATGGAGAGTCCGGGCCCTTGTTTTTCGCCATGATGGAAAGCGAGAAAATAAAACAGACCGTTGACGCGGCCCAGGCCAGCCAAGGAGCCTCGGCCCCCGAGGATTCAATGGAGAAAAACGGGCGGCAGGGCCCTGGGGCGTCGCCTCGGGCGAGTCGCCGCCCCCGCAGTTTGTGAATCGGCAAAAACGGGCTGGCCGAAGATGAAAAAGGCGGTGGGCGCCAAGCAACGAAAAAAGAATGGGAGCGCGGAGCATGGCTTTGAAGTCAAGGACGAAGAGGGCGCCGTCGGTGGGATGGGCAAAGCGCCTGGCGGACATTGTGGGCGAATGGTGGTCAATTGGGGCGGCCCCGCCGGGCGGGTCGAAAATGTCAATGGGCGCGTTTTATTCGCCAGAAATGACATTGTGGAATGCCGCTCACCTCGGAGACGCCGCGTTGGTGGAGACGCTGGCCACCGTTCGACGGGCCAAGTTCTCCACCGGGATTGCGGGAAGAACCGCCTTGATGGCGGCTGTGGCGGGCAATCACGCGGAGTGCGCGCGGATTTTGGCGCCATTTTCTGATTTGGCCCAAAGAGATGGCAAGAAAAAAACCGCTTTGATGATCGCGGCTGAAAATGGGCATGCAGAGGCCCTTGACGCCATTTTGGGCCAAAGCGACGCGTTGGCATGCGACAGCGCCGGAAAATCCGCTTTGTCGCTGGCGATCGAAAAAGGCTCGCGCGAATGCGTGGAGCGACTTCTGCCGCTCAGCGAGCTGGGCAACGCGGATGCGCGCGGAGCCACGGCCTTGATGATTGCCGCCGCGGGTTCCAAGGGCGATTCTTGGGGCTGCTTTGAAACGGTCATGAAACAAGAAAAAGCCGCCAAAACCTTGTTTGACCGCGATGAAATGCAAGGCACGGCGCTGCATGCGGCCGCAAAAGGCGGAGAGCCAAAAATCGTCCGAGCGTTGATGCAGGAAGCCGAACGACATGGCCGGCGCGCGGAATACGCCGGATTCGTTGACCGCAACGGGCAGACGGCGCTGATGGCGGGACTCAGCTCTTGGAGCTCCGATCAATGGCGGGAGAGCGAAGGAGCGTTGCTCGACTCGCTTCGGGAATTGGCGCGCGAAGAAAGCGTCAAGCACAAAGATCCGGTGGGGCGCACCGCGTTGATGAAGGCGACGCGCGGCCCGCTCGCCGCGGTTCAGCTGCTTGCGCCGGCGAGCGACATCGAGGCGCGCGACAACGCGGGAAAAACCGCCATTGACTGGGCGGCCGCGGACAACGGCAAAAGGAACGCCGGCGTCGCGGATTGGTTGGCGGCCTCCGCGCCGCCAGCGCTCGCGCGCACGGCCCTGGAAAAATGGGGCGTGGAGCGGATGCCAAAAACCGCGGCGTTGTTTGAGGCGCTGGCTTTGCGTGAAGAGGCCGGATTGGCTCTGAATCCAGAAGCAGCCTCACTTGCGCAAGCCGCGCGCGCTGAGTCTGCCCAGGCTCCTCGGCGCAAGGCTCGGTCTTTGTGACGGCAAGGCGCGGGGCTTGCGCCGCGGAAGCGGGGCAGCGCCCGTCCATTGGGCCCGAAGCGGAGCCAGCGCGCCGGCGCGCGGCTCGCCCGGTCGACTCAGAGGCGCACGGTTCTGCGCACAGGAGGAGCGTCCGCTTGCGCCTCGGGCGTCATGGGCGTTTGTGAGGGAAGGCTCGCCCCAATGGCGATCGCTTCGCAAAACGCAATGAACTTTTGCTGCGCGTCTTGCGCGCTGGATTCCGCGTTCTTGTTGTTTCGGCGCCGCAATCCGACGAGGGCTGGATTTTTCTTGCCATATTGGGCCCAGCCCTCCGCTCGCGCAGAAACGGTTTCCGCGCCAAAAACCTCCTTCAAAAAGAATAAAGAGTTTTTTGCATGAGCAAGAAGCGCCCAATCCAAGGCGTCGAAAACAAAGAGATTGCGATCGGGGTTGTGCCCGGCCGACGGCATGAGGGAGCGGTCGCGCAACTGCCCGGGGTGGGCCACGCGAATGTTCGCCGCGGTTTCTTCTTCCGAGTCGGCCGTCTCGGAGAGGGCGGCCAGCGCCAAAGGAAAGCAATGCGTGGACGCTGCGAGGGCTTGGCCGTCGCGCGCATGAAGGCGACGCAAGGACGCCGCGCAGTCGCCCGCAGCCAAAACATGCGCAAGGCTCGCCAGATGGCCTTCAAAGTGGCTGGTCGCGATTCGGCCTGTGGGGGCGCCCTTCGACTCCAAGCGCTCAACGACGTTTTCGTGGCCCAACAACGCCGCGTTGAACAACAAAGACGCGCCGAAAGGCGCCGAAAGCTCGTCGTTGGGGCGCAAACCCAGTTTGTTTCGCAAAAAGAAGTCGATGGAGCCCTTCGAGCCAAAGCGCAGGGCCGTGGCCCAGGACGTCAGGCCCTGCGGCTTCGCGCTCATCAACCGCGTCAGCTCCTTTGTCGAGAGCCCTTCGACGATCGCGGAGAGCGTGTCCGTCGCGTCGTTTTGGACCGCGGCGAGCCACACGCAATGGTGGAAGCTCGGTCCGCCGCGCGTGTGGCTTTTGTGTTGGGCGTTAGCGGCGTCAAGGCCCGCGTCCAGAAAGGCGCGCACCACCGCGACGTCATTTTGCGCCGCGGCCAGGGCCGCGATCGAATAAGCGCGGGCGGGATCGCGGCTCAAAAGAAAAGAGGGATTGATGCTGAGCGTGATGTCGGTCATGGTCGGGGCGAGAGCGCGGGCTTGGACGAGACTCAATTGTATCACGAGAAGGAGAGAACGGGCTGCGGATTTGATCGTTTTTATCAAGGGGAAGCCCCCGCGAATGGCCCTGGGAGCCAAGCCTGGCGAGCCGGTTCGACCGATAGAGAGGCATGCTTGGTGGCGATTCGGGGAGGGTTTGGTCAGGGTTGCACCTTAAGGGCGTAGCAGAATTGAGCTCGATGCGGTCGCGAAGCATTCAGCGTCATTTCTTGTTGCGCCAGTCGTCCTCTCAGGCGATAATGGGGCATCTCCGCGGGAATCGTCCGCTCCTTTCATCATTCACGCATCAGCGCCGCGCGCCCCCCCCCC
>Ga0209888_1000671_pt1 | contig 14449 bp, 3 predicted proteins | sample OrgsoiDNA_201059_FD_185807 | JGI IMG/M metagenome (GOLD analysis project Ga0209888, IMG submission 185807) | Permafrost soil microbial communities from the Arctic, to analyse light accelerated degradation of dissolved organic matter (DOM) -... | ecosystem: Environmental > Terrestrial > Soil >...
AGCGATGATCCTTGGGCAAGGGGCCATGGATACTGTTATCGGCGCTGACGGAGGTGGGGTGCCATTCGTGCCAGTGATCGGGCTGGGTCACATAGGCGTAGACCGCCTCGATCTCGGCTTCTATATGTATTTCGTTGCTGAGCGTCTTGGCATAAGGCTGGAAAGAGGGTTGTTCCATGGCTCTGCTCCGACTGCGTTCCTTGTTAAAGGGCGGAAACAATGATGAGCATAGGTGATACAAAATATTTCGTGATGTACAAATTCGGTACAAGACCGGCGGTCGTGCCCCTCACTTCGAGGCACGACCGGCGGGGGATTACTTGACCTTGAAGCGGCCCATCAACGCGCTGACGCGGTTGTTGGCGTCCAGCAGGCTGCGGGTATTGTCATCGGTGGCGTGGCCGCTCTGCACCAGTTCTTCGACCATATGACGGATCTGCACCATGCTGCGGTTGATCTCCTCGGTGACCGAACTCTGCTGTTCGGCGGCCGTGGCGATCTGGGTGCTGAGACTGTTGATATGGCTGACGGAACCGGCCATTTCATCGAGCCCGGCGTTGACTCGCGCCGTGGCGTCGGCCGCGGACTGACAGCTGGCCTGGGTGTTTTCCATGGCTGCCACCGACGAGCTGACGCCTTGGGTCAGGCGGGTGAGCATCTCGTTGATTTCCGAGGTGCTGGCCTGGGTCCGGGCAGCGAGGGCGCGAACCTCATCGGCCACCACCGCAAAGCCGCGACCCTGCTCGCCGGCGCGGGCGGCTTCGATGGCGGCGTTCAGGGCCAGCAGGTTGGTCTGCCCGGCAATGGCACCGATCACCCCGAGAATCTCGGTGATGCGCTGGGCGTCCTGCTGCATGCTCTCGACCTTGTGGGTGGCGCTGGAAACCTCGTCGATCAGCGCGACCACACTGCTGGAAGCCTCGCCCACTACCACCCGCGAACGGTCGGCGTGTTCGTTGGCGCGTTGGGTGAAGGCGGCGGTTTCGGCGGCGTTCTCGGCCACGGTGTCGGCGGTGGCGCTCATCTCGGTGATCGCGGTGACCGTCTGCTCGGTTTCCGAGGCGTGGCGGGTGAGGATCTGGTTGGTGTGGGCCGAGGTCTTTTGCAGCTTGTCCAGACTTGAGGCCATATCGCCGGTGGCCTGGGTGACTTCGCCGATCATATTTTGCAGATAGACGATAAAGCGGTTCACCGAGTGACCGATGGCGCCCAGTTCATCTTCGGCGCGAATGGTGATGCGTCGGGTCAGGTCGGCATCGCCGGTGGACAGCGCGTCGATATTGGTCTTGAGCGCGCGCATCCGGTTGATCAGCTTGCTGATGGCATACACCTGCAACAGCACCAGCAGCACGATCATCGGGATCTGCAGCAGGGCCAGGGTGTTGAGCACGTCATCGCGCTGGGCGGTGATCAATTGGGTCGGCAGGGCGGTGGCGAGGAACCAGGGGGTGCCTTCGATGGGGCGCATGAAGAAGGTGCTGGCCACGCCATCGTTGTTGAACTCCACGCGGTGGGACGCGGCATCACGGTTTTGCAGGGCGGTCTTGACCTGCGCGGCGAAGGCCGAGCTGCCGGCCAGGTCGCTGATGTTCTTGAGCACCACCGGGCTGTTGATATGGGTGCTGTTGCTGATGATCTTGCCGTCGGCTTCGACGATCAGCATTTCACCGCCGATGTCTTTTTCCTTGCGCGCCACCAGGTCGTTGAAAAAGCCCAGGGTCACGTCGATGGTCGAGACGCCGTAGGGCACGCCGTCGCGCTGGATGGCCATGGCGCAGTTGGTGCGTGGCTCCTGGCTGGCGTCATCCTTGTAGGCTGCCGCCCAGGCGCACTGGCCGCGCGGGGTGGCCATGCCGCCCTTGTACCAGGGCTGCTCGTAATAGTTGGGTGCTTCGGCGCTGTTCCAGAAGGTGTTGACCTTCAACTGGCCGTTGGCATCGCGGTGCCAGAAGGTGCTGTGCTTGTTCCGCCCCGGCGTGCGCTGGCCGGGCAAGGGCCAGATGCCGCCGCCGAAGACCTTCAGCTCGCCGTACTGATCCACCAGGCCAGGCAGGACCTTGTCGATGGTGTCGCTATCGAGCAGGGGAATGGTCTGGGTGATGCTGCGCTGCTGGGCCTGGACCTTGTTCAACTCGTTCTTGATCTGCTCGGCCACTTCGGCCACGCGGTTGAGTACGACCTGCTCCTCGGTCTTGCGCAACGTGGGCGCGACCAACTGGCTGATCCCGACCACGGTCAGGACGAACAACAGCAGAACGAACAGGACCAGAAACAGCGTGTAGCGGGCTTGGATCGTACGGAACATAGGCATGGGACCTGTCCTTGCAAAGCGGCTTTTATTGTTCGGTCGGCCTGATCTAGTCAGGGCTTCGTATGGCTATCGGCTTGGGTTAAGCGAGCTTTAGGTACGATCGTGCAAGAAAGTACTAAAAGTTTCGATGTGGCATGCGGAGGGGGGGACATACCCCTTCAGAAGGAATGACTGTATCTGCATTGAAATAAATTGGTACATTTCATTGACGCCATTAAATGGCCACCCTATGATCGCGCCCCGTTGATGGCATAAGGCTATCCAAAAGGATTTGCGATGTGGAGGCAGGCACGGCGCCGTTTCTCCATCAAGACCATCGACCTGCAAGGTGCTGACTCGCGTTTGCGAGCGCCTGCCCAAACCCCGTATCGACCCATGACCTGACCTGGTGCTGCTCAATGAGCGGTTCGCTCGGGCGTGAAGTGCTTCCTTTAATTCAATTTATTGCCTTCGTTGCATCGAGATCCCGACATGGATGTTCGTCAGTTTGCCTTCCTCGCGGGCCAGCCTTCTGCTGCCCTGAAAAACCGTGAGCAGTTTTGGGGACTGCCCAAGCGCGGGCTGGCATTCATTCTGGCGAACGCAATGTTCTGGCAGCCGTTGCTGGTTCAGGCGGACGGGATTGTGGTCAGTGCACCGGGTACGACGCTCGGGCAGGCGGGCAATGGCGTCCCCATCGTCAATATCGCCGCACCGAATGCCCAGGGGCTGTCGCATAACCAGTTCACCGATTACAACGTCGGGGCCAATGGGGTCATCCTCAACAACGCCACCAGCCGGACCCAGTCGACGCAACTGGGCGGGATCATTCTCGGCAACCAGAACCTCAATGGCACGTCGGCCAATATCATTCTCAACGAGGTGAACGGTGCGAGCCCGAGCCAGTTGCGCGGGTATACCGAAGTGGCGGGGCAGTCGGCCCATGTGATCGTGGCCAACCCGTACGGGATCAGTTGCAACGGTTGCGGCTTTATCAATACGCCGCAGGCAACGTTGACTACCGGTAAACCGGTGATTAGCAACGGTCAGCTCACGGGGTATCAGGTTGATCGGGGCAGCGTGTCCATCGAAGGCGCGGGGCTGAATGCCAACAATATTGACCAGTTCGAAATCATTACCCGCTCGGCCAAGCTCAATGCCGAGATCAATGCGAAGAAGCTGGCAATTATTGCCGGTGCCAACGATGTCGATGCCAAGACGCTCAAGGCGACGGCGCGTGCGGCCAATCCGGCGGATGCGCCGCAACTGGCGATCGACTCCTCCGCGTTGGGCGGCATGTATGCCGGGGCTATTCGGCTGGTCGGTACTGAGGCCGGTGTCGGGGTAAAACTCGACGGCAAGATGGTCGCCAGTGGCGGCGATATCCAGCTCGATGCCAGCGGTCATCTGAGCATGGTCGAGACGGGGGCGAGTGGGGCCATTGATGTCAAAGCCGCCAGCCTTGAAGCCAAGGGGCCGGTTTATGCCGGTACGACTTTGGACGTTAAAACCCAGGGTGATCTGACCAGCCAGAACAACCTGGTGGCCAAGGATCGCATCACGTTGAATAGCGGCGGTCAGTTGACCAACAACGGCATCATCGAAGCCGGGGTCAATGCGGACAAAACCCGTAACGGTATGGCGGACGTCAACCTTACTGCGCAGAACATCGTCAACAACGGCCAGAGCGTTATCGCCAGCCGTGACCTGAATGTCACCGCCACGCAAGCCCTGAGCAACCAAGGTGGCACCCTGAGTGGTCAGCGGAAAACCACTGTTGTGGCTTCCACATTGGATAACCAGAACAAGGGCCGGGTCATCAGCGCCGACACCCTGAATCTGACCGCAGACACCGTGCTCAATGCCCAGGGCGGCTTGATCAAAGGCCAGAATGTCTTGATCGCCAACCTCGGTCATCTGAATAACAATGCAGGCGAAGTTTCCAGCCAAGGCAACAGCACGTTGATCCTTGGCTCCATGGACAACCTCACTGGCCTGGTCATGGCCAACAACGTTCTGGATATCACTGCCACGGGCGCAGTGAATAACCAGAATGGCCGCCTGGGTTCGAACAATATCTTCACCTTCAAGGGCCAGTCTCTCGACAACACCCAGAAGGGGCGCATCACTGCCCAGCAGAGCCTCGACCTGACTGCCACTCATCTCGATAACACCGGCGGCTCGGTTATCACCAACGGTCCATTGAACCTGACCGCCGACACCGTGGACAACGCCACGGGGCGGATCTCCAGCCAGGGCGACCTGACGGCCAATGTCACCACCTTCAACCAGCAAGATGGCGCGCTGGTCACCGACGGCAACCTGACTCTGACCGGCAGCACCCTGGACAACCGCAACGCGGCGCTGATCTCGGCGAAAAAACTGCTGACCCTGAATGTGGGCGCTATCGATAACCGCGCCGGGGAAATCTCCAGCGTGCAGGCGGTCAATCTCAATGGCCAGTCTCTGAACAATAGTGAAGGCGGCAAGGTTCTTTCCGACACCGCGCTGGGCCTGAAGGTCGCGCAAGTGATCAACCAGAGCCTGGGCCAGTTGGTCAGCCAGGGCAGCACCACGCTGACCGGCAGCAGTCTGGATAACAGCGGCGGTAAAGTGAGTGCGCAGTCGGGTCTGGTGATCACCCTCGACGGTGCCCTGACGAACCAGCTCTCCGGGCTGATCAGCAGTGAAGGTACCCTGACGGCCCACGCTGCCAGCCTGGATAACTCGGGCGGCAGTTTCTCCAGTGCCGGTCAATTGAGCCTGACCAGCGATGGTGCCTTGATCAACCAGGGCGGCCGACTGGTCACTGACGGCGGCATCGATCTGCACAGCGCCAGCCTCGACAACCGCTATCAAGGTACGATCAGCGGCCAAGGTCCGGTGTCGATCACTACCGGCAACTTCGACAACAGCCACAGCGGTTTCCTTAGCAGCGGTGATCATCTTGATCTGACCGGCGCTCAGTTGACCAACCAAGACGGTGGTCGTATTGGCGCCGCCAAAGCGCTGACTGCCAAGGTCAGCGGGCTGGACCAACAGGGTGGCGAATTCAAGAGTGACACTTCCGTTGCGCTGGACCTCAACCACGGCCAGTTGAATAACCAGGGTGGTGTGATTCGTGCGCCGTTGCTGGTGTTGAGCAACCTCAAGGACGTGAACAACCAGGGCGGCGAAATTTCCAGTGCCCAGGCCCTTACCCTGGCCGCCGCCAGCCTGAACAACGACAACGGCCAGTTGTTGAGTAACCAGGCCCTGACCCTGCGTATCGATCAGGCCCTGAGCAATATCAAGGGCATGATCGCCGCCGCAGCCGTTGATGTGCGTGCGGGCAGTCTGGATAACACGACCGGCACCCTGAGCAGCCGTGCCGGACTGGAGCTGACTGTCGACGGTCAACTGATCAACCAGAGCCTGGGCCTGATCAGCGCCACCAACGGTCTGACCCTCAACAGCGCCGGCTTCAACAACCAGGGCGGCAGGTTGCAGGGCAGTGCGATCACCCTCGACCTGGCTAACGGCGACCTGAATAACGCCGCCGGCCATATCACCACCGATGGTCAGTTGATCATCAATCGCCTGCGCGACCTGAATAACCAAGGCGGTGAGCTTACCAGTGCGCAAAGCCTCAATCTGACCGGGCGTACCCTGGACAACAGCAGCAGCGGGAAGCTGATCAGCAACAACCAGTTGACCCTGACTGCTGACAACCTGATCAACCAGAACGCGGGTTTGTTGTCGGGCTGGCAGGGCGTGACGATCAACGCAGGCTCGCTCGACAACCGCAACAGCGGCACGGTTTCCAGCCGTAGCGGCAACGTCGATGTGACCCTCAGCGGTGCGTTGCTCAACGGCAATGCAGGAGCGGTTGCAAGTCAGCAAGCCTTGACCATCAAGGCGGGCAGCCTTGATAACAGCGCCGGTACGCTCTCCAGTGCGGGCGCTCAAAGCCTGACTATCACCGGCCTGTTGAACAACGGCCAAGGTGGCCTGATCGACGCCGGCACGCTGCTGACGCTGAACGCCATGGCCCTGAACAACAGCGGTACGGTTCAGGCGAAACAGGCGTTGAGTTTCACCGGCACCGACCTCGATAACAGCAACGGCACCTTGAGTAGCGGTGCTGCGGTCACCCTCGATCTGCTCGGCACATTGACCAACACCCATGGCAAACTCTCCGCCGTTGGCCCGCTGGTGGTGCAACGCAGCAACCAGATCAATAACCAGGGTGGTGAAGTCTCCAGCCAAAGTCTGCTGACTTTGCTCACGGGTGGCTTGGACAGTAGCAACGGCGGTCTTGTCAGTGCCAACGACAAGCTGCTGATCACCTCGACGGGCACCGTACAGAACGGCAATGGCGGCCTGATCGCCAGCCGTAACGGCGACCTGCAACTGAGCGCTACCAGCCTTGGTAACGGCAAGGGTTCGTTGCAAGGGAAGGGCGCGGTCAGTCTCGATGTCAGCGGCGATATCGACAACCAGAGCGGCAAGGTGATCGCCCAGGACGGCGACCTGACCCTGAAGGCAACCAACCTCGACAGCCGTGGTGGTTTGCTGTCGAGCATCAGCGGTGCACTGACAACCCGTGTCGTCGGCGTACTGAAAAACGGCTACGACCTGAACAACAACCGCCAGGGCGGCCTGATTCAGGCCCAGAGCCTGGACCTGCAAGCCTGGGGCGGACTCGATAACTACGGTGGCCGCATCGCCGCGCAAACGGGTGATGCGCTGGTCGATACCGGGGCAGGGGACTTCGACAACCGCAATGGTGCGATCCATGCCAAAGGGCTGGTCCAGGTCTCGGGCAATAACTTCGATAACAGCGGTGATAACGACGGGCAGATTTCCGGTAGCCAGATCAACCTGAACCTTGCGGGTGCACTGAACAACCGTTTGGGGATTATCGAGAGTGACAGCACTCTTTCGATCGCCGCCGCGAGTCTGGATAACCAGACCGGACAATTACGTGCGCTGGGAACCAGCGGCAAGACCCAATTTCAGATTGGCGGCCTGTTGGACAACCGCAACGGTCAGTTGGAAACCGCCAACACGGACCTGACACTCAATACCGGCAGTTTCATGAACCAGGGCGGTAGCCTGCTGCACGTGGGCAATGGCACGCTGGATATTGCCCCTGCCAATGTACTCAACGCCGGTGGCAGCCTGGTGACCCGCGGTGGGCTGACCCTGACCGCCGATAGCTGGACCAACAGCAGCGTGATCCAGGCCGGTCGGCTGACGTTGAATATCGGTACCCTCAATCAGCTCGCAGGTGCCCAGTTGCTGGCGTCCACCAGCCTCACGGGCAGCGGCGGTAACTGGAACAACGACGGTCTGATCGCCAGCGATGGCACCGCGAGCCTGAACCTGAGTGGTAACTACAGTGGTAATGGCCGCTACAGCAGCCTGGGCACTCTTGGTCTGACAGCCGCTTCGGTGAACCTGGGCAGCACCGGCAGTATCGCCGGGGGCGGAGATACCGCGATCAAGGTCGGCGGTGTGCTGAACAACTATGGCCGCCTGACCTCGGCGGCCAACATGAGTGTCAGTGCCGATGCCATCAACAACTACGGGACCTTGGGCAGTTCGCAGGTTCTGACCGCGACCACCGGTGCGTTGCTCAACGACCATGGTCTGATCTTCAGCGGCAGTGACATGGGCCTGCGCGTCGATTCGTTGACCAACAGCTACGGCAATATCTACAGCTTGGGCAACTTGCAGATAGACCGCGACGGGCTTGGCGGCCTGGCCAGCAGCATCGTCAACAGTTCCGGTTCGATCCAGAGCGATGGCAGCATGAGTCTGGCCGCGAGCACGATCAAGAACGTGCGGGCCGTGCTGACCACCAACAATCAGGGCATCTATACCGCCTCGATCACTGAAACTCAGTGCATCGAAGACTTTAATGCCAGTGACTGCAGCGATGGCAAGATGAACCACGTCTGGCAGATCACCCAGCGTGACAAGTTCGAGGTGACCGAGGCCAGTGCGGCCTCCAGCATCACTGCCGGCACCCATCTGAGTCTTCAAGGCGGGGACCTGCTCAACCAGAGCAGTAGCATCGCCGCCGGCGGCAGTTTCAGCGCCCAGGTCAATAACCTGACCAACAGCGGCCTGGAAACCGGGGAGACCGAAACGTCACGTATCTTCGTGTCCGAGCGTACCCGTCACCCGGAAGGCTGGTACGCGAATGCCGCCGCCTTTACCAACCAGTACTGGTTTCAAAGCGCAGGCTACAACCCCAATAACCTAGGTGGTCTCCAGGCGGCCATGAGTGCCTTTATCGGCTCGACCGAGAGGGAGTGGGTACAACTGCGTACCACCCGTAAACTGGCCACCGGCGACCAGAGTTACGCCGCGGTGATCCAGGCCGGCGGTGCGGTCAATGTCCAGGCGCAAAACGGCATCGACAACAGCGTCGTGCGTCCGGGCTACACCTACGTAGGCGCCGGTCCACGCACCGATACCCAGTCCTCGGGCAGCAACTTCTCCACGCGCATCACCGTCAACTCACAATTGCCTCCGGATCTGGCGCAGCAGCAGGTCAACCCGACCACCTTGCCGGGTTTCGAATTGCCGACAGGTCAGAACGGTCTGTTCCACCTGAGCGGACAGAGCGGCTCCGCGCAGCAGGGCGCAGTGATACCGGGTTGGAGTGTCGCGGATACCTCCATGGGCATCGCCCAGCGTCAGCAAGATGCGACGACTGTGCAGGCGCGGAGCGTACCGCTGTCCGGCGCTGACAGTGCGGTGACCGCCAGCGCGGGTCAGAGTCTGGCTCGTGTCCAGGGCCTGCCGGACACCTCGGGCAGGTATAGCCCGCAGAAATACCTGATCGAAACCAACCCGGTGCTGACCGACCTCAAGCAGTTCATGAGCTCGGACTACCTGCTGTCCAACCTGGGCTACGACCCGGATGCCAGTGCCAAGCGTCTGGGTGACGGTTTCTATGAGCAGAAGCTGATCCAGCAGGCAGTGACCGCCCGTACCGGCCAGCGCTTTATCGACGGCCAGACCTCCGATGACGCGATGTTCAAGTACCTGATGAACAACGCTATCGCCAGCAAGCAGGCACTCAACCTGCAACTGGGTGTGAGCCTGACCTCCGAACAGGTCGCGGCCCTGACCCACGATATCGTCTGGATGGAAAACCAGACGGTGAACGGAGAACAGGTGCTGGTGCCGGTGCTTTACCTGGCCAATGCCAACAATCGCCTGGCGGCCAATGGCGCGCTGATCCAGGGCAGTGATGTGAGCCTGATTGCGGGCAAGGACCTGAATAATGCTGGGACCTTGCGGGCCAGTAACAATCTGTCGGCGACTGCTGGCAACGATATGGTCAACAGCGGGCTGCTGGAGGCGACTAATCGCCTGGATGCGCTGGCGAACAATAACCTGACCAACAAGGCCGGCGGGATCATCGCCGGTCGCGATGTGAGCGTGACCGCCACCACGGGCGACGTGGTCAACGAGCGCACCATCACCACTCACGAAAGCGGCGTTGGCGACAAAAGCGAACAGCGCGGGTTCGCCGATAGTGCCGCGGGGATCGAGGCGATCAACAACCTGGCGGTCAGTGCCGGGCGCGATATCGACAACAGTGGTGGGGTGTTGAAAAGCACGCTGGACACCACGCTCAAGGCTGGGCGCGATGTGAACATCACGTCAGCCGAGCAAGTGAACGGCCAGACGTTGGGCGACCGTTACAGCGACAAGAGCGTGATTCAAAATGGCTCCAGTGTGACGGCGGGTAGGGATCTTGCGGTCAGTGCCGGGCGTGACCTGACGGCCATCGCCAGCCATATCGATGCCAAGCGCGATGTAGCACTGTCGGCGGTCGGTGATCTGACATTGGCTTCGGCGGCGGATGAGCAGCACTCCTTCGTCAAGACCGACAAGGTCACTAGTCAGGAGGATCATACCCAGCAGGTTTCTACGGGTGTTACCGCCGGCGGCAGTGTTGCCCTGGTTGCGGGCAAAGACCTTGAAGTGACTGCAAGTCGGGTGAGTGCAGGTAATGAAGCTTACCTCTATGCAGGCAATGACCTGAACCTGAATACGGCGCAAAACAGCGACTATTCCTATTACTCCAAAACCAAGAAAGGTGCTTGGGGCAAGAAGTCATCGACGATGACGGAGAGTGGCAGCGAGCAAGCCGTTTCCTCCGGCATCCAAGCGCAAGGCAAGACCACGATCGTTGCCGTGAATGACGTCAACATCACCGGCTCGACTGTTAACAGTGACAAAGGTGCTCTGGTGGTTCGTGCGGGCAACGATGTCAATTTGAGCGCTGCGCAAAACAGCCAATTCAACGCTTCGGCCGAATCGAAGTCAGGCGGTTTCGGGTTCTCCAGCACCAGTAAGATGAGCAGTGACTCTTCCAGCAGCACATCACTGACGGGAGCGACGCTCAGCGGCGATAGCACGCTGATTCAGGCGGGGCATGACCTTACAGTGTCTGCCAGTAATGTTGTGTCGACTGAAGAAACCAACCTGCAAGCCCGTAACGACATTCGTATAGAAAGTGGCACCGAGAACTTCAGTGCACAACATAGCCAGTCAACTAAAAAGTCAGGCCTGATGGGTTCGGGTGGGATAGGTGTGACCTTGGGCTCCTCCAAGAATGCCTATACGCAAAGCACTGAAAGCCAGATGCAGAAAGCCAGCACCGTTGGCAGTGTGTTGGGCAGCGTGAGCATCACCGCGGGCAAGGACCTGAGCGTCAAGGCCAGTGATGTGGTCGCGGATAAAGACATCAACCTTGCCGGACAAAATGTCTACATCACGGATGCAGCCAATGGCAGTTCTACCCAAACCACTCAAGAGAGCAGTAAAAGTGGCCTGACACTGGCCTTGTCCGGGGTTGTAGGCGAGGCTGTCAATACGGCGGTGCAAACGGTTCGGGCCTCAAAGCAGGAAGATGACTCTCGTCTCGCCGCACTTCAGGGGGTCAAGGCCGGGTTGTCTGGGTATCAGGCCTGGCAAGGCGCTCAGGCGATCCAGTCCGGTGCGAGCACAGGCAGTTTTGTGGGTATTGCCTTGTCGCTAGGCACTCAGAGGTCCAGTTCCAAGCAGATTCAGGAGCAGAGTACCAGCCAGGGGGGCAGCCTTACCGCAGGCAAGGATTTGAATATCGTCGCTGTAGGGAACGGTCAGCCCGGCTCCGCAACGGGTGACATAGCGGTCATCGGTGGCAAATTGCAGGCGGGTCACGACGTGTCGATGACAGCGGCTCGCGATATTGATATGGGCGCGGGTGTCAACACACAACGACTTGATGGCTCCAACACGAGTGGTGGCGGAGCGATAGGGATCAGTTTGGGGGTAGGTTCCAGCGGGGCGGGTCTGAGCATATTCGCCAATGCCAATAGCGGTACCGGCAAGGAAACAGGCAACGGCAGCGCGTGGACAGAAACCACGGTCAACGCGGGTAATCAGTTGACCTTGAAAAGTGGGCGGGACACGACGTTGGAAGGGGCGCAAGCCACGGCACAAAAAGTGATTGCCGATATTGGCCGCAACCTGACCTTGACCAGCCTGCAAGACACCGATCGTTTCAATTCCAAGCAGGCCAATGCCAGTGCTGGTGGCAGTTTTACCTTCGGCAGCATGACGGGCAGCGCATCGCTTAGCGTCAGTCAGGACAAGATCAAGTCCAACTTCGAGAGCGTGCAGGAACAAACAGGCCTGTTTGCTGGCAAGGGGGGGTATCAGGTCAATGTTGGAGAACACACGCAGCTTAACGGCAGTGTGATTGCGAGCACCGCCAGCGCGGATCAAAACAAACTGAGTACGGGCACCCTGGGGTGGACGGGTATTCGCAACGAGGCTGACTTCAGCAGCCAGCACCAAAGTGTCAGTGGTGGCACCGGCGGCGATACGGGTTCAACGTTCCTGGGCAACATGGGCAGCCTGTTACTGACGGGAGCCAACCACAGCGGGCATGACAGTAGCACCACCTACTCGGCTGTTTCAGCGGGTGAAATCAATATTCGTGACCAGGGCAAGCAACAGCAGGATGTCGCCACGTTGAGTCGTGATGTCGAACATGCCAACAACGCCCTGAGTCCGATTTTCGATAAAGAAAAAGAGCAGAAACGCCTGCGTCAGGCTCAGTTGATCGGTGAAATCGGCAACCAGGCGATCGACATCATCCGCACCCAGGGCGCGATTGAAACGGCCAATGCCCTGAAGGATCCTCAGAAGGTTGAAGCGGCTCGTCAGCAGTTGGCGAAAGACGGCAACACCAATCCCACCAACGAACAATTATCCACTCAGGTCACCAACACCGTTCTGGAGGATTACGGTACGGGTGGCAATTATCAACGAGCGGCGCAGGCGGTCACGGCGGCTATCCAAGGACTGGCCGGCGGTAATGTCGCTCAAGCCCTGGTGGGGGCGTCGGCACCGTATCTGGCAGGTGTGATCAAGGCCAGTACCGGTGACAACCTCGAAGCGAGAATCATGGCTCACGCCGTGCTTGGCGCGGTATTGGCCAAGTCCCAACAGACCTCGGCCCTGGCGGGGGCCGCAGGCGCCAGTCTGGGTGAGCTCATTGCGACCCAGCTTTATCCGGGCAAGCTGTCCAGTGAGCTGAGTGAAGTTGAAAAACAGAAAATATCGACGTTGTCGACATTGGCCGGTGGTTTGGTCGGTGGCTTGGTGGGGGGTGATTCGGCGAGCGCGATAGCTGGGGGAAGCGCGGCCAAGAATGCTGTTGAAAACAACGAAATCTCCTTTCCGTTGAATGCCGGTTATGGGGCTGCGGCGGCCAGTCTGGATGCTTACCTGGTTCAACAGGGCGCGACCCCGGAACAAAGAAGCGAGGCCCAGAAATCGCAAGCCAGGGGCGATGGATACGAAGGCCCAGGGCATGATTTTGTCGCGGGCTGGGTATATGCTTCAGGTGGTGTAGGCGCTGCTGTTGTCCTTCCGGAATTGGCGATGGGATGCGCGCTGGCTCCGGCGATGTGCAATGAGACGGCTATCATTGCTGCAGAAATGGCGGGCGGGGATGCAGCGTTAGGTGGTACAGCGTTTGGGGTGTTTGGTGGGGGGGCTCTTGCTCTAAAAGATGGTGCAAAAGAACTGGGGAGAATTGATCCACCCATTCCCAAAGTAGATGTCACAAATGACTTTATGATGAGCGTGTCCAACGGGGGCACCACTCTCAGGTATGGCAATCCTGAGGGCGTAGCAGGATTGGTCGTGAATGTGGATAAAGCGGGAGTGCTGGGATTTGAGATTCGTGCAGCTCAGAACCATCCTTTTTACGATGCATCAGGCACTGATATGTTCGCCAGCGCAATGCAACGCCTCGGCAATGAAGGCATCCAGGTCAATCAAATCCGTGGGGCTTGGGAGGTGGGTACTGACAGCGTTAACACTGCTAAATATCTGCAGAATATTGCCAATGGAATGTCAAAGGAAAATGCTGCTTTGAATACTTGGACAGGCCAGATATCCCAAAAATACGGATACACGAAGGTCGAAAAAATTGAAAACATCGGCGAAATTACCTATGTCACTTTCGGAAAATAGACATTTGTTAGCGCAAATACTGAATGGGAAGTCGCCAAGCGTCGTGTTGAATATGATGCTTGAGGTCGTTCATGATTTAGATAAATACGCTTTGGCAGACATTTTTTTGGAAGAGTTTGATCGTTTGGATAGCAGAATCCTTCCTGTAATATGGAAGTGGAAGAGTGCCAAATCTATTAGGGGTATGTCTGATCAGAAATTTGATGAGGCGGTGCTTGCGCAGATGAGATCTGCGGGTTACATGGTGTAAGCAATAGTGACCAGAAAGGGAGCAGATTTGAATGGTACTTACTTAACTTTCTTCGGATGTCCATTCTTCCTGATCTCAACTATTCGTCCGTTGGTTGGAGCCAATCAATAATGTCACGTCGCGAGAAATACGGATTTTCCGTCGAGCTAAAGTTAGAGATATTGAGGCTATGAGCAAAAAGGGGACAGATTTATTTTTCCTCCATTTGCTATGCTGATATCTCCACGGAAGGAGGTCTTATGCCGAGAATGGGACGTATTGTCTTACCAAACTACCCTCATCACATCGTTCAACGAGGGCACAATCGTCAGGTTGTGTTTGCGGAGGCTGGTGATTTTCAGCGTTATTTGTATGATTTGCGTGAGCTC
>Ga0209888_1000674_pt1 | contig 14425 bp, 10 predicted proteins | sample OrgsoiDNA_201059_FD_185807 | JGI IMG/M metagenome (GOLD analysis project Ga0209888, IMG submission 185807) | Permafrost soil microbial communities from the Arctic, to analyse light accelerated degradation of dissolved organic matter (DOM) -... | ecosystem: Environmental > Terrestrial > Soil >...
CCGTCCGCATGCATTTTCAGCAGGGCGGCATCGAGTGCGGCGATCAGGCTGTTGGCGTCGTCATCCTTGCGTCCCAGGTAGGCGAAGTAGGAGGTCTTGCCGAACGGTGGCTGGACCACTTTGAAGGCTGTGCTGCGCTGGGCGGCGACATAGGAGATGTTCGGCAGCGAGTTGGCGACGGCGACGATGCGCTTGGCCGCCAGGTCCGCGTAGGCCTGGTTGTTGTCGACGTATTCACGGATGGTGACTTTCTCCGGCAGGGTGGCGGCGAAGGTCTTCAGTTCCTCAAGTTGCGCCGAGCCTTTGCCAGCGCCCACGGCCTTGCCGGCGATGTCCTGCGGCTTGGTGATGCTGTTGTCGTTGGCACCGATCATCAAGGCCACGGTGGCTTCGGCGATCGGCAGCATGAAGTGATAACGCTCTTTACGGGCCTGGGTCACGATGATCGGGCCGGCGACCACGTCGAATTTCTTCGCCTCAAGCCCTGGCAACACGCTCGGCCACGGCAGGTCGAGGAATTTCACCTTGACCCCCAGTTCCTTGCCCAACTGCTCGAACAGCTCTGAGTTGAGGCCTTTCTGCTTGCCGTTGTCAGTGAAGTCGAAAGGCGCAAATTGCAGCTCGGTACCTACCACCAGTTCACCGGCTTTCTTTACGTCGGCCAGTTGATCAGCATGTGCCGCCAGGGATGCGACGCTCAGGGTGAGCGCCAGGCACAGGCCGTTGAATCGTTTACTGAATAGAGAATCGAGTTGCATGGTGTCACTCCTTCAGGGGATGCAGCGAGGTTGAGTGTGTGTTCCAGCGGTGATTCAGGTTGGTAACAGCAGTTAACGTGCCACTCCGGTATATACAGCCCTCAGGCGAGAATCTTGCCCGGGTTGAGGATGCCGTTGGGGTCGAAACAGTCCTTGAGTTGGCGCATCACGGCGAGGGCTTCGGGACCGACCGAGTGATGGAGAAACTCGCGCTTGAGCAGTCCGATGCCGTGTTCGGCGGACACCGAGCCACCGAGTTCGCCGACGGCGCTGTAGACCAGTTCCTCGATGGCCAGGATCGGCGCGGGCTGGGGCAGGGACGCGCAGTCCACGGTCAGGTGCAGGTTGCTGTCACCGATGTGGCCGAAGTACACACTGTGGTTGCCCGGCCAGCGCTGTTCCAGGCGTACGCGGCAACGCTCGACGAAGTCGCCGATCAGGCCGATGGGCAGGCTGACGTCGAAGTTCAGCGGAGTCATGCGGATAGGAAACTCACCGGTGGCCTCGCGGATCTTCCAGAGTCCGCGGGCCTGGGCCTGGGAGCTGGCGAGGACCGCATCGAGCACTTCACCGGCGGCGAATGCCTCTTCCAGGGACGCTTCGAGCTGATCTTGAGAGCCGGCGGACTCCAGTAGCACATACAACGGATGGTCCAGTGACATCGGTGCCGTGGTGTTTTCCAGCCAACTGACGCCGAGGCGAAAGAAGTCCTGCCACATCAGCTCATAGGCCTGTGGCGTGCCGACACTGCGCTGGATCCGCCGCAACAGGCTGACCGCGCTGGCATAGTCGGGCAGGGCGCAGAGCAGGGTGCTGGTCTGGCCGGGTTGCGGCGCGAGCTTCAAGACCGCACGGGTAATCACACCCAAGGTGCCTTCGCTGCCGATAAAGCACTGTTTCAGGTCATAACCGCAGTTGTTCTTGATCATCTTGTTGCGCAGGTCGAGCACCCGGCCATCGGCCAGGACCACTTCCAGACCGAGCACCAGGTCGCGGGTCATGCCGTAGCGGATCACCGCATTGCCACCGGCATTGGTGGCGATATTGCCGCCGATCTGGCACGAGCCGCGAGCGCCCAGGTCCAGGGGAAAGACAAAGCCTGCATCGAGCGCGGCCTGCTGGATTTCCTCCAGGGTGGTACCGGCCAGGACGCTGATGGTGGCGGCGGCCGGGTCGATCTCTTCAATGCCGCGCAGGCGTTCCAGGGACAGGGCAATGTCACCGGCCCGTGGTACGGCGCCGCCCGCCAGCCCGGTCATGCCACCTTGGGGAACCACCGATTGGCCGGCGCCATTGCAGATCCGCAAGGCACTCGCCACGTCCGCCGTGGTGCGTGGCAACAGCAGTGCAGCGGGGCAGGTCGGCGCATGGCCGGTCCAGTCGCTGTAGTGACGCTGACTGATATCGGCGCCGGTGACGACGGCGTCATTGCCCAACGCCTGGCGCAGCAGTTCGAGGGTGTGTGGTAAATCGCTCATCGGCTCAACTCACGGTCGGAAAGGGTAGGGGGCGTCGTCATCAGGGCTTGATGATCAAGCTGGTTCAGGTTCGCAGTGCCCAGCAAGGACAGGGCCAGGCGTAGCTCTTGCGCCAGCAGGTCGAGGGCATGGCCGGCGCCTGCCTGTCCGCCGACGGCGACTCCATACAGGGTAGATCGCCCCAGCAGCACCGCGTCGGCACCCAGTGCACAGGCTTTGAGAATGTCGCTGCCACGGCGGATACCGCTGTCGAGCAGCAGCGCGAGCTTGCCCTTGGCCACGGCGGCAATCGCCGGCAGGCAGTCGATGCTGGCGGGAACCCCGTCGAGTTGACGGCCGCCATGGTTGCTGACCACCAACCCGTCGAGCCCCAACGCCACGGCTTTCTCGGCATCCGCCGGGTGCAGCACGCCCTTGAGCAGTAATCGATGGGGCCAGCGCTCGCGCAACCGGGCCAGTGCGTCCCAGTCGAGGCCGGTGTCCATCTGGCTGCCGATAAAGTGTGCGGCGCCTTCGATGGTGCGCTGTCCGGGTGGCAGATAGCGCTCGATATTGCCCAGGATCGGCAGGCCCCGTGGCCATAGCGCCTGGGCCATCCAGCGTGGGTGACGGAGCACGTCGAACTTGTTGCGCAGGCTCAGTTGCCGGGGCCGGACAAAGTTGCGCCGATCCCATTCGCGATTGCCCAGCAGCACGGCGTCGCTGGTCAGCAGCAAGGTCCTGCAACCGACGGCGTCAGCCCGTTGCAGCAGGTCCTCGCCAACGGCGGGGTCACGCAGGCAATAGAGCTGGAACCAGAGATTGATCTCGGGCACCGCCGTGACCAGTTGCTCCAGGGAACTGGTGGACACGGTGCTCAAGGTGAAGGGCAGGCCGCGCTCGGTGGCGGCGCGGGCCAAATGAATATCGGCATCGCGATAAAGCATCGCGTTGTAGCCGGTGGGGCCGATGGCCATGGGCAGCGGCAGCTCTTGCCCGAACAGCGAGCGCTGGGTTTGCGTCGTCGAACAGGGCACCAGGGTGCGCGGCAGCAGCGCTATATCAGCAAACGCCTGGCGATTGCGCCGTAGCGTCAGCTCTTCCTCCGCACCGCCTTCCAGGTATTCCCAGGCGAAATGCGGCAGGCGTTGCCGGGCCATGACGGCCAGTTCGGCAATGCTCTGTGCCCGGTGAACATCCGGCCCTGAATAATAGCGACGCATGGCGATCCCCATGGGTGATGAAAGTGGCGCAGCAGGGCTGCGCCAACCCGGTGTCAATCAGGCGTACAGGCGTGCGGCGGGCAGCCAGTGCTCGAAGGCGGCGGATTCGACCCAGTTCCTGGCCGCCGCGATATCGGGCGCGAAGTAACGGTCTTCGTCGTAGTGCGCGACCTCGCGGCGAATCATCGCCAGGACTTCAGAGAGTTTTTCCGAGGTCTTGAGCGGGGCATGCAGGTCAACGCCCTGGGCGGCACCGAGCAGCTCGATGGCCACCACGGCGCTGCTGTTGCCGGCCATATCCAGCAAACGGCGGGCCGCGAAGGTCGCCATCGACACGTGGTCTTCCTGGTTGGCCGAGGTCGGCAGGCTGTCCACCGAGGCCGGGTGGGCCAGGGTCTTGTTCTCCGAGGCGAGGGCGGCGGCGGTGACCTGGGCAATCATGAAACCCGAATTCAGGCCGCCTTCGCGGACCAGGAAGGCCGGCAGGCCGGAGAGCGCCGGGTCGACCAGTTGTGCGATCCGTCGTTCGGACAACGCACCGATCTCGGAAATCGCCAGGGCCAGGACGTCAGCGGCCATCGCCACCGGTTCGGCGTGGAAGTTGCCACCCGAGAGCACGTCGCCGTCGGCGCTGAACACCAAGGGGTTATCCGAAACCGCGTTGGATTCGCGCAGGAACACCCCGGCGGCGAAACGCAGGTGATCCAGGCAAGCACCCATGACCTGTGGCTGGCAGCGCAGCGAGTAAGGGTCCTGGACCCGGGCGCAGTCGATATGCGATCGGCGAATTTCGCTGTCAGCCAGCAGTTCACGATAGAACTGGGCCACGTCGATTTGTCCGGGTTGACCGCGTACCGCCTGGATGCGCGGATCGAAGGGCACGTCCGAGCCCTTCAAGGCTTCCACGCAAAGGCTGCCGGCCACTACGGCGGCGCTGAAGAGCTTCTCGGCGGCAAACAGGCCGCGCAGCGCCAGTGCGGTGGAGACCTGGGTGCCGTTGATCAGCGCCAGGCCTTCCTTCGGCCCCAGCACCATGGGTTCCAGGCCGGCAATCGCCAGGCCTTCGACGGCATCCATCTCCCGTCCTTCGTGGCGCACGCGACCGACACCGATCAGCACGGCGGACATATGGGCTAGCGGTGCCAGGTCACCCGAGGCACCCACGGAACCCTGGGACGGGATGCACGGATAGACCTTGGCGTGATAGAGCTTGACCAGCGCTTCAATCACTTCCCAGCGGATCCCGGAAAAACCACGGGCCAGGGAACCGACCTTCAACGCCATGATCAGACCGACGCTGGCATCGTCGAGCAGCGGCCCGGTACCGGTGCAGTGGGAGAGCAGCAGGTTGCGCTGCAGCTTGGCCAGCGACTCGGTGGCAATCGAGGTCCTGGCGAGCAGGCCGAAGCCGGTGTTGATGCCGTACACGGTGCGCTGGTTGGCGATGATCTCGTTCACCGTGCGGGTGCTGGCGTCGACGTTTTCGCGAGCCGCGGGGTCCAGCTCGATCGCGCATTGCTTCTGGTAGATGACGCGCAGTTGATCCAGGGTGAGTTGACCGGGCTTGAGCTGCAGAGGTGCGGGCATGGCAGTGTCCTAAGGCGGAGGGTGGGTGGAATAGGTAGCTATATGTTCCTGTATATACAGGATGAGCAATATGCGGGCCAGAACTGCTATTCCGCTCAGAGAGTGGCGTTGCAGACCCGATTCCTGTCGCTTGCGAAAAAATGCCAGCGTCTGCTTAACGTTGAATGTGTAACCAAAAGCCGCACCAAAACCGCGCCCCCCGCACACTGTTGGGGCGAATTGAAACCAATGGTAGTAGGGTTTTGCGCGACACAAGGCTTCTGCGCAACGGAGGGTCGCTTTGCCCTGCAAGGTGTCGCGGGGAGACAAAGGCGGGCGGCAGCGACGAAAAAAACAAGCTGTATATACAGGGTTGAGTGATTTCCCCCGTCAATCGACTGGCCTGGCTTCGCCAGGCTGAACGCTGGCGGTAGAAATGCGCGGCGGGGCGGCAGGTATTTCCTCCCGAGGATTTTCAATACCGGTGACATATCTTCTTGCAACAATCCGCGGCGAATCGAATCAAGCCAAGGAATGTCGAGATGGATATCGCGCACATCAATTCCCGCTCGCGGATCGGCGCCCAGAAAGGGTTCACGCTGATCGAGATCATGGTCGTGGTGGTCATTCTCGGGATCCTTGCGGCCATTGTGGTGCCCAAGGTCCTTGATCGCCCCGACCAGGCCCGGGTCACCGCCGCCCGGCAGGACATCGGCAGCCTCATGCAGGCCCTCAAGCTCTATCGCCTCGACCACGGCACCTACCCGAACCAGAACCAGGGCCTGAAGGTCCTGGCCGAGCGCCCGGCGAATGCCAAGGACAGCAACTGGCGCTCCTATCTCGAACGCCTGCCCAACGATCCATGGGGCCGTCCTTACCAGTACCTCAATCCGGGGGCCAACGGCGAAGTCGATGTGTTCTCCCTGGGCGCCGACGGCAAGCCGGGCGGCGAAGGTACTGATGCTGATATCGGCTCCTGGCAGTTGTAGTCCGAGCCATGAACAATTCTTCGCTGACAGCCGCCGGGCAACGTGGCATGGCGATTATCAGCGCCTTGCTGATTGCCGCCGTGGTCGCGGTGATCGCCGGCGGCATGCTCGCTCGCCAGAGCGTCTTTACCCGCAGCCTCGAAGCCGAGCAGTCGCGGGTCCAGGGTGCCTGGTTGCTGCGCGGCGGCCTGGAACTGAGCCGGCAATTACTCTGGGATGCGCGCCAGCACGACCCGTTGACCCGTCTTGACCAGGCTTGGGCCCAGCCACTGTCCGCCGAAGGCCTGAGCGCGCGCGGCGGGCAGTTCAGCGGGCGCCTGGAAGATGAGCAGGGCAAGTTCAACCTGCGCAACCTGGTCCGCGACAGCCGGGTCGATTCCGAGCAGGTGCGGGCTTTCCAGCAGTTGTGCGAATCGATCGGCGTCAAGAGTGCCGTGGGCCAGCGGATTGTCCAGCGGGTCACCGCCGCTTATGCGCTGTTGCCGGATAACGCCCCCGTCGTGCCGCCGGTCAAGGGCAGCTTCGACAGCGGTCGGCTGACCTCGCCGGGGACCGTACTCAAGCCGCTGCCGGCGACCCGGCCGATGTTGCACAGCCTGGATGATCTGGGCGCCCTGTCGGGTGTGGATGGCGCGGTGCTGGCGCTGCTGGCGCCCCACGTGACCATCCTGCCGGCCAACACCTGGGTCAACGGCAATACCGCCAGCGCCGAAGTCCTGGCCTCCCAGGTGCCGGGGCTGTCGCTGTCCCGTGCGCGCAACCTGGTGTCTGAGCGTGATGCCGGACGCTGGTTTATCAACCGGGGCGATTTCGTCAATCGCTTGCGGATGCCCGAGCTGGTGGTCAGCGATATCAAGGTCGGTATCACCAGCGACTGGTTTCGTCTGAATGCCCGTTCACGCAGCGACAGCCGACGGGTCAACCTGGCGGTGTTGCTATATCGCCAGGAATTGCAGATGCCCCAGGTGATCTGGTCGCGGGTGGGCGTATGACTTCCCTGCGCCTGGCCTTGCCGCCTCTGGAAACGCTGACCCTGGACAGCCCGTTGGAGTTTGCCTGGCTGGATCGCCAGGGCAAGCTGACCGAACAGGGCTGCAGCAGCCTGGCGCAGTTGGGCCAGGTGCACAAGGGCGTCGCCGTGGAGTGTTACCTGCATCCGCGGGACAGCCTGCTGGCCAGTATCGAATTACCCAATCTGCCGCCGGCCAGGATTCAGGCGGCGGTGGGCTGTGCGGCCCAGGCATTGATCCTTGGTGGTTGCGAGTCGATGCATATCGTCCATGGCCCACGGGATGCCGAAGGGCAGGTGCAGGTCGCCTGGTTGCAACGGGCGCTGCTGGAGCACTTCGGCACTTTGCTGCGCCAGTCCGGGCTCAAATTGCGTGGTTTGTACCCGGCGGCCTACTGCCTGCCGGTGGACGCGACCCAGGCGCCGGTGGTGGCGGTGCGCGACGAGCATCTGCTGATGCGCCGCAGCCAGGATCAGGCCCAGGTTCACCCGGCCGTCGACGCCGCACTGAGTGACCTGCTCAATAGCGGGGGCGTGCTGCATTGGGTCGGTGCCGGAGCGCCGGACAACGCGCTGGTCCAGAGCCTGCCCGAAGACCGTGCCTGGTCTGGTAAAGCGCCGGGTTGGGGCTTGCACGGTGCCGTCCAGCCGATGGCCGGCAATGCCGGCGGTTGGGGACGCGCGGTCGCCTGCATGGTGCTAGCGGTGGCTATTTGGGCCGCAGGCCTCAACCTCTATGCCGCTCGCCAGGTGGAGCAGGGCCAGCAACTCAAGGCCTGGATGACCCAGCGGGTAAAACAGGCATTTCCGGCCTTGCCGATGATTCTCAATCCATTGCAGCAGGCTCGCCAGCAACTGGCCTTGCGCGAGAACGGCGCGCCCGGCGACAGCGGTTTTACCCGGTTGGTCCAGCAGGCCGGAACCGCCATGCCCTTTATGGTCGGTAGTCTGCAAACACTGGTCTTTGAACACGGCGAACTGCACCTGAGCCCGCTGCCGGGCACGCCGGGTGGTGGTCGCGACAAGGCCTGGCAGCTCAGCCTGACCCAGGCCGGCGTGGAAGCGACGGCGGTCGCCGACGGCTGGGTCCTGAAAACCACCGGCCCACAACCACTGGCGGAGAACGACAGTGAATAAGGCCCTTATCAACCGTTATCGAAACCGTTGGCAGCAGTTTTCGGGTCAGGCCCGGCTGTATTGGCAAAGCCTGGCCCAGCGCGAGCGCCAGTTGGTGCTGGGTATGGCGTTGGGCGTCTCGGGCCTGCTGGTGTGGTTTGTATTGATCCAGCCGCCGTTGCAGAAGATCGATTTCTGGCGTCTGGAAACCCCCAGATTGCGCACCCAGGCCCAGACCCTCGACGGCCTGCTGCAAGGGCTGGCCGGCCCGAGTGCCGGCAACGTCGAGGCCGGTTTGCGTGGCAGCCTGGACGCCGGCGGCCTGGCCGGGCACTACCAATTGCAAAACGTCGGTGGCGGCTGGCTGCTGACCTTCGACAATGCTCCGGCGGATGGCCTGGTGGGCTGGCTGCTGGGCAATCCCGCTTTATTCACCCTGGAAGTGGTCGAGGCCCGTTTGCAACGCAAGGGCGCGACCGAACCCGATGGCACGGCGGGCAAACTGTCCGGAACCGTTCGCATGGATCAGGCGCTTGGCGCTAAGGAAGCTTCATGAAGTGGTCAGGTTCTTTATCGGCCTTGCGTTGTCGGCAGGCTGCGGCGCCCTGGTTGTTGATGGCTTTGAGTGCCTGCAGCAATACCCCACCGGAGTCGCAGCCGCCGTTGCTGGTGGAAAGCGAGCTGGGCCGGCCCCTGGCCTCGACGGTCAGGAGCGGCGATGCCGTGGCCGACCGGCAGCGGCTCCAGGCCCAGATGGAGCAGCAACATCGGCAGACGCGCGCGCCAATCAATCCTGGTATGGGCAAAAGCACGGCCAAGGGCAGCCCGGCGGCCAGCCCCTTGGGCAACCAGCCGGTGCAGTTGAATTTCGTCGACGCCGATATCCAGGCGGTGGTCCGTGCCTTGTCGCGTTCCACCGGCCAGCAGTTCCTGGTGGACCCAAGGGTCAAGGGTACCCTGACCCTGGTCTCCGAGGGCGAGGTGCCGGCCCATCGTGCCTATGACATGTTGCTGGCGGCCCTGCGCATGCAAGGCTTCAGCGTGGTGGATGTCGGCGGGGTCAGCCAGGTGGTGCCGGAAGCCGATGCCAAGCTGCTCGGCGGGCCGATCTACAGCGCCGATCGCCCGGCCCAGGGCGGCATGCTGACCCGGACCTTCCGCCTGCAATACGAAAACGCGGTGAACCTGATCCCGGTGCTGCGGCCGATCGTCTCGCCGAACAATCCGATCAACGCCTATCCTGGCAACAACACCGTGGTGATCACCGATTACGCGCAGAACCTGGATCGGGTCGCCACGCTGATCGCCAGTATCGACACTCCCAGTGCCATCGACACCGATGTGGTGACGATCCAGAACGGCATTGCCAGCGATATCGCCAGCATGGTCTCCGAACTGCTGGACAGCCCCGGCAATGATCCGACCCAGAAGATCGTCGTGCTCGGCGACCCGCGTTCCAACTCGATCATCATTCGCTCCGGCAGCCCGGAGCGCACGCAGCTTGCGCGAGAATTGATCTACAAGCTGGACAATGCCCAGAGCAACCCGAGCAACCTGCATGTGGTGTACCTGCGCAATGCCCAGGCCGGCAAGCTGGCCCAGGCCCTGCGCGGGTTGCTCACCGGGGAAAGCGACAGCGGTGACGGCAAGGGCGACCCGACCCGCGCCATGCTCAGTAACGGCGGGATGAACAGCAACAGCAGCAGCCAGAACGGCCAGACCGGCACCCAGAGCGGCAGTACCACTTCGGGAAGCGGCACGAGCACCGCCAGCAGTGGTTCCGCCAGTGCCCAGGGCACGCGGGCGGCCGGCGGCGCCCAGGCTTCGGACCAGAGCGTGGCGTTCTCGGCAGGCGGGGTGACCATCCAGGCGGATGCCACCACCAATACCCTGCTGATCAGTGCGCCGGATCCGCTGTATCGCAATCTGCGGGAAGTCATCGACCAACTCGACCAGCGTCGCGCCCAGGTGGTGATCGAAAGCCTGATCGTCGAAGTCAGCGAAGACGACGCCAATGAGTTCGGCGTGCAATGGCAAGCCGGTAACCTGGCCGGCAATGGCGTGATCGGCGGGGTCAACCTGGGTGGCACCAACCTGGTCAGCACCGCCACCAACAGTATCGATGTACTGCCCCAGGGCCTGAGTCTCGGCCTGGTCAAGGGCGCGGTGAATATCCCCGGCGTCGGCCGGGTCATGGACCTCAAGGTACTGGCCCGGGCCTTGAAATCCAAGGGCGGTTCCAACGTACTGTCGACGCCGAACCTGCTGACCCTGGACAACGAAGTGGCGAGCATCTTCGTCGGCCAGACCATTCCCTTTGTCAGCGGCCAGTACGTTACCAACGCCAGCAGTTCCGGCAGCAACCCGTTCCAGACCATCCAGCGCGAGGAGGTCGGTCTCAAGCTTAATGTGCGGCCGCAGATTTCCGAAGGCGGTACGGTCAAGCTGGATATCTACCAGGAGGTCAGCACGGTGGACGACCGTGCTTCGGCGGCAGCGGCAGGTACCGTGACCAACAAGCGCGCCATCGACACCAGCATCCTGCTGGATGACGGCCAGATCATGGTTCTTGGTGGCCTGTTGCAGGACGGTTATACCCAGACCAACGACGGCGTGCCCTTTCTGTCGAGTATTCCCGGGATCGGTGCGCTGTTTCGTCATGAACGGCGCGAGACCAACAAGACCAACCTGATGGTGTTCCTGCGGCCCTATATCATTCGCGACGGCGCGGCGGGACGGAGCATCACCCTGAACCGTTATGACTTTATTCGCCGGGCCCAGGGCAGCCTGCAACCGGATCGCAGCTGGGCCATGCCGGATATGCAGGCCCCGCAGTTGCCGAGTGCGGCCCAGGCGATCCCGGGTTCCGTGCCGTCGACCCCGCAAACGCCACGGGCGGCGATTCGTGCTGTGCCGTTGTCGGTCAACGAGCGTGCTCAGCCATGAGTGCGCTGCCATATGCGTGGGCCAAGGCGCAGCGAGTGTTGCTGCGCGACGGTGAGGATGGGGCGGTGTTGACCGCATGCCCCTCGACGCCAGGCTGGGCCATCAGCGAGGTCCGCCGACAGTTCGGCCCGGCCCGCCTGGAGCAGGTTCGTGACGAGGAACTCGACGGCCTGCTCGCCAGCGCCTATGCCGACACCGGCAGCGCGGCGGCGGTGGTCGGTGCGGCGGAAAACGAGGTGGACCTCGACCGGCTGATGCAGGACATCCCGGAAATCACCGATCTGCTCGACACCCAGGACGGCGCCCCGGTGATCCGCATGATCAACGCCTTGCTGACCCAGGCCGCGCGGGATGAGGCCAGCGATATCCATATCGAACCCTTCGAGACCCATTCGGTGGTGCGCTACCGGGTCGACGGCACCCTGCGCGACGTGGTCTCGCCCCGCAAGGCGCTGCATGGTGCGCTGGTGTCGCGGATCAAGATCATGGCGCAGCTGGACATTGCCGAGAAACGCCTGCCCCAGGATGGCCGCATCGCCTTGCGCGTGGCCGGCCGGCCCATCGATATCCGCGTTTCCACCGTACCCACCGGCCATGGCGAACGGGTGGTGATGCGTCTGCTGGACAAGCAGGCCGGACGCCTGCAACTGGAAACCCTGGGCATGGACCCCGATGTGCTGGCCCGGCTCGACCACCTGATCCGCCAACCCCACGGCATCGTGCTGGTCACCGGGCCCACCGGCAGCGGCAAGACCACCAGCCTCTACGCCGCCCTGGCCCGGCTCGACGCCAGTACCAGCAATATCCTCACCGTCGAGGACCCGGTGGAATACGACCTGCCGGGCATCAGCCAGATCCAGGTGAATGCCAAGATCGACATGACCTTCGCCCTGGCCTTGCGGGCCATCCTGCGCCAGGACCCGGACATCATCATGATCGGCGAGATCCGTGACCTGGAAACCGCACAGATTGCCGTGCAGGCCTCGCTCACCGGGCACCTGGTGCTGGCGACCCTGCACACCAACGACGCGGTGTCGGCGGTCAACCGCTTGATCGATATGGGCGTGGAGCCGTTTCTGCTGGCCTCGTCGATGCTCGGCGTGCTCGCCCAGCGCCTGGTCCGGCGCCTGTGCCAGCACTGTCGCCAGGAAGACCCGGCCGCGCCCGGCACCTGGCGGCCACTGGGCTGCAGTGTGTGCAATCACACCGGCTACAGCGGTCGTACCGGTATCCACGAGTTGTTCTGCATTGACGACGATATCCGCAGCCTGATCCACCAGGGCGCCGGCGAGCAGGCCTTGCGCCTGGCCGCGCGGTCGGCCGGCATGTTGAGCATGCGCGAGGACGGCGAGCGCTGGGTGCGCAGCGGCGCCACTGCGCCGGAAGAAATCCTTCGCGTGACACGGGACGCCTGATGAATCGCTATCGCTTCGAAGCCGCCGACGCCCTGGGCAAGATCGAAACCGGCCATCTGGAGGCCGACAGCCAGGGCGCGGCCATGGGCCTGCTGCGCAGTCGCGGACTGACCGCCTTGCTGGTCCAGGCCGACGGCGTCCAGGGCGGTGGCAGTGCCAGCGGGATGTTCAGCGCCAAACTCTCGGACAACGACCTGGCCTGGGCCACCCGGCAACTGGCGAGCCTGCTGGGCGCCAGCCTTCCGCTGGAAGCTGCGTTGAGCGCGACGGTGGAGCAGGCCGAGCGCAAGCATATCGCCCAGACCCTGAGCGCGGTGCGCGCTGATGTGCGCGGCGGCATGCGCCTGGCCGAAGCCCTGGCCAAGCGGCCACGGGACTTTCCCGATATCTACCGGGCGCTGATTGCGGCGGGCGAGGAGTCCGGCGACCTGGCCCAGGTGATGGAGCGGTTGGCCGACTATATCGAGGAGCGCAATAACCTGCGGGGCAAGATTCTCACCGCGTTCATCTACCCGGGGGTGGTGGGGCTGGTGTCGGTGGCGATTGTGATTTTTCTGCTCAGTTATGTGGTGCCCCAGGTGGTCAGCGCTTTTTCCCAGGCCCGCCAGGATCTGCCGGGGCTGACGGTGGCGATGCTCAATGCCAGCGACTTTATCCGTGCCTGGGGCTGGTTGTGTTTTGGCGTGCTGGTGGGTGGTTTGTGGGGCTGGCGCTTGTATTTGCGCAATCCGGCGGCGCGGCTGAGCTGGCACAGTCGGATTTTGCGTTTGCCGCTGATCGGCCGCTTTGTGCTGGGACTGAACACCGCGCGCTTTGCCTCGACCCTGGCGATTCTCGGCGGCGCCGGGGTGCCGTTGTTGCGGGCCCTGGAGGCGGCGCGGCAGACGGTGTCCAATGATCGTCTGAGCCTGAGTGTGACTGAAGCCACGGCGCGGGTCCGCGAAGGGGTGAACCTGGCGGCGGCGTTGAAGGTGGAGAAGGTGTTTCCGCCGGTGTTGATCCATCTGATCGCCAGTGGCGAGAAGACCGGCTCGTTGCCGCCGATGCTGGAGCGGGCGGCGCAGACCTTGTCGCGGGATATCGAGCGACGGGCCATGGGCATGACCGCGCTGCTCGAACCCCTGATGATCGTGGTGATGGGGGCGGTGGTGCTGTTGATTGTGATGGCGGTGTTGTTGCCGATCATCGAGATCAACCAGTTGGTTCAGTAGCCCCAGCTGTCGCGGCTGATAAGCCTTGGCGCCTGGCCCCGGCCAGCTTCATCACCACCACAAAAAACACCGGCACAAACACCACCGCCAGCGTCGCCGTGATCATCCCGCCGATCACCCCGGTACCGATGGCCTGCTGGCTCGCCGAACTGGCGCCGGTCGCAATTGCCAGCGGTACCACCCCGAGGATAAACGCCATGGAGGTCATGATGATCGGGCGCAAGCGCAGCCGAGCCGCCTGCACCGTTGCATCCAGCAGATCATGGCCCTCGTCATAAAGGCTCTTGGCGAACTCGATGATCAGGATCGCGTTCTTCGCCGAAAGACCGATGATGGTGATCAAGCCGACCTTGAAGAACACATCGTTGGGCATCCCGCGCAAGGTCACCGCCAGCACCGCGCCCAGCACCCCGAGCGGCACCACCAGCAGCACCGAGGTCGGGATCGACCAGCTTTCATACAGTGCCGCGAGGCAGAGGAACACCACCAGCAACGACAGCCCCAGCAGCGTCGTTGCCTGGGAGCCGGACAGGCGCTCCTGCAACGACAAACCGGTCCACTCCAGGCCCAGTCCGGCCGGCAACTGCGTCACCAGCCGCTCCATCTCCGCCATTGCCTGCCCGGTGCTGTGCCCGGCCTTGGGCTCGCCGGAAATGGCAATCGCCGGGTAGCCGTTGTAGCGGGTCAGTTGCGCCGGGCCCTGGGTCCAGTGGGCCTGGACAAAAGCCGACAACG
>Ga0209888_1000676_pt1 | contig 14380 bp, 14 predicted proteins | sample OrgsoiDNA_201059_FD_185807 | JGI IMG/M metagenome (GOLD analysis project Ga0209888, IMG submission 185807) | Permafrost soil microbial communities from the Arctic, to analyse light accelerated degradation of dissolved organic matter (DOM) -... | ecosystem: Environmental > Terrestrial > Soil >...
TCGATCCGCTTGAGCTTGGAGCTGTAGAAAAAGTAATCCAGGGTCCGATCCGGCCCGCTGACGTCGGGATCGTTCGGGTAAAACGTCAGCCACCGCTCACGGTCGATGCCGCTGGCTTCGTTGTTGCTCGGGATCATCGGGTATTTGTCCCACAGCAGATGCAACTCACTGTCCGCCGAGTAACCGCCGCGCAAGCGTGGTGGCAGGCGCAGATACTGGCCCAGGGGCAGCAGGTTGAAATCACCGCCGATCAGCCATGGCGTGCCCTGGCTCTCGAACTTGTCGAGCAGTTGCAGGGTCGCCTGTACTTCCCTGAGCTGGGTGTCGTTCTGGGCATAGGCCCCCAGTTGCGTATTGACCACCGCCAGCTGTCCGCCGTCGCTCAGCGGCAGGTAGTTCACCAGCAGCGCCGGCCGGGGCTCGAACTGCCGCTTGAGCAGATTGTCCGGTGCCAGGGGCAGCTGCTGGCGTTCGGCGTGTTCGACCTGATAGCGACTCAAGGTCGCGAGCTTGCGCCCGACACTGCCGAAAATATGCAGGTTCGGGACAAAGTCGGCTTTCCAGTCGAACGCCTGGGAACTGCAGGGGTACAGGTCCGCGAGCCGCTCCTGGAGCAACTTCAACTGGTCCTGGTAAGCACTGCTCTTGGCATTCTCGTCGACTTCCTGCAACAGCACGATGTCCGGCTGCTCGTCGCGAATGACCCGGGTCACCTCGTCCAGGCTGAAGGCCATGTCTTCCGGGGTCGGGCGCTCGTCCGGGCCGCTGCCGTCGGGCAGGTCGTACCAGAACACATAACGTTTGCCCGCCAGGTACTGGAGGTTCCAGGTCATCACCTTGAGGGCCTGGCTCGGAACCAGCACCGGCGCCTCGGCGGTGCAGCGCACAGGCAGGGTCTCGCGGTCTTCCGGGCGCCAGGTCAGGCTGTAGACCAGCAGGGCGGTCAGGCCAGCGACAATCAGCAGGCCGGCCACCAGGTAACGTAATAGACGGGTCATGGGCCTCGGTTCAGTCTTTGGCGGAATTTTCACCGATCAACATGTAGATTCGGAACAGTACGACGCTGCTGAACAGTTGCAGGAAACTGTGGGCGCTGTCGATGATCAGCATCAGCACCGGGTTCTGCGGTGCCGGGTAGACACTCAGGCTCAGGCCCTTGAGCAGCCAGAGTGGACCCATTACACACAGAATGCAGGTGAAGGTTAGCCAGAAGTGGCCACGGCTCAAGGCGAAACTCTCCTTCATCGCCCGCAGCGGCTCGCGTCCGCGCAGCACCAGCAGGTATTCGGAGAAGGCCAGAATCACGGTCAGCCAGATGCCGGGAATGAAATACAGCGACAACCCCAGCACGATGGCGATGGTATTGACCGCCGACAGCAGCGCAAAACGCGGCCACAGGCGCAGGGACATGGCCAGCAGGTCACGGTTGGCTGGTGCTTCGCCACGGCTGCGGGCATCGAGAAACAGGATCAGCGCCGCCGTGTAGAGCGGATAGACCAGCAATCCGGCCACTAACCCGTAGGCCGGCGAGGCATCCGGGCCCACGGCGTTGTCCAGCATTTGCTGGAGCAGGGTTTCGACGATCAACAGTGGCAGGCAGAGCAGGGCGATCTGGCGCAGGTTGCGCTGGAAAAAGTACAGGGAATCACGGATTACATTGAACGGGTTCATCGGTTGTCTATCGCGCAGGCTGAGGCAGGGCCACACTTTAACCGATGGCGCGGGCCGACACTCAAATGTAAACGTTAGGTAAGGACCATTGAAACTTCCAGTAACAACCCCATAACTGGAGGACGCCTGGGCCCGGTTGGGTCGGGGCGATCGATTTCTACCCGGCAATCTAATGAGGTCGCCATGAACAGCGAAGAGCAAACCCTGATCGATGGACTGTTTTCACGGTTGCAGCAAGCCGGAACGGATTCAGCCCCGCGTGACGCCCTGGCCGAAGCGCGGATCAAGGAACACCTGACTCGCCAACCGGCTGCACCGTACTACATGACCCAGTCGATCCTGGTGCAAGAGCACGCGATCAAGAGCCTCGACGAACAGAACAAGCAACTGCAGGCACAATTGCAGCAGTTGCAGGACGAGTTGCAGCAGGCCCGGGCCCAGAGCGCCGCACCGGCGTCGAGCAGTGGTGGTTTCCTGTCGAGCATTTTCGGTGGCAGCCGCGATCCGGCTCCAGCGCCTGCACCGAGCAATTCCGGTGGCGGCTGGCGTGAGCCGGGGCGCCCGGGCTTCAATGCTCCGCCTCCACAGCAGAACTACAACACCCAGCCCAACTATCAGCAGCCTGCCTACGCCCAGCCCGCGCCACAGCAGGCGGCCCCGGCGGCGCCTATCGGTAGCGGCTTCCTCGGTGGCGCGCTGAAAACCGCGGCCGGTGTGGCCGGTGGCGTGATGCTGGCGGAAGGTATCAGCAGCCTGTTCCATCACAACCAGCAGCAACCGCAGATCATCGAGGAAATCATCGAGCCGAGCCCGATGAGCAACAACGGTGGCGGCGGTGGTTGGGGTGATGATCAGCGCATGGCCAACAACGATTCCTGGGGCAGCAACAACCAGGGTGGTTTCGCTGACACCGACTTCGATGATGACAGTTCCTCCTTTTCTGGCGACGACGACTCCTTCGTCTGACCCTCTATCTGGTGTGAACACCGTCCTGTAGGAGCAGGGCTTGCCCGCGAAGAGGCCCTTGGGGCCGCCAAAAGCTTCGCTGGCAAGCCAGGCTCCTGCAGGTTTTGCGTGATCCACAAAATCTGCGTTCGCCGCCTCAAGCCCGTCAGACGCCTGAAGCGCTGGCACTCGCCCCGCCGATTATTCGCTGAACCTTCCCCCAGGCTGGCATACTGCGCACCTAATCGCTTCCGAGCGCTCGTCATCACCCGCCAGTGCGCTTTTGCGCCATGAGGATTTGCGGTGAAGAAAATCGCTGTGTTCGCCGATGTGCAGAACCTCTACTACACCGTTCGCCAGGCCTATGGTTGTCACTTCAACTACGCCGCCCTGTGGGCCGATATCAGCCAGCGCGGGGAGATCGTCGAGGCCTACGCCTACGCCATCGATCGCGGCGACAGCAAGCAGCAGCAGTTCCAGCAGATCCTGCGCAACCTGGGTTTCACGGTGAAACTCAAGCCTTATATCCAGCGCAGTGACGGCTCGGCCAAGGGCGACTGGGACGTGGGCATCACCATCGATATCATGGACGTGGCACCCCATGTCGACGAAGTGGTGCTGGCTTCCGGCGACGGCGATTTCGACCTGCTGCTCACGCGCATCATCGACAAGCACGGCGTTGAAGCCGTGGCCTATGGCGTGCCGGGGCTGACGGCCAATTCGTTGATTCGTGCCGCGAGCCGCTATGTGCCCATCGAAGGCGCGTTGTTGTTGAAAAACTGAAACTGATTTTGCAAAGGGCTGGGCTTTTGGAACGTATTGCGGTCATCGACTTTGAAACCACGGGCATCGCGCCGAACGCGGGGTGCCGGGCTACGGAAATCGCCGTGGTCATCCTGGAGCAGGGGCGCATTGTCGACCGTTACCAGAGCTTGATGAATGCCGGTGTGCGCGTGCCGGCCTTTATCGAACAACTGACCGGCATCAGCAACGCCATGTTGCGTACCGCGCCGTCGGCGGAGCGGGTGATGAACGAGGTCAACGAGTTTGTCGGTACGACTCCGTTGTTGGCGCATAACGCCGCGTTTGACCAGAAGTTCTGGGATTACGAGCTGGGGCGGATCAAGCGCACGCGGTTGCAGAATTTTGCCTGTTCGTTGCTGCTGGCGCGGCGTCTGATGCCGACGGCGCCGAATCACAAGCTGGGCACGTTGACTGCGTTCGCCCGCTTGCCGCACACGGGCCAGGCGCACCGGGCCATGGCCGATGCCGAGATGGCGGCGAACCTGCTGGCGCATATGGCCGGCGAGTTGCGCGACAAGCATGGGGTGCAGGTGTTGTCCCATGATTGGTTGTGCAAATTGCAGAAGGTGCCGGCGGCGAAGATTGGCGAGCATTTGAAGCGCTATCGGGGCGTTTGAAAGCGCTGCCGCGGACAATCCAGTGTTTACGTCTGGCCGAGATTTGTGGCGAGCGGGCTTGCCCGCGTTCGGCTGCGAAGCAGTCGCAAAATCGGCATTCTCGATTTTCCTGATAGACCGGGTTCTACGGTTTTAGGGCCGCTTCGCGCCCCAACGCGGGCAAGCCCGCTCGCCACAAGACTGCGTTCGGCTTTGAGCTTCCCTGACTGACTGGCATTACCTTGAACAGATCTTTTGTCGTGCCGTTTTTAGGAAGTGTCGTACTGCGGGTGGCGATCTGTGCTGTCTTTTCCGAACGGTGCAGGGACGTTAGCCTTTCTCCTGTCATCGCCAAATCGGTGACAGGGCGTAGGAACCCTTGCTGAGCTGGACTAGGCGCTTTGCGTCCACCTTCTGATTGCGGTGTTTTTTTTATGCCGGGATAATCAGTCATGGTGGCCGTGCGCGGGCACGCTTCTGCGTGGCCGGGTAGCCTAGGACCCGGTTCCTACTCCGCGTACGGCTGCCACCCAAGCTCGTAGGAAAGCTTTTCTGGCAGCTCTTATAAGAAGTCTAGGAGTTACGCCAAATGGAAAATTCCATTCCCGAAATACAAGCTGACATCAGCTTCGAACCACAAGTTTTCACCCGCCACCACCTCAAACTCCGCGCCTTGCTCCTGCATGACGAAGCCTGGTTCTGTGCCCGTGATATCGGGCATCTGATGGGGATCGAGTGGCATGAACGCAAAGCCATCAAGCTCGACCCGGATCAACGACGGGATCTGAAGCTGAAGGGGAGCGGCCGATCTGAAGATCACCTGATGCTCAGCGAATCCGGTGTCTACGCGATGCTGGTTTATCACTACCTGCCGGAGAATCGCCACCTGCGCCAATGGTTGACGCATCAGGTGCTGCCGATGTTGCGCGGCCAGCCGCAGCCGGCGTTGACCCAGGCACCGAGCCTTGGAATTCTGGAATGGGGTGGTGGGGCGTTGAGCCTGCTGCATTGGCGCAAGGAGCCGTGGATTCGTCTGCGTGATATGCCGCAGGTCGTGCCGGTCAATGGGTGTGGCAGCGTCTGGTAGATAGCGATCGCGAGCAAGTTTGCTCCTACAGGACCGCGTCGTACGCAACGTCTGTGCACGACACAAAACTTGTAGGAGCAAGCTTGCTCGCGATGGGGTGCGAAGCACCCTCAAAATCGGGCAACACGGACTTTCAGGCAGAACACAGCCGCCGATTATCAGCCCTTCGCTTTCCCATTCATTTCCAAATGCCCCAACGGCACCCGTCGCTCAATCGCGCTCGACAGCACAATCGAGGTCTTGCTGAAGCCGAACTGGGCAATTCGATTGATCAACTGCTCCAGCTCCGCCATGCTCCCCACCGCCGCCTGCAGAATCACGCAGGGATCCCCGGTCACCCGATGGCATTCGGTAATCTCTGGAATCTGCGCCAGGTCGTCGTAGACCTGCTGCTTGCCATGCTGGTTGAGCCGCAGTTCGATCACGCACTGGATCGGCAAACCGATCTTCGCCAGGTCCACCTTGGCCTGATACCCGGTGATGACCCCGCTGCTCTCAAGCTTCGCCACCCGCTCCGCCACGGCAGGCGCGGACAGGTTGACCTTGCGCGCCAGTTCGGCGAACGAGGCGCGGCCATTGTCCAGCAGCTCACCCAGGATCAAACGATCGTATTTATCCATCCACAGGCTCTCTATTACGCGGGCTTTCGAAACAATGGTCGAAACCCCTGATATCCATGCTTTACAAAGTGTACTGGCCTTATAACACGGTTTTGTAACTTATTATTTTCCAGGCACCTTTCTAGAATAAGCCTCCCTTGCCCTGCCTGGATCCGCCCTCCATGTCTGCCCCACGCCGTTTCCCGTTACCGCTGATCGGTGCTTTTTTTGCGTTGTATTTCATCTGGGGCTCGACCTACCTGGCCATTCGCATCGGCGTGGAATCCTGGCCGCCGTTGATGATGGGCGGGATCCGTTTTGTCATCGCCGGTAGCCTGCTGTATGCCTATCAGCGTTTTCGCGGGGTACCAGCACCGACCTGGCAGCAATGGAAAGCGGCGGCAGCCATCGGCGTGCTGCTGCTCAGTTTCGGTAATGGCGCGGTGACCCTGGCCGAGCACATGGGCGTGGCCTCGGGCGTTGCGGCGCTGACGGTGGCGACGGTGCCGCTGTTCACCTTGCTCTGCGGCTGCTCTGCGGTTTTTTCTGGGGCAACCGTAATACCGGTCTCGAATGGGCCGGGATTGTCCTCGGCCTGATCGGCATTGCCCTGCTGAACATGGGCTCCAATCTGCAAGCCAGCCCACTTGGCGCCGGCCTGCTGTTGCTGGCCGCCGCGACCTGGGCCTTCGGCTCGGTGTGGAGCAAGCACCTGCCGCTGCCCCAGGGCGGCATGGCCAGTGCGGCGGAAATGCTGGTGGGTGGCGTGGTGTTGCTGATGGCCAGCTTTGTCCGCGGCGAGCACCTGACCCAGATGCCTTCGACCGACGGCTGGCTGGCCCTGGCCTACCTGACCGTCTTCGGCTCGATCATCGCCTTCAACGCCTATATGTACCTGTTGAAGCATGTGCGCCCGGCGGCGGCCACAAGCTATGCCTACGTCAACCCGGCTGTGGCGGTGCTACTGGGCATCCTGTTTGCCGGCGAGCAGATCGGCTGGCACGAGTGCATGGCCATGGGCGTGATCATCAGCGCCGTGGTGTTGATCGGTTTACCGCAGTGGCGCAAGCCGAAAGAGGCCTGACAGGGTAAACTGCCGCGCATTGCTTCACGGCGCTGACACTTTCCCTACGGTATTTCCATGACATTCGCCACACTCGGCCTGATCGAACCCCTGACGCGGGCCCTGGACACCCTGGGTTACCAGACCCCCACACCGATCCAGGCCCAGGCCATTCCCGCCGTATTGGCCGGCCGCGACCTGATGGCCGCGGCCCAGACCGGCACCGGCAAGACCGCCGGTTTCGCCTTGCCACTGCTGCAACTGCTGACGATGGAAGGGCCGAAGGTCACCGCCAACTCGGTACGTTCGCTGATCCTGGTGCCGACCCGCGAGCTGGCCGAGCAGGTGCATGAAAGCGTGCGCCAGTACGCCGAGCACCTGCCGCTGAGCACCTATGCGGTGTACGGCGGCGTCAGCATCAACCCACAGATGATGAAGCTGCGCAAGGGCGTCGACCTGCTGGTGGCGACCCCCGGTCGTCTGCTCGATCTCTATCGCCAGAACGCCCTCAAGTTCAACCAGTTGCAGACCCTGGTGCTCGACGAAGCCGACCGCATGCTCGATCTCGGTTTCCAGGAGGAGCTGGGCAATATCTACAAGGCCTTGCCGAAAAAACGCCAGACCCTGCTGTTTTCCGCGACTTTCTCCGACGCCATCCGCCTGCTGGCCGGGCAGATGCTCAACGATCCGCTGAGCATTGAAGTCAGCCCGCGCAACGTTGCGGCCAACACCGTCAAGCAGTGGCTGGTAACGGTGGACAAGAAGCGCAAGCCGGAGCTGTTCGTGCACCTGATGCGCAAGCAGCATTGGAAACAGGTCCTGGTGTTCGCCAAGACCCGCAATGGCGTCGACCAGTTGGTGGAAAAACTCCAGGGCCTGGGCATCAATGCCGACGGCATCCACGGCGACAAACCCCAGGCTACTCGCCAGCGTGCGTTGGACCGCTTCAAGGCGAGTGAGATCCAGATACTGGTGGCCACCGATGTGGCGGCCCGTGGTCTGGACATCGAGGATTTGCCGCTGGTGGTCAACTTCGACTTGCCGATCGTGGCCGAGGACTATATTCACCGGATCGGTCGTACCGGCCGTGCCGGCGCCACCGGTGAGGCGATTTCCCTGGTCTGCGCCGATGAGGTGAATCTGCTGTCGGCCATTGAGACCCTGACTCGTCAGCCTCTCAAACGCCAGGACGAAGCCGGTTTCGAGCCGGATCACCGGGTGCCGGACACCGATGCTTCGGGCAGTGTGATCAAGAAACCGAAGAAGCCGAAAAAACCGAAAGCCGCCGGTGGCAAGCGCAACCTGGGCAAGTGGGTCGACAGCGGCGAGAAGCCGGAAGATGTGGTGCAGTCGATCAAGCCGGTGCGCAAGGTGCCGGTGTTCAATACCGGGCCGCGCAAGCGCAAGCCGTAAGACGAACACCTATGCCGTGTTGGCCACAGGGGCAACACGGTCATTGTAGGAGCCGGCTTGCTGGCGATGGCGTCCTTGAAATGGATGCAAGGCTCAAGGGCCTCATCGCCAGCAAGCCGGCTCCTACAGTTGTCCGCGTTATCCTGGGATGACCTTGTCTCGGGTCCGCTGCCGCAACCACTCCACTATCCCTTGTCCCGCCACCCGTCCGCTGGCAAAGCAGGCGGTGAGCAGGTAGCCGCCGGTGGGCGCTTCCCAGTCGAGCATCTCGCCGGCGCAGAACACCCCGGGCAACGCCTTGAGCATCAGTCGCTCGTCCATGACCTCGAACGGTACGCCCCCGGCGCTGCTGATGGCCTCGTCCAAAGGCCGCGCCTTGACCAGTGTCAGCGGCAACGCCTTGATGGCAGTGGCCAGGCGCGCCGGGTCGGTAAAGGTCTCGGCATTGGTCAGCTCCCGCAGCAACGCGGCCTTGATTCCGTCGATCCCCAACTGGCTGTGCAGGTGCTTGGCCATGGAACGTGAGCCGCGCGGTTTGGCCAGCGCGGCCTGGACTTTGTCCACAGGCTTGCCGGGCAGCAGGTCGATTTCGATCGTTGCGTAGCCGTTCAGGTTGATCTGCTCGCGAATCGGCGCGGACAGCGCGTAGATCAGGCTGCCTTCGATGCCGCTGGCGGTGATCACGCATTCGCCCAGGCGCGGCGTGCCGTGGGGCAGGGCGATAGCCACGTTCTTCAGAGGGGCACCGGCAAACTTGCTGCGCAGCACTTCGCTCCAGGCCGCGACGTCGAAGCCGCAGTTACTCGGTTGCAAGGGCGCGACCGTCACTTCTTGTTGCTCAAGCAGTGGTAGCCAGGCCCCGTCGGAGCCCAGTCGGGCCCAACTGCCGCCACCCAATGCGAGAAGCGTTGCGTCGGGACGCAAGGTTTTTTCGCCGTCGGGGCTGTGGATAACCAGGCCGCCGTCGCGCCAGCCCAGCCAGCGATGGCGGGTGTGGATAACTACCCCGGCTTCGCGCCCAGCCAGCGATGGCGGGTGTGGATAACTACCCCGGCTTCGCGCAGGCGCTTGAGCCAGGCTCGCAGCAGCGGGGCGGCTTTCATATCGCTGGGGAAAACCCGGCCGGAGCTACCGACGAAAGTAGTTATCCCCAGCCCGTGAATCCATTCGCACAGTGCATCGGCACCGAAAGCCCGCAGCAACGGGGCGATATGGGGCGCACGTTCGGCGTAGCGGGAGAGAAACGCCGGGTAGGCTTCGGAATGGGTGATGTTCATCCCGCCGACACCGGCCAGCAGGAACTTGCGCCCGACCGACGGCATGCCGTCGTAGAGGTCGACCTGGATACCCGCCTGGCTCAGGACCTCGGCGGCCATCAGGCCGGCGGGGCCGCCACCGATAATGGCAACGTGAGGGGCGGTGTCAGGGGCTGGCTGGGTCATGGCGGGCGGCGAAGTGGCTGAACGAGCCCGGCATTCTACGTTTTTCCACAGATCATGTGGTGGACGCGAACCTCGTAGGGGCAGGGTTTGTCGGATCGCCGCATCGTCGCGAAGGGGCCCTCAAGATCGCTAAAAGCTTCGTCGGAACGCCGCACTGACCAAGCCCTGCTCCTACAGGACGGTGAGAGCTTTGGGGGGCAGACTCAGTGGCGCTGTACGAAAAACATACAGTCTTCTGTAGCCCTTGCTCCATAGGGCCTACAGCGCATTTCACTCAGGTTATCCACAGGCGGTTCCACAGCCATTGTGGGTAAGCCCAGGCTTCAATGACAGCCTGATGACGTCCAGACCTTTTGCGCGCTGTGGTGCAGGATTCCGTGGCGCCGGGCCAGGGCCTGGCGATCCTTGCTGTAGCCGCCGCCGATCACTCCGACTACCGGGATATCCCGGCCCAGGCAGTGGCGCAGGACGCTTTCATCCCGGGCGGCGACCCCTTCATCAGTCAGCTTCAGGTAACCCAGGGCATCGTCCTTGTGCACATCCACGCCGGCGTCGTACAGCACCAGGTCGGGTTGGTAGAGCGGCAGCAGGTAGTTCAACGTGTCATCCACCACCTTGAGATAGTCGGCATCGCCCATGCCCATCGGTAGGGGAATATCCCAATCGCTGTGGGCCTTGCGCGCCGGGAAATTTTTCTCGCAGTGCAGGGACACCGTGATGGCGTCCGGGGTGTCCTCCAGGATGCGCGCGGTGCCGTCGCCCTGGTGCACATCGCAGTCGAAGATCAGCACTCGACCCACACGACCGCTTTCCAGCAGGTAGCGGCTGATGATCGCCAGGTCGTTGAAAATGCAGAAGCCCGCCGGGTGATCGTAATGGGCATGGTGGGTGCCGCCCGCCAGGTGGCAGGCCAGGCCGTGTTCCAGCGCCTGTTCGGCGGCCAGCAGCGAGCCGCCGACCGCGCGCACGGTGCGTTGCGCCAGGGCCTCGTTCCAGGGCAGGCCCAGGCGGCGCTGGTCTTCGCGAGACAGTTCGCCAGCCATATAACGCTCGATGTAGCCACGGTCGTGGGCCAGGGCGAGGATATCCACAGGGCAGATGGCCGGGCGCAGCAGATCGGCGTCCCGGGTCAGGCCGCTGTCCACCAGGTGATCGCGCAGCAGGCGGAACTTGTCCATGGGAAAGCGATGGTCCGCGGGGAAGTCCGGGCTGTAATCATCGTGGTAGATCAAAGGCAGCGGCATGGCGAATTCATGTAGGAAGGAGTGAAGGATCTTATCAGCGCGATACACTGACGAGCAGGGAGTCCGTGTTGAAAGAATCCGGAGGGAGAGTTGATGGGGCCGATACTGGAACTTGAGAGTGCACGCTTGCTGTTGCGCCAGTGGCGCGACGAGGACTTGCCGGAGTTTGCCCGGATGTGTGCCGATCCTCAGGTGATGCGCTATCTACCGACGGTGCTCAATCGTCTGGAAAGTGCCGCGCTGATCGGCCGGATTCGCGGGCACTTCGCCGAATACGGCTTTGGCCTCTGGGCGCTGGAACGCAAGGACACAGGGGCCTTTATCGGCCTGACCGGGCTGATGCAGGTGAACTTCGAGGCCACCTTCAGCCCGGCGGTGGAAATCGGTTGGCGTCTGGCCCGCGAACACTGGGGCCTGGGTTATGCCAGTGAGGCGGCCTGGACTGCATTGCGCTGCGGTTTCGAGCGCCTGTCCCTGGACGAGGTCGTGGCCTTTACCAGTGAGAGCAACACGGCGTCGCAGAAGGTCATGCAGGCCATCGGCATGCATTACGACCCGCAGTCCGACTTCGAGCATCCGAAGCTGGCCGAGGATCATCCGTTGCGCCGCCACGTGCTTTACCGCATCAGCCACGCGCAATGGCTGCGTACCCTGCAAGGATAACCCCGGGGTTGGCCGATCCGCTGCACCGCCGGGGGCGACAAAGGCTGTATCATTCGAGGCCTGTGGCCAGCTTGCTGGCCACACAAGCACGGATGGCTTGATATCGTCGTTAAGTGAACAGTATTGCCCTGTGTGAGGAGCGTTTGAATGAGCCACGTGCTGGAAGACCTGGTCGACTTGCTGACCCTGGAACCGATTGAAGAAAACCTGTTTCGCGGCCGCAGCCAGGACCTGGGCTTTCGCCAGTTGTTCGGTGGCCAGGTGCTGGGCCAGTCGTTGTCGGCGGCCAGCCAGACGGTCGAGGAAGCGCGGCATGTGCATTCGATGCACGGTTATTTCCTGCGTCCGGGCGATGCCGGTTTGCCGGTGGTCTACTCGGTCGACCGGGTGCGCGATGGCGGCAGTTTCAGCACGCGGCGCGTCACGGCGATCCAGAAGGGGCAGCCGATCTTCACCTGCAGCGCCTCGTTCCAGTACGACGAGGAAGGCTTCGAGCACCAGAGCAGCATGCCGCAGGTCGTGGGGCCGGAGAACCTGGCCACGGAGCTGGAACTCACCCAGCAACGCGCGCACCTGATCCCCGAGCACATGCGCGAAAAACTCCTGTGCCCCAAGCCCATCGAAGTGCGCCCGGTCACCGAGAAGGACCCTTACAATCCGCAGCCGTCGGACCCGGTCAAGTACGTCTGGTTTCGTGCCGATGGGGCACTGGCCGACTCGCCGGCATTGCATAAATACCTGCTGGCCTACGCCTCGGACTTCGGTCTGCTGACCACGTCCTTGCTGCCCCATGGCAAGTCGGTGTGGCAGAAGGATATGCAGGTCGCCAGCCTTGACCATTCGTTGTGGTTTCACGCCAATCTGCGGGCCGATGACTGGTTGCTCTATGCGATGGACAGTCCATGGGCCGGCAACTCCCGCGGGTTCTCCCGGGGCAGCGTGTACAACCGCGCGGGCGTGCTGGTGGCGTCGGTGACCCAGGAAGGCTTGATCCGTCATCGCAAGGATTGGGCATGAGTCTGGCCGAGGTGCGTCATTGGGTGTTCGACATGGACGGCACCCTGACCGTGGCGGTGCACGATTTCGCCGCGATCCGCGTGGCGCTGTCGATTCCGCCGGAACACGACATCCTCACGCATCTGGCGGCATTGCCGGCGGATGAAGCCGCGGCCAAACATGCCTGGTTGCTGGAGCACGAGCGGAACCTGGCGCTGGGCTCGAAGCCGGCGGTGGGTGCAGTGGAGTTGGTGCGTGAGTTGGCGGGGCGCGGTTATCGTCTTGGCATCCTGACGCGCAATGCCCGCGAGCTGGCCCATGTGACGCTGGAGGCCATCGGCCTGGCCGACTGTTTTGCCGAGGCCGATGTGCTGGGCCGCGATGAAGCACCGCCCAAGCCACATCCGGGTGGTTTGCTGAAATTGGCCGAAGCCTGGGACGTGGCGCCGAGCGAGATGGTGATGGTCGGTGACTATCGTTTCGACCTGGATTGCGGACGGGCGGCGGGGGCTCGGACCATATTGGTCAACCTGCCGGACAACCCATGGCCGGAGCTGACGGATTGGCATGCCGAGGATTGCGTGGCGCTTCGGCAGATGCTTTCGGCTTGAAGGCCTATTCGCGGGCAAGCCCTGCTCCTACAGTTTCGCGTCGAACGCGGATTTGCGCACGGCATAAAACTCTAGAAGCAGGGCTTGTCGGTCCAGGCAGCGTATCCCTCACTGCCTGCACCGCAAATCGTCAGCGCTGAAACAACGCCTTCTGCCCCTGCGGCGAAGTCAGCATCCCATCGCCGTTGTGCCCAACCCCGGGCACTTCGACCAGCGTTTGCGTGAACCCTTGCGGATGACGCTGTTGCAGGTAGGCAAAGTAGTTATGCCCACGAATCAACCGATACGCCCCCTGGGCCTCCGCGCCACAGCTCTTGTCCAGGGCCGGATGGTTCGGGTCGGTGTCCTGTTGCCCCAGCAGGTAGGTGATATCGCGCTGCACATAACCCTGCTCCAACTGCGCCGGTGATTGCCCCTTGGCGTAGTCCGGCAGGTTCTGCAGGCCATACTTCCAGTCGTTGAACCCCGGGCAACTCGCCGGGCTGAACCCCACCACTGGCCGCTGGGCGTTGAAATAGGCATAGGACGACGGGTTGGCGACCACATAGCGCAGCTTGACGCCGCTCCCCGCCAATTGCGCATCGCCATGCCCTACCAGCGCATAACGTTGCACCACCTGGCCACCGCCGGAGTGCCCGGCGACGACCACTTCGCGCAGGGCCGGAAATTTCTTCCGATTGCCCAGGCGCTGGAGCACTTCATCCAGGGCCGCATAGGAACTCATCGCCGAAGGTCCGGTCGACTCCGAGCCGGCCATCCAGTCATCGCCCTGCCAGCGCAGCAGGTTGCCCGGCAGGTGATTGCTCCGCGCATCACTTTCATTGAGGAACTGCGGGGCGATGATCAGGGTATTACGATCCTGGCCCGCCTGGGCTGCTGCGGTCTCCGCGCTCTGCAGATAGGTCATGGCATTACGCAGCCGACCGTGGACGATGATCAGCACCCGCTCGACATCGGGCATCGGCCCCTGCCAGTCGCGATTGAGTCCGACGCTCAATTCCCCGGCCGACAGTTTCAAGTGATTGGGGCTGACTTCGATCCCGTGTTCCTTGGCCTGGACCTGGGCGCCGATCACGCACATGCCCAACAACAATGACCCACACAATATTTTTTTCATTCACAGACTCTTGGCGGCGAAGGTATCGCATTGGTTGAGTTGCCCTTGGGCGAAGCCGGTCTTGAACCAGCGCACCCGTTGCGCAGAGGTGCCGTGGGTGAAGGAGTCCGGCACCACGCGTCCCTGACC
>Ga0209888_1000678_pt1 | contig 14363 bp, 15 predicted proteins | sample OrgsoiDNA_201059_FD_185807 | JGI IMG/M metagenome (GOLD analysis project Ga0209888, IMG submission 185807) | Permafrost soil microbial communities from the Arctic, to analyse light accelerated degradation of dissolved organic matter (DOM) -... | ecosystem: Environmental > Terrestrial > Soil >...
CGTAGTGATGATCACCCCGGCTGCCACCAGCCCGGAAATCACCGCTCGTGGTTACAAAATGGTGTTCCGTACCATTGGTCTGGACAGTGCCCAGGGCCCTGCCGCCGGTAACTACATCGCCGACCACGTGAAACCGAAGATCGTTGCGGTACTCCACGACAAGCAGCAGTACGGTGAAGGCATCGCCACCGCCGTGAAACAGACCCTGGAGAAGAAAGGCGTCAAGGTTGCCGTGTTCGAAGGCATCAACGCCGGCGACAAGGACTTCTCTTCGCTGATCGCCAAGCTCAAGCAAGCCAACGTCGACTTCGTCTACTACGGCGGCTACCACCCTGAGTTGGGCCTGATCCTGCGTCAATCCGAGGAAAAAGGCCTGAAAGCCAAGTTCATGGGTCCGGAAGGCGTGGGTAACGACTCCATCTCGCAGATCGCCAAGGAAGCTTCCGAAGGCCTGCTGGTGACCCTGCCGAAGTCCTTCGACCAGGATCCGGCCAACGTCGCCCTGGCTGACGCCTTCAAAGCCAAGAAAGAAGACCCGAGCGGCCCGTTCGTGTTCCCTTCCTACTCCGCGGTTGAAGTCATTGCCGGCGGTATCGCTGCCGCCAAGAGCGAAGACCCGGCCAAAGTGGCTGCTGCCATCCACGCCGGGACTTTCAAGACCCCGACTGGCGACCTGAGCTTCGATGCCAAAGGTGACCTCAAAGACTTCAAATTCGTGGTCTACGAGTGGCACTTCGGCAAACCTAAAACCGAAGCTTCGCCTCAGTAAGGCTTGCCCTGACTGACTGCCAATAAAGCCCACGGCGTGCCGTGGGCTTTGTTTTACGAGGTAATGGGCCTGTTTTTCCGTGATCCGGAAACCCGTCCACCTGAAAATCTCAAAACCGTCATCAGCGGTTCGCTGGCAAAACTTGCACCCGAAGTGGATGCAGATCCACGGGGTCCGAGCGGGAAAATGACTCCACCAGTGAAATGCGTATCAGGTTTTTAGGAGCGCTTTAATGCCTGACATCTATCACTTTTTCCAACAGCTGGTTAACGGCCTGACCGTTGGCAGCACGTATGCCCTGATCGCCATCGGCTATACGATGGTTTACGGCATCATTGGAATGATCAACTTCGCCCACGGCGAGGTCTACATGATCGGCTCCTACGTGGCGTTCATCGCCATTGCCGGGCTGAGCATGATGGGACTCGACAGCGTCCCCCTGCTGATGACTGCTGCCTTTATCGCGAGCATCGTCGTCACCAGTGCCTACGGCTACAGTATCGAACGGATCGCCTACCGCCCCTTGCGTGGCAGTAATCGCCTGATTCCGCTGATCTCCGCCATCGGCATGTCGATTTTCCTGCAGAACACCGTTCTGCTGGCGCAAGACTCCAAGGACAAGTCCATCCCCAACCTGATCCCCGGCAATATCTCCTTCGGGCCAGGTGGCGCACATGAAGTGCTGATTTCCTACATGCAGATCGTGGTGTTCGTTGTCACGCTGCTCGCGATGCTCGGCTTGACCCTGTTCATCTCCCGTTCCCGCCTGGGCCGCGCCTGCCGCGCCTGTGCCGAAGACATCAAGATGGCCAACCTGCTGGGGATCAATACCAACAACATCATCGCCCTGACCTTCGTGATCGGTGCCGCACTGGCAGCGGTCGCGGCCGTGCTGCTGAGCATGCAATACGGTGTGATCAACCCCAATGCCGGCTTCCTGGTGGGCCTGAAAGCCTTTACCGCAGCGGTACTGGGCGGCATCGGCAGCATTCCGGGCGCCATGCTCGGCGGGCTGGTGCTGGGCGTGGCCGAAGCCTTTGGCGCCGACGTGTTCGGCGACCAGTACAAGGACGTGGTGGCATTCGGTCTTTTGGTTCTGGTGCTGTTGTTCCGGCCGACCGGCATCCTGGGCCGTCCGGAGGTTGAGAAAGTATGAACAAATATCTCAAATCGGCGCTGTTCAGTGCCTTGCTGGTCTGGGCCGTGGCCTTCCCGGTGCTCGGACTCAAGCTGAGCATTGTCGGGATCAACCTCGAAGTGCACGGTACGGGTCCGCTGACCCTGGGCGTCATCGCCCTGTGCTCGGTGCTGATGTTCCTGCGCGTGCTCTTCAGCCAACAGGTCGGCGCACTGTTCAAGTCATCCCGTGGCCCGTTGATTTCGCCCAAGGTCGGCCAGTTCCTGACCCTGCCGCGGACCCAGCGCTGGATCATCATCGGCCTGATCGCCGCCGCCCTGGTCTGGCCGTTCTTCGGCTCCCGGGGCGCGGTCGACATCGCCACGCTGATCCTGATCTATGTGATGCTCGGCCTGGGCCTGAACATCGTGGTCGGCCTGGCCGGCCTGCTCGACCTGGGTTACGTCGGCTTCTACGCCGTCGGCGCCTACAGCTACGCGCTGCTGTCGCACTACTTCGGCCTGGGCTTCTGGATCTGCCTGCCGATCGCCGGCCTGATGTCGGCCAGCTTCGGTTTCCTGCTGGGCTTCCCGGTACTGCGCTTGCGCGGTGACTACCTGGCCATCGTGACCCTGGGCTTCGGTGAAATCATCCGGCTGTTCCTGCGTAACCTCACCGGTCTCACCGGCGGCCCCAACGGCATCAGCAACATCCCCAAGCCGACGTTCTTCGGACTGTCGTTCGAACGTACCGCTGCGGAAGGCATGCGGACTTTCCACGAGTTCTTCGGGCTGGAATACAACCCGGTGAGCAAAGTGGTGTTCCTGTACCTGGTGGCGCTGTTGCTGGCTTTGCTGGCGCTGTTCGTCATCAACCGCCTGCTGCGCATGCCCATCGGCCGTGCCTGGGAAGCCCTGCGCGAAGACGAAATCGCCTGCCGCGCACTGGGCTTGAATCCGACCGTGATCAAGCTCTCGGCCTTCACCCTGGGCGCCTGCTTCGCCGGTTTCGCCGGTAGCTTCTTCGCCGCTCGCCAGGGCCTGGTGACGCCGGAGTCGTTCACCTTCATCGAGTCGGCGATCATTCTCGCCATCGTCGTACTGGGTGGCATGGGCTCGCAACTGGGGGTGATCCTCGCCGCCGTGGTGATGATCCTGTTGCCGGAAATGATGCGTGAGTTCAGCGAATACCGCATGTTGATGTTCGGCGCCTTGATGGTGCTGATGATGATCTGGCGTCCACAAGGTCTGCTGCCCATGCAACGTCCTCACATGGAGCTGCATAAATGAGCCGTGAGATCCTGAAAGTAACCGACCTGAGCATGCGCTTCGGTGGCCTCTTGGCGGTCAACAGCGTGGCCCTGACCGTCAAGGAAAAACAAGTGGTGGCCTTGATCGGCCCGAACGGTGCCGGCAAGACCACGGTGTTCAACTGCCTGACCGGTTTCTACAAACCGAGCGCCGGCAGCATCCTGCTCGACGGCCAGCCGATCCAGGGCCTGGCCGGCCATGAGATTGCCCGCAAGGGCGTGGTGCGGACCTTCCAGAACGTGCGTCTGTTCAAGGACATGACCGCGGTCGAGAACCTGCTGATCGCCCAGCACCGGCACCTGAACACCAACTTCCTGGCCGGTCTGTTCAAGACCCCCGCGTTCCGCAAGAGCGAGCGCGAGGCCATGGAGTACGCAGGCTACTGGCTGGACAAGGTCAACCTGACCGAGTTCGCCAACCGCCCGGCGGGCACTCTGGCTTACGGCCAGCAGCGGCGCCTGGAAATCGCCCGCTGCATGATGACCCGTCCGCGGATCCTCATGCTCGACGAACCGGCGGCGGGCCTCAATCCCAAGGAAACCGAAGACCTCAAGGCGCTGATCGGCGTGCTGCGTGAAGAGCACAACGCCACTGTGCTGCTGATCGAACACGACATGAAACTGGTCATGAGCATTTCCGACCATATCGTCGTGATCAACCAGGGCACGCCCCTGGCCGATGGCACGCCGGAACAGATCCGTGACAATCCCGAAGTGATCAAAGCCTACCTGGGGGAAGCGTAAATGCTGCAATTCGAAAACGTTTCCACCTTCTACGGCAAGATCCAGGCCCTGCACAGCGTCAACGTCGAAGTGCGCCAGGGTGAGATCGTCACCCTGATCGGTGCCAACGGCGCGGGCAAGTCCACCCTGCTGATGACTCTTTGCGGTTCACCCCGCGCCCACAGCGGCAGCATTCGCTACATGGGTGAAGAGCTGGTGGGTCAGGAATCTTCCATCATCATGCGCAAGAGCATTGCCGTGGTGCCGGAAGGCCGTCGGGTGTTCGCCCGGCTGACCGTGGAAGAAAACCTCGCCATGGGTGGTTTTTTCACCGACAAGGGCGATTATCAGGAGCAGATGGACAAGGTCCTCGGACTGTTCCCACGTCTCAAGGAACGTTTCAACCAGCGCGGCGGCACCATGTCCGGCGGTGAACAGCAGATGCTCGCCATTGGCCGGGCGCTGATGAGCAAGCCGAAACTGTTGCTGCTGGACGAACCGTCCCTGGGCCTGGCGCCGATCATCATCCAGCAGATCTTCGATATCATCGAGCAGCTGCGCAAGGACGGTGTGACGGTGTTCCTGGTGGAACAGAACGCCAACCAGGCGCTGAAAATCGCCGACCGGGCCTACGTGCTGGAAAACGGCCGGGTGGTGATGGAAGGCAGCGGCAACGACCTGCTGACCGATCCGAAAGTGCGTGAGGCGTATCTGGGCGGTTGATGCCCTGGCAAAACCCGCAAAGCCCCGATTTATCGGGGCTTTTCTTTGGGCGTTGAAACATCGGGAAGCCTTGTCGGGCTAACGTCGCGAAAAATAATCTATTATTTTTGCCGCTGGCTGTAACAACCCTTGGCCCCGAGGCTCAAGTAAGGCAAGAAAGCAATGAAACCCATCCAACCCCCTGCTTTCATCATTGAAGACGTATCGGAGATCGACCATGAGCACTTTCACCACCCGCACCCTGTCCGCCACTACCCTCGCCCTGGCCCTGGGCTCTGCCCTGAGCATGGCGGCATTGCCGATGAGCGCCCACGCCGCTGATGCAAAACCGGCAACGGAAAAATGCTTCGGCGTGGCCAAGGCAGGCAAGAACGACTGCGCCGCGGGTGCCGGCACCACCTGCGCCGGTACTTCGACCAAAGACTACCAGGCCAACTCCTGGAAGGCCGTACCAGCAGGCACCTGCACAACCACGAAAAGCGATACCTCGCCTACCGGCAACGGCCAGTTGGAAGCCTTCACCCCCAAGGCCTGATCAATCAGAGTCCTGCCACCCGTCAGCCTGAGCGCCGAAGATGCCCATGTCACTACAACCTGCTCCTCTTCACGGCGCTCAGGCCTTCGGGTCCGGGCTCCCGCCCCGCGCCGGGCTGGGGCTCAAGACCGAACATTTTCAGACCGTACTCGAAACCCGTCCCGACCTCGGTTTCTTCGAGGTCCACGCCGAAAACTACATGGTTGCCGGCGGGCCGTTTCATCATTACCTGGGTTTGATCCGCGAACAGTATCCACTGTCGCTGCACGGGGTCGGTTTGTCCATTGGTGCCGAAGGCCCGCTGGACAGCGAACACCTCAAGCGCCTGGCAACACTGATCGAGCGTTATCAACCCCAATCCTTTTCCGAACACCTGGCCTGGTCGACCCACGGCCCGGTGTTTCTCAATGACCTGCTGCCACTGGCCTACGACCACGCCAGCCTGCAGCGGGTCTGCGAGCATGTCGATCAGGTGCAAAGCACCTTGAAACGTCCGATGTTGCTGGAGAACCCGGCGACCTACCTGCAATTCCAGCGTTCGACCCTGGACGAGACGGACTTCATCAGCGAAATCATCCGCCGCACCGGTTGCGGGTTGTTGCTGGACGTGAACAACGTCTATGTCTCCAGCATCAACCACCAGCGTGATCCGCTGGCCTATATCGAAGCCCTGCCGCTGCACGCCGTGGGAGAAATCCATCTGGCCGGCTTTGCCGAAGATGCCGACAACCTGGGTGACCGCCTGCTGATCGACGATCACGGCGCCCCCATCGACCAGGCGGTCTGGGCCCTGTATCAACAGGTGTTGGCGAAGATCGGACCGATGGCAACCCTGATCGAACGCGACAACCAGCTCCCCGCCTTCGCCGTGCTCCTGGCCGAAGCCGGACAGGCCGAGGAACGACTGAAACGGGCCGAGGTGCGCCCATGAGCGACCAATCCACCTTCAGTGCCGCGCTGCTCGACCCGCAGCTGCCTTGCCCACCCGGCCTGTGCAGCCGCAACGGGGCCGACCCGGCCAGTCGTTTCGCGGTGTATCGCAACAATGTCCAGAGTTCGCTGATCAATGCCCTGGCGGACAGCTACCCGGTGGTCATGGCCCTGGTCGGCGAGGCATTCTTCCGCGCCATGGCCCGCCTTTATGTCCAGCACTTCCCGCCCATCAGCCCGATCCTCAACGACTACGGCCAGGACTTCGGCAGTTTCATCCAGGGTTTCGCCCCGGCGGCGAGCGTGCCTTACCTGGCCGACGTGGCCCGGCTCGAACGGTTGCGGATCAACGCCTATCACGCCGCCGACGCGACGCCCCTGAGCCCGGAACAGATTGGCGTTTACCTCGCCGATCCCGAGTCCCTCAATCGCCTGCAGGTTCACCTGCACCCCAGCGTCGCCGTGCTGAATTCGTCCCATGCGGTCGTGTCGTTATGGGAGGCCCATCAAGGCGAAGGCCATCTGGACCAGCTCGACCCGACGCAGGCTGAAGCCGCGCTGGTCCTGCGCCGGCACTGGCAGGTCGAGGTGTTCAAGATCGATATCGGCACCCTGGTATTTATCCAGAGCCTGCAAAACGAATGTCCGCTGGAGCTGGCCCTTGCCTACGCTTATGACGCCAGCGCGGCATTCGATCCGAGCCATGCCCTTGCCCTGTTGATTCGCTACAGCGCCATCACCCACCTGCACCCAGAACAAAAGGCCCGCCCATGAACACTCACACTCAATCGCAGAACCCCATCGCGCGCCTGATCGGGCGAATCATCCAGCTCTTCGAGATGATCCCCTACAGCCTGATTGCCTTTGTCGCACGCTTCTCCATCGCGGCGGTGTTCTGGAAATCGGGGCAGACCAAGGTCGAGGGCTTTGCCGTGGACCTGGTTTCCGGCACGTTCGATATCGGCCTGCCGCGCCTGGCCGACTCCACCATCCCGCTGTTCGCCAGCGAGTACAAGGTGCCGCTGCTATCGCCGGAAATTGCCGCCCATCTGTCCGCGTTTGGCGAACACTTTTTCCCGGTGCTGATCCTGCTGGGTTTCGCCACGCGTTTCTCGGCATTGGCGCTGTTCGGCATGACCCTGACCATCCAGCTGTTCGTCTACCCGAGCGCCTACCCGACCCACGGCACCTGGATGGCGATCCTGTTACTGCTGATGGCCAAGGGGCCGGGGGTGTTCTCCATTGATCACCTGATTGCCAAGCGTTATCGCTGAAGCCGCTCCAGCGCCTCGCTGCTGCGCTTGAACCAGCCGATCAGATAATCGGCCAACACCTGTGTACGGCGCGGCAGGCCGCCCTGGTAAGGATGCACCAGGTACAGCGGCATATCGCGGGTGCGGTAGTCGCGCAACAGCCAGCGCAGACGGCCATCGGCCAGTTCCGCGGGCAGGACGTAGGACGGCAGGCGGGCGATACCGGCCCCCACCAGCGCCGCCTTCTTCAGCAGGTTGTAATGATTGCTGGCAAAGGGGCCACCCACTCGCACTCGCAGCAGCTCATGCTGGCGATGGTATTGCCACTCCTCGCGACCGCTGTAGTGGCTGTTAAGCAGGCAACGATGATTGGCCAGCTCCTGGGGCGTCTGCGGCTCACCGTAACGCTCCAGATAAGCCGGACTGGCACAGGTCAGCTCGTTCATCACCAGCAACGGCCGAGCCACCAGGCGTTCGTCGTTACCGACCTCGGTGCGAATCGCCAGGTCGAAGCCCTCGCGTGCCAGATCCCGGAAACCATTATTCAGATCCAGCTCGATCTGCACATCGGGATAATCCCGGGAAAACTCCAGCAACAGGCCATCAAAAAAGGTTTCCCCCAGGGACACCGGCACCGTCATGCGCACGGGGCCGGCGATATCGTCCTTGAGCCGGGCCAGGGCCTGATGCGCCCGCTCCACTTGCACCACCAGCGCCTGGGCCTGGGGTAGCAAGGCCGCACCGGCGGCGGTGAGGCTCAAGCGGCGCGTCGTGCGGTGCAACAACACCACCGAGAACTGCGCCTCCAACTGGCTGATGCGCTTGGACAACTGCCCCTTGCTGCAGCCCAGTTGCTGGGCGGCCAGGGTAAAGCTGCCCGCCTCGACCAACACGGCGAACGCCGCCAGATCATCCATCTCGCTCACTGGATTGTTTCCAAAAGAAAACCAAAGGTTGCCTATTAGCGCGCTTATCAAGAGGAAAATCCACTCTAGACTGACAGCTCAATCACCCACTGGAAGAACCGCACCATGAAAATCCTATTGATTGGCGCCCACGGCACCATCGGCTCGGCCGTGGCAGAGGAACTGGGCCAGCGTCACGAGATCATCAAGATCGGCCGCAGCAGCGGTGACCTGCACGTGGACATCAGCGACAGCGCGTCGATTCGCAAACTGTTCGAGCAAACCGGCAAATTCGATGCCCTGGTCTGCGCCGCCGGTAACGTGAACTTCGTGCCATTGGCCGATATGACAGAGAAAGACTTTGCGCTGGGCCTGCAGGACAAGCTGATGGGCCAGGTCAACCTGGTGCTGATCGGTCGTGAGTACGCCAACGATGGTGCCTCGTTCACCCTGACCAGTGGCATCCTGAACCGCGATCCGATTCGCACCGGCACCTCGGCCAGCCTGGTCAACGGGGCCATCGACGGCTTCGTCAAGGCCGCCGCCATCGAACTGCCGCGCGGTCTGCGGGTGAACTCCATCAGCCCGAACGTGCTGGTGGAAGCCATGGGCAGCTATGCGCCGTACTTCCGTGGATTCAAGCCGGTGCCGGCGGCGGATGTGGCCTTGGCCTACGCCAAGAGCGTGGAAGGCTTGCAGACCGGTCAGACCTATCAGGTCGGTTGAGTGCCAGAGAGGTTCTTGTCGGCCTTCAGGGCCTCTTCGCGGGCAAGCCCTGCTCCTACAATTTGGTGTCGAACACGGATTTTGCGCATCACACAAACCTGTAGGAGCAGGGCTTGCCCGCGAAGAGGCCCTCGAGAACGCCACAAAACCCATGAGGCCAGCCTCAAGACTTGTGCGGCTCTCCTGGCCTGAGTAACGTGGCGGCACTTGCCAGGAGAGCCCACGATGCGCGTTGCCCGTTCCTTGATGATTTTCGCCCTGCCGCTGTTCGCCGCCGGCTGCCAGATGCTTGCGCCGGCCACCTCGCACCCCACGGCGGGCCTGAGCCGGATGCAAGGCGAACTCGCCAGCGTCGATGGCAAGCTGATGTTCCAACCCTGCCAGGAACAACGTCGCTTTGTCGTCAGCGACAGCGGCAACACCAGCGTCCTGCAGCAGGCCGCCAGCCTTTCCGGCCCCTCGGGCAAGCTGTTCGCCGACCTGCGCGGCAAGTTTTCCTCCAGCACGACCGACGGCAGCGACGGCCAGTTGAACCTGCAACAGTACTACCGCCTGGAACGCGGCACCGCCAGTTGTGACGAGCCCAACTTCAAATTCCAGACCGTGATTGCCAGCGGCCACAGCCCGGAATGGAGCCTGAAGGTCGGCGGCAACGGCATGATCCTAGAACGCGAAAACCAGCCGCCCCTGGCCCTGCCCTACCTGGAAGAACAACTGGGTGACGGGCGCTTCAGCCTGAGCAGCGAAGCCAACGCCCAACATATCGAGCTGTGGGTCGCGCCGCAGTCCTGCGTCGACAGCAGCACCGGCAGCGTCCGTCACCTGAGCGCCGAACTGCGGATCAACGGCCAGGTCCAGCGTGGCTGCGGCTATTTCGGCGGTGCCCGGAACGACTGATTCGACGAGCCGCAGTTTTAGCCTCACGGAATCTGGCCGTTGGGGCTTATAATCACCGGTTTGATGTAAAGCCGGCGCGCCCGCGTGGCCCGCACACTGGACCCTGTCATGTTACGAATCACCGAACTCAAGCTGCCGATCGACCATCCCGACGAAGACCTGCGCCCGGCCATCGTCCAGCGCCTGGGCATCGCCAGCGATGACCTGCTCGATTTCACCTTGTTCAAGCGCAGCTACGACGCCCGCAAGAAATCCTCCGAACTGTGCTTTATCTACACCATCGACCTGTCGGCCCGTGGCGAAGACGCGCTGCTGAAAAAGTTCGCCGATGACCGCAACGTCAACCCGGCCCCGGACGTCAGCTACAAGGTGGTCGGCCAGGCCCCGGCGGACCTGACGGAGCGTCCCGTGGTCGTCGGCTTCGGTCCCTGCGGGATCTTCGCCGGGCTGTTGCTGGCGCAGATGGGCTTCAAGCCGATCGTCCTCGAACGCGGCAAGGAAGTGCGCGAGCGGACCAAGGACACCTGGGGCCTATGGCGTAAAAGCGTACTCAACCCCGAGTCCAACGTGCAGTTTGGCGAAGGCGGCGCCGGGACCTTCTCCGACGGCAAGCTCTACAGCCAGATCAAGGACCCGAACCACCACGGTCGCAAGGTTCTGCACGAGTTCGTCAAGGCCGGCGCGCCGGAAGAAATCCTCTACGTCAGCAAACCGCATATCGGCACCTTCCGCCTCACCGGCGTGGTGGAGAACATGCGCCAGCAGATCGAAGCCCTGGGCGGCGAAGTGCGCTTCCAGCAGCGGGTCACCGATGTGCTGATCGACGACGGCCAATTGACCGGCATACAGCTCGACAGCGGCGAACAGATCCACTCCCGGCACGTGATCATGGCCCTGGGTCATAGCGCCCGTGACACCTTCCGCATGCTCCATGGCCGTGGCGTGTACATGGAAGCCAAGCCGTTCTCGGTGGGGTTCCGTATCGAACACCCGCAATCGCTGATCGACCGTGCGCGCCTGGGCAAATACGCCGGGCACCCGAAACTCGGTGCGGCCGACTACAAGCTGGTGCACCACGCCAAGAACGGTCGTTCGGTCTACAGCTTCTGCATGTGCCCGGGCGGCACCGTGGTGGCGGCGACTTCCGAGCCAAACCGGGTGGTCACCAACGGCATGAGCCAGTACTCGCGCAACGAACGTAATGCCAACTCCGGGATCGTCGTCGGCATCACCCCGGAAGTCGACTATCCGGGCGGCCCGCTGGCCGGTATCGAGTTGCAGGAGCGCCTGGAGTCCCACGCCTTTATCCTCGGTGGCAGCAACTACGAAGCCCCGGCGCAACTGGTCGGCGACTTTATCGCCGGCAAGCCTTCCACCGCCCTGGGCAGCGTGGAGCCGTCCTACAAGCCAGGTGTGGCCCTCGGTGACCTGGCCCTGGCGTTGCCGGACTTCGCCATCGAAGCCATTCGCGAAGCCTTGCCGGCGTTCGAACGGCAGATCAAGGGTTATTCCCTGCATGACGCGGTGCTGACCGGGATTGAAACCCGTACCTCCTCGCCCCTGCGCATGACCCGTAACGAATCGATGCAGAGCCTGAACGTCAAGGGCCTGTTCCCGGCGGGTGAAGGCGCCGGTTATGCTGGCGGGATCCTCTCGGCGGGTGTCGACGGTATTCGTATCGCCGAAGCCGTGGCCCGGGACATGCTGGGGATCGGCGCCTGAGGGCCGGACCATGACCTATAGCGTCTCCCCCATTGGTTTCGTGCGCTCCTGCTTCAAGGAGAAGTTCGCCATCCCGCGCCAGCCACAGCTGGCGCCGGCTGCGCGCGGCGTGCTGGAGCTGGTCGCGCCGTTCGACCAGGGTGAGGCCGTGCAAGGGCTGGAGCAGGTCAGTCATGTCTGGCTGCTGTTCCTGTTCCATCAGGCCCTGGAAGACAAACCACGCTTGAAGGTGCGTCCGCCGCGTCTGGGCGGCAATCAGTCCATGGGGGTTTTCGCCACCCGCGCGACCCACAGGCCGAACGGTATCGGCCAGTCGGTGGTCAAGCTGGACCGGGTCGAGGCCCAGCGCCTGTGGATTTCCGGCATCGACCTGCTGGATGGCACGCCGATTCTCGATATCAAGCCGTACGTGCCCTACGCCGATATCATCCCCGGCGCCGTCAATGGCATCGCCAGTGCTGCGCCGGCACTGATTCCCGTGCTCTGGACCGACAGCGCGCTGCAACAGGCCCATGCCCATGGGCAGCGCCTTGAAGAACCCCTGGTCGAGCTGATCGAGCAGTGCCTGGCCCAAGACCCGCGTCCGGCTTATCAGAAGCCTACGCCTGAACGGGAATACGGCGCCCAGTTCTGGGACCTGGATGTGCGCTGGCATTACCCGGAAACCGGGACGATACGCGTACTGGAAGTGATCCCCGCCCGCTAGAAACGCCAGAAACGAAAAAGCCCGCGCTGCCTTTCCAGGCAACGCGGGCTTTTTTCTACAGGCTTACTTCTCGACGAACGCACGCTCGATCAGGTAATCGCCCGGCTCACGCATACGCGGCGAGACTTTCAGGCCGAAGCTGTTGAGCACTTCGCTGGTTTCGTCGAGCATGCTCGGGCTGCCGCACAGCATGGCGCGGTCGTCCTGCGGGTTGATCGGTGGCAGGCCGATGTCGCTGAACAGCTTGCCGCTGCGCATCAGATCGGTCAGGCGGCCTTCGTTCTCGAACGGCTCGCGGGTCACGGTGGGGTAGTAGATCAGCTTGTCACGCAGGGCTTCACCGAAGAACTCGTTCTGCGGCAGGTGCTCGGTGATGAACTCGCGGTAGGCCACTTCGTTGACGTAGCGCACACCGTGGCACAGGATGACCTTCTCGAAACGCTCATAGGTTTCCGGGTCCTGGATCACGCTCATAAACGGCGCGAGGCCAGTACCGGTGCTGAGCAGATACAGGTGCTTGCCCGGCTTGAGGTCGTCGAGCACCAGCGTACCCGTAGGCTTCTTGCTGATGATGATCTCGTCGCCTTCCTTCAGGTGCTGCAACTGGGATGTCAACGGACCGTCCGGCACCTTGATGCTGAAGAATTCGAGATGCTCTTCCCAGTTCGGGCTGGCAATGGAATAAGCACGCATCAGTGGTCGGCCGTTAGGCTGCTGCAGGCCGATCATCACGAACTGACCGTTTTCAAAGCGCAGGCCCGGGTCGCGGGTGCACTTGAAGCTGAACAGAGTGTCGTTCCAGTGGTGAACACTGAGGACACGCTCGTGATTCATGTTGCTCATTGGGATGGGGCTCCTGGAAATGTGGCCTGCGCCGTCAATAAGCGCGATTGCATAGCATTCTAATGGCGGCGACAATATCTGTTAACTGGATTATCAAGATAAGGGTTATCGGTTATATAGATATGCGATTTACTCTCCGTCAACTTCAGGTCTTCGTCGCCGTCGCCCAGCAGGAAAGCGTGTCCCGGGCAGCCGGGCTGCTGGCCTTGTCGCAATCCGCCGCGAGCACCTCGATCACCGAGCTGGAACGCCAGTCGAGCTGTCAATTGTTCGACCGCGCCGGCAAGCGCCTGAGCCTCAATGCCCTGGGCAAGCAGCTGTTGCCCCAGGCCGTGGCGCTGCTGGACCAGGCCAAGGAAATCGAGGACCTGCTCAACGGCAAGTCCGGTTTCGGCTCGCTGGCGGTGGGCGCCACCCTGACCATCGGCAACTACCTGGCGACCCTGTTGATCGGCAGCTTCATGCAGATCCACCCGGAAAGCCAGGTCAAGCTGCATGTACAGAACACCGCCAATATTGTGCAACAGGTCGCGCACTACGAAATTGACCTGGGTCTGATCGAAGGCGACTGCAGCCATCCGGACATCGAAGTGCAGACCTGGGTGGAAGACGAACTGGTGGTGTTCTGCGCGCCCCAGCACCCGCTGGCCCAGCGCGGCCAGGCCAGCATGGAAGAGCTGACCCGCGAGGCCTGGATCCTGCGCGAACAGGGCTCCGGCACGCGCCTGACCTTCGACCAGGCCATGCGTCATCATCGCAGCGCCCTGAATATCCGCCTGGAACTGGAGCACACCGAAGCGATCAAGCGTGCAGTGGAGTCGGGGCTGGGGATTGGCTGCATTTCGCGCCTGGCCCTGCGCGATGCGTTCCGCCGTGGCAGCCTGGTGGCGGTGGAAACCCCGGACCTGGACCTGTCGCGACAGTTCTATTTCATCTGGCACAAACAGAAATACCAGACTTCCGCCATGCGTGAATTCCTCGAACTGTGCCGTTCCTTCACCGCCGGGGTGCAGCGCAGCGACGAAATCGTCCTGCCGACCATTGCCTGACGTCACCGGCGTTTAAAACCGGTTTGACCTTTGAAGGGCGACGGCATAGGTAAGCAGTTGAGCGAAATGGAGCAGGGAAACCAACTCAACCGATGTCAAACAAAGACGAAAGAGTCCGCGATCACTGGTTCGAAATTGACTCAAGCTGTTGCAGCA
>Ga0209888_1000679_pt1 | contig 14276 bp, 13 predicted proteins | sample OrgsoiDNA_201059_FD_185807 | JGI IMG/M metagenome (GOLD analysis project Ga0209888, IMG submission 185807) | Permafrost soil microbial communities from the Arctic, to analyse light accelerated degradation of dissolved organic matter (DOM) -... | ecosystem: Environmental > Terrestrial > Soil >...
CGATCACCGTAGTATACACCAACATCAAGACCTAAATTCTTATAGTCAATTTCTGTTTGCACTACTAAGGTTTTACTTGGAACGATGACAAGGCTTCTGCCATATTTCTCTACTTGGATACTAAGTACCGCGGTAGTGAGCGTCTTACCACTACCGGTTGGCAGGATTTGAATACTTTGTAAGTTCTTCAGAAACGTGTTGATGGCGTCAGCTTGATATTCTCGAAGCATGATTGGTTCACCTTCGGCTGGGTGACCTTTGGGCCATACACGGTCAGCTACGACTTCTTCGTCAATTTCATCAAACTTGAAATCCCATACTTGACGCATATCTTGAATTTCAAGATCGCGTTCCAAGTCATAACCGTTCTCAGCCAAAATAGGCAAGACCCGATCAAGTAGATTAAAGTAAGTTGCGCCGCCGACGGTGGCGAAGCTTGTCGTGCCGTCCCAACGACCAAGCTTATATGCTGGTGTGTGACGGGCTTGCGGTATAAAGTATTTCAGTGCTTCTACGACCTTGCGTCGCGTGTGGGGGTCGAGATCAATGAATTTAACATTGACCTCATCCTCGATTCTCAAAATGACTGTCATTCTTCTTCTTATTCTTCTGAGAAGAGTGCCGGATTATTCCGGTTCTTATAAAGGCAATTATATTGCCATTCGCTCTAATCAGCAAAATGTTCAAGAGCCTAGACAGTCAGATAGGCTCTTGTTTTTACTTCAATTATTAATCCAGATTATAAGGTAATTCCAGATGGTAATGGCTTCGCCAAATCCATATAAATGCCCATTATTTTAGAAAAATGTTCAGGCGATCTTAGAATAAATCCAAGCCTGAGTAATTGATTATCCGTGCCAGTATGATCAGTAGCAAATACTTTGATCATGGTACTCTTTGGATATAATGCATTAAATGCATCTTGGAAGTTTTGCGATTCCCACCATTTGAAGCTATGTGTTTGGGTAAAATACGCAGCATTCGCACGCGACATTTGATTGATAGTGATACCAATTACACAGTGCTTGAATTCAAGCGCTATGGATTCCATGGCATTTACTTGTACAAACTTATTTGAATTGGCGTCAATTGCCTGATGTAACAGTATACCAGTTCTAGCAATTCGTAAAAAATTATGCGACAGATGGTTACTTTTCACCACAACCACATCTTCGGTGATTTCGTGAAACTGATCATCAATCACTTGATGTTTGACATTATATGAATTTAGAAAGTTAATGACTGCTCGCTTCCGATCATTGTCATCTTGAACATGAAATACGATTGGCTTTATACCTGAAGCCACTGCCGCAAAATACAAGTTCTTAAACGTCTCTAATTGCATCAAGCCACCAACGATACAACGATAGTCGTTATCATGAGCATACTTGATAAACGCGCAGCGTTCAGAGGTCAATACCTCTTGCTGGTTCTCTGGTAGCGTCTGCTTGAATGCCTCGGTATCGTATAGATCAAACTCAGCTAGATCATTAATAACTGGATCGATGTTAAGGTTCATAATGTGCGCAATACGAACCATCTTACGGGCATTTGCCGCTGTTGGAACTACTTCATACGTGTGAATCATAATACTTCGCCACCCATTACCATGCTGATGATATCTTCCAGAATTGGATTGTCCACTACTTCAACAACGATGTTGCCTGTTTGGTTGTCGTAGGTAAACGAAGGTGATTTGCCCTTACTATTGCTACATTTTAACATGTACTGCAACACGTCTTCGTCAAATTCGAATTTATGGTTCTTGATGATCGCAAATAGTTTTTCCAAATTGGCTGCTGACACTGATACCACCCAGATGCGCAGTTCTTGGTTAAAGGAACTTCGATCATTAGATAATGATGAACTCTTTAACGCTTTCAACTCGGCTATAACCGTTGGATCCATCTTGAATCGAAACGCTAAATGATTACCACCAAGGTAACGAACTTCACGTTTGACGTTTGCACTTTCTACTGGCGTAGACTTGTAGGTTGGAGATTGTATGGCTCGTTTGATTGCATTCACATCGGTATGTTGATGATCCGCAATTTTGCTTATATGATTAGCAGCCAATTTTACTACTGTTTTGCCTTGATTGATAGTCAAGGCCCGTCCTGCGTGAACGTGCTGGGCCACGCTTGATATAAAGCTAATGTTCCAGTCGCGATTTTCCACACCGCTATGAACTAAAAACAACAATGAGTCTAGGAGGTTTTCTACAGTAAGCATTAGCAATTCCCTTGAATACTCGCATTCTACTGTAAGACTGGCAAATGCCAAAACTTTTATTGACGTTTACTCGTCGTCATCGTAGTCATTATCACGTTTTGGTGGTGCCTTCATTACCAGCTTGATGCCATACTTGGTACAATATTCTTGAATCTGTTCTTCATCAAATATATACCGCAAATTATCAACAAACAGTTCAGTAATGTATAGGTGAATGTTGGTGATATCACCAACAACAAACTCTTCTGCAAAGTTGTAAGCTTCACTGCTTGAATGCGTTCGATCACGCAGGTAATTGTATCGACTCATGTCAACGTTGCCATCCTTGGAATCCTTGCGGGCTCGACTGGAGTGAAAGACGTAGTTGCCATCAGTAGGCATTATTTTAAAACGACTCGCAAGCTTTCCTTGATCCACTGTGATTCGCATTTTACAGTGTTCTAGATTCAGCTTGGAATTTCTGGTGAAAGAATTGCCTTGGAAGGATTGACCTTCAATTGGCATATAGTGATCCCACTTACCCAACATCGCATCATGAGTCAGCATGTAGTGTGCCTTCTCATTATCTAGCCAGTGATAAAGGGGAGCTGCTCTTTTTTCAGTTAGGGTAATTTCGTTATATCTCATGTGAGATATTTAGCGAGGCATCACACCCTTGTTAGCGACTATGGCGGCCACTTCTGGTAAACCAAATTTCAATTTAATCTGAATAGCCAGACTGGCATCAGTTACTTCTAGAATACGTGTCAATCTAGCGTGTTTGACTTGTGAGTTTTTGCCAGTACCATAACCCTCGTATCCCATATACTTAGACGGGATGCACCATCCCTTTCCATTAATAGGAAAGACTAAGTCAATTGGCTTATAACCAGTGGTTTCAACTAACCAATCGATCAACGCCAGCGCATCAGCTGTGGGCGTAATGTAGTGTTGTTTACGTGAAGTATCACTCAATCCAATCGTAGTCTTTACAAAACTTATAATGAATTCATACATTATTATTACTCAATAATAAGAAAGCCATCACAAGGATGGCTTTCTAAGGGGATGAAGATGATTACACACTCACGGTAAACGACTGCACCAAACAACAGCACAGAAGCTCGTCTGACGTCTTGGTATACTCTTTAGCAGTGAGACGTAGCCTAATATCCAAAGATCTCGGCAAGTCTAAATCGATAGCCATAAGCTCGGTCGTTTCTGCAAAGTGCAATACGCCGTCTTCCAAGTTTTCAAAAATAGCTTTTGAGCTTTCATTGAACAATCGGGTTTCCAGCTTGTCAAAACCGTCAATTACTGCATTGGTAAGGACGTCTTGAATGCCGTTACCACCATCAAAGTCATGTACAAATTGTGCAAGACCTTTTGGTACAGAATACGTACGAGTTTTCGATTCCATCACTAGGGTCCTTTATTCAAGAAGCCATAGTTTAACACCGTCTGGCTTCCACACAAGCTCAAGGACCAGAATGTCACTTAGTTCAAACCATTCAATGCCATCACTGAACTTGATGGCAACCACACCGCCGTCACGCACTAGTACTTTGCCCGTTGCCGGACCTTTATCTGTTTGCCTATCACTTTGAAATTCGACGAAATCGCCTTGTTCCATTGCGTCAGCTGATGCTAGTTCAGTTACTCGCATGTCATTCCCTTAAATTGTTGCGTCTTCAATACCAGCTACTCGAAGCTTGACGATATTGCCAATCTGAAAGTGTAAGTACTCCAACCCTTTCATAATGGCCAAGAACTTATTACGAGTCAAGGCTACTTGATTAATGAGCAGGGCAAGATCGAGTACATCAGGTTCAGCGTCTGAATACTTCTCAGCATCCCGACTTGTAAGTGTACGGTCATATTTTTCCATATACTTACGATAAGCCGCACCCTTTACCTTTCTCAATTGAATATTGAGAAATTCCAAGATGGCCTCAAGCTCTTGCAGTTGTGCAAAGCGATAGGCGGACCAGCCAGGGATCATCTTTGCAATCATTTCAATTCGGCCCTTAGTTTTGACTTCCTTCAGTGCATCTTCGTGCTCTAGCTCGTAGTGCAAAAGGCATTCAATTAAGGGTTCCAAATCGCTAGGGTCCGCAGTTATACGTCCATACCACCCGCTCATTTACCGTTTTCCTTTTAATTAAAGTCTAATTCGTCGTAACCATCATCGACTTCTTCTTCGTCGGCAACGTCTTGACCATATAACTCGTGGAACGCATTACTAAGGTTGCGATCTTCATCAACAACATCAGCCAATTCCATGGGGTCTACCCCAAAATTTTCAAACTTGCTAAGGAAATCTTCCGCGACTGCATCGCGTTTACCAGCGGGAATAAAATCCCGCACGGCGTTCCATAGTTCGAGAGCAAGTTCAGCTTCGACTTCAAAACTCATTACTCAACATCCTCAACAATGGGGTCAACGATTGGCGCTTCATCAGCAGCCAATTTATTATTCCATTCAAGCATAATCTGCATCAGCAGTTCATCCGTAATTTGCTTACGGAAATACTTGTGTTCAGTACCATCAGTAGCGATGTACTTCAACTTGTTACCATCTTTATTCAAGACACCCTTGCTTTCAAACAATTCGATCAAGCCGCTAAACGGATCCATACCAGTATCGTAAGGAATCTTGATTTCCATTGTTTCGAAAGGCTTTGCATAACGGGACTTCATAACCTTGATCGCAGCACGAATACCGTTCACTTCTGAAGTCTTATTACCATCAGCATCTTCTTTCAGCTTGCGGCGTTGCATTGCCACTACGATAGAAGCCGCATATACGACACCTTGACCACCTGAGATCTTGTCATCAGGATCAAACATGTCTTGTGATGCATATGAGTGATTGGTTGTTACCATACCAACGTCATATTCACCAAACATGTTAGTCACGTTTGTAACCAATGCTTTCAATGCCTTTGGCTTACGACCCATGTCACCCTTCAACTCGCCACGTTCGAACTGGTCTACGTCAGTAGCAGTCATCAACATGCCCAGTGAGTCGATCACAAACATAACTTGTGGACGTTCTTCACGTGTAAGTGCGCCGTAGTTTGCCTTGTAATCCTTCATGAAGTCGCTGATGATCTTAGCAACGTCATCGATCATTGCTGCGCTAATACGCATGATCTTTGATTCTGATGTATCAACATCAAGTGCTTTCAACCATGCTTCATCAAGTGCATTTTCTGTGTCGATAAGGACAACGAAAATACCTTGCTTTTGTGCTTCACGCACAACGTTACCGGACACTACGAATGATTTACCGGAACCAGATTGACCTGCAAACATCGTTGACTTACCAAGAGGAATACCCTTGAAGAAGTCTGTGGAGATCAAATAATTCAGTGCGTAGTTACCAGTACTAATCCAAGTCTTTGGATCGTTAAAGCCAATACTAATTCCTTGAATAGAACTAGTAATAGACTTTCGGAATTTTGAGACGTCAATTGCTTTCATTTCTTATTGTTCTTCTTTGTCTTTGCCATAAACCTTTCTGATCTCGTATGAGAAAGGTTTCACCCCACTTACCAGTCATACCATCTCTGTTTTGTAAGTAGCGTGTATGTAAGATATAGTACCACCTTATTAGTGTCAAAATGCCACTAATGTATTTTACCAATTAGTATAAGGAAATTTTAGTGTGATAAACACACACACCATGACTGGTATATTAATTGATAATATGGGAGATACTAAGTGAAAAAGAACGGCAGTCTATGCCGTTCTTTTTCTGCTGACTAACTATTAGTTAGATGTACGAGCCTTGATACGTGCCAGAATGTCTTGTGCATTTGGCTTTGCAGCGCCTGATGCTGCTGGAGCTTCAGTACGTGCTGGTGGTGTGTATGAATCAACTTCGTCTTCTTCATGACGAGCTGCTGGTGCAGCTTGACGTGCTGGAGCTGCCGCTGCTGGAGCTGATGCGCCACCCTTGTTGAACGCGCCTGAAGCACGGTATGTTGAACCATAGCTTGCTGTGTCGAATGGACGACCAGCCAAACTGTCTTCAAACATTGCGCGGATCATTTCGATACCATCACGATCTGGGCGGTTACCCAAGAATTCCTTCAGGTTCCACAGGCTATGTTGTTCGATAGCGCCGAGTTCGTCAGCGTTCAAACCACGCACCTTGAATGACCACTGGCTTGTGCCGTAGTTTGCGTAATCACCCTTCTTAGTCTTTGTCAACTTGAAGTCACGTCCACCGATGTAGTCGGTTGGCAGATCTTCCATTTCTGGATTCATCAGTGAGTTCTTGATGATTTCATAGATGCTTGGGTTGATAATAAAACGACGAATTGGGTTTTCTGGCGTTGTTGGCTCTTCGAATGCTGAGTTAACAACAAAGCCTTGGAACAAGTAGCTGCGCTTCTTGTAGTAAACGCGTGCCAGGTCCTTCTTGCTCTCATCCTTCCACCATGGGCGGATAGCAGCAGTAATTGGGCACTGATCGCCAAACATGTCAACGCAAGGAACTTGAACTTCGCAAGGTTGATCATCACGGCCAGTTACGCCTTGGAAAGGCAACTTGATAATCTGACGTTCTTGCCAGAAGAATGTGTTGTCTTGATCACCGTCGGGGAGGAAACGAATTACTGAGGATTGGCCTTCTGGAGTGTTCCAGAAAGGGAAACTAGCGTTATCGCCGGTTGTTGCACCAGCTTGGCGTTCTGAACTGCCTTTCGCTTGTTCGAGGAGTTTTGCTTGGATTTCTGCTAATGTTGCCATGATATGTTGCCTTTTGTTATTATTATGTGTTTGTTGTTTTTGTTACTGCTTCGTGTAGTTTATATAATCTACGCTAACTGCGCAAAATAAAAGTTTTATTATTTTCTTTGCCTTTATTTCTTGCCGTTTTGTTAGTGTTCTTAGTTTAACTACTTTGCCTAGACTACGCAAAATGTAAATTACTTTACGTAGACAATATCTATTTATGTTCCGGCATCAAACTGCCGTACACAGAAGAATGAAGAATGGCATATGGTCTATTTCTAAACCATATGCCATATTACGTGACTACCTATACTGCGTCAAAATTAAACTTTATTCATACCTGCAAGGGTACGCAAGCGGCTAATATAACTTTGATCGTCTGGTTCACCGGTTACTGGATCTACTTTCTTTTCCACTTCCGATGCCAAGCTGTTTGTCATATTACGTGGAATAACAATATCTTCTTCCATTTCGTCGTCTTCACCGTGGAATGGTACAAGATGATCGATATAAACATACCAACCACGATCATCTTCATCACCAACCCAGCAACGGCCACGTTCCATGTTAACTTGACTTGGAGTCCAAATACCTGGCTCTTCGTAACCTGTACCAGCCTTGAACTTCACTGGATTACCATTACCCAACCATGATTCCTTGTCTTCACCAGCCCAAGCATCACTTTCGTCTTCGGATTCAATAACATCTGAAGAGTCACCACCGTAGCCACCATCACCAGATACGTAACTTTCATCTGTTGAACTAGCACTATTCATGAGTGCCACAATTTCTGGCAGATTAGAAAGGAATTCACCTACTGTCGTAGTTTCTTGATTATAGTGAAGCTTGTCAGCTGACGTAAAATTGTCAATCAATTCAGCTACTGGCTCACCAAATTGTTCAGCCACAGTATCAAGAATGCCACCATAGTTTGAATCTGAACGAATCTTAGCCAATGCTTGATCAAGTCCGGAGCGACGGAGAACACTTTCCATTTGGTCAAGTGACATAGGTTCACCGCCAATTGCTTCGTCCAAATCGTCATCACCATTACGTGATAAACGGTCTTCCAACTTGTGCAAACGTGCCTTAGTGGAAACGTAATCCTTGTCGAATGGGTTCATACCATTCAGCTTTGCTTTCACTGACTTGATTTCACTCTTTGCATCGTTGAAGCTAATGTCGCTAGCTTCTTCAATTTGAGACATAAAATCGCCACCCTCTACAGACGGATCTTCGTTTGTACCGTAACGACAAGCCAAACTATCAGCAGTCTTGTGTTGGTGATTTTGACAGAATTCCCAGCCTGTTTGCTTAGATTCAAAAGGACCAGCAACAATAGCAAACTTCTGTGTTACCACGTACCAACCAGCGTTTTCTGACTCTTCAGCCAATTCGTCGGATGATGAAGCTACAATACCATCTTCATCCAAATCATCGTCGCCATTACGGGACAAACGATCTTCAAGCTTTTGTAAGTGTGCTTTCATCGACACGTAATTCTTATCGAATGGGCTCATCTTTGCCAATTGACCCTTCACTTGCTTGATTTGAACCTTAGCATCATTAAAGCTGATATCTGAAGCCTCGTCAGTACGTTCTTTCTTGCTCTTAGCCGCATCACGTTTCTGTTGGTCTTTCTTTTTCTTTTCCGCTGCTGACATAGTTTCGTCATCATCGTTTTTCTTAAAAGACTTACCTTCTTCTACTGGCTTTTTCTTGTTCTTTGCTGCGTCACGCTTTTCTTGATCCTGCTTCTTCTTTTCGGCAGCAGTCATTTCACTGTCGTCATCATTACGCTTGAAACTCTTACCTTCAGTCAACGTAATATTCAAAAGCTCAGCTACTTGCGAGATGGCAATGCTGTCAACATAATTGTGAATAACGTGTTCGCTTGGATACAGGTCGTTCTGTTCAACACGATTCTTGAAAAACAGGAACAGCAAACGTGCCAAAATTGCACGACTAACACCAGTGAGGTTGCCCTTAAGACGACGCTTTACATATTCAGCAGCCACACCAAAAGTATCTGGTGTTTGATCTGCCAACATATATTGAGCTTCTTCATCGTCACTACTTTCAGTAATCACTGATTCTGCTACTGGAGTTTTCTTGCTCTTAGCTGCATCACGCTTTTCTTGGTCTTGCTTCTTGCGCTCTGTTGCTGTCATTTCACTGTCGTCATCATTGCGTTTGAATGACTTGCCTTCATCGATAGGACTTGTACCATTTGTGAATGAACACACGATAAGCAAATCATTTGATTGCTTACTTGGAACAGTACGAGTTTCACCCATCACCAAACCAAATTGTTCAAACACTACTGCTACTGCATCAACAATACGGCTACGGAAAGTGACCATCATTGCAGGATTAATGACGCGGCCATCCAAATAAGCGATAACAACGTTGTTCTCATTAATACGACGCACTTCTGCATTAGCTACTGCACCAACAGCTTTATTCAATGCCATTGTGAGCGCAGTTGAATCCATACTATTTGACTCGTCAGTACGTTCTTGCTTATCGCGTTGAGTATCACGACGTTGCTTGTCTTCTTTCTTCTTACCAACTGCATCTTCATCTTTATTACGCTTGAAACTCTTGCCTTCTTCTACTGAAGAAGCTGGCTCTGGATCGGCATAACCATGAATATCCAAGTTACCTTCCTGCTTATCAAGCCAAGCTGAACGTGCTGCTTCAGTCTTGAATGACTTGCGGAATGGCTTGCTTTTCATGCCCATGTTGCCATAAACTTCGTATGTGCTTTCTGAGGATTCAGTAACTGGAATCTTCTTGTTCTTAGCCGCATCGCGTTTTTGCTGGTCTTGCTTCTTCTTTTCAGCAGCAGTCATTTCTTCGTCGTCATCATTGCGTTTGAACGACTTACCTTCTGTCAGACCCATTGCTCGAACTATTTCGTCGTCAAGATCAACAACATCCATTGGATCGAAACCGGCCAAGTTCAACGCTTGAATACCCTTCTTAGCCTTTGCACCCAACTGTGGGATCAAAGCTGGATTACTGCGACATTGTGAAACCAAGCTGTGGATAGCAGACATGATTGCATCTTCATTGTCATAAACCCAATCAGGATCTGGTTCAAAGTCAGCATCGATTTGGTCAATGATGTCTTCGGTGATAACGCTTTCTTCTACTGGTGTCTTCTTGTTCTTAGCTGCGTCGCGCTTTTCTTGATCTTTCTTCTTCTTTTCAGCAGCAGTCATTTCTTCGTCATCATCGTTACGCTTGAATGACTTGCCTTCGCCAAAGAATGTGTCTGGATCAAAGCTTTCCATCCACGCATCAAATGCACGAATAGCAGCAGTTTCAGCTACTTCATCACCTTCCATTTCTTCGTCTTCATCAACAGTATCATCATCCATTTCTGCATCTTCATGGAATGAACCGTTTTCTTGATCAGCATCAGCATCGTCAGCATTATCACTGTCTTTGTCGTCGCTGTCTTGTGATTGACCAGGTGTAACTGGTGGTGTTGGCTTTACTGGTTGAACTAGCTTACCGTCGTCTGGGTCTTTAGCATCGTCAGCAGGTGCACTATCAGGACGCATGTCTTCCATGACGCTAATGTACTTTGCCACTGTTTCCAGCATTGACTCATCCATTGCTACGCCGCCAAGTGTCAGCAATGATTGGAGAGCTTCTACAGCTTCGGCAACGTTCTCTGAACCTTCGGTCAAAGCTTTGGCTTCGGTAATGCGTGCTGACTCACGAATGTATGATGCTTCATCACGACACATACGTTCAAATGTACGACGAATGTCATGACCACCTGAACGGATAGATTCGCGAACTCGCATCGCTTGAGCTGGCAAGCTCTTCTGGTTTGAACCGATATGACCTGCCACTTTCGACAGATCAGAAAAGTCTTGTGCCATACGGATGATTTGCTGGCCTACTTCATCAGCAAATGTGCCACCGTGATTCACGTGTTGTGTCATAGCGCGTGCGCCAGACAGAACGTTAACAGGGAACAAGAAACGTTCGCCTTGTGCGTTCTCTACAAAAATGCTCTGAATCGAACGACCACGACCGCCAATCATGTTTTCTTTAACACGGGCACTGTGACGAACGATCATGCGAGCATTTTCAAGTTTCAGGTATGAGCTCTTGCTCGTACCATACAAACCTTCCATAATGTTCATAGAATATTCCTTTTGCTCTTTAACCGCTGCTTGTGTGGCGAAGTCACGGGGTGTGATCTTCTTGTTATACTTTCTGACGTTGAACAAGACATTGAACTGAGTTGCAATACGACGCAATACAGTAACGAATTCCAATACTTCGGAAATCTGAATGTCAGTGCTCAAATAAACTTTGACTGCGCTATTATCGCCGTCATTAAGAATACTTACCAGAATGTTATCGCCAGATATATAGAAGCGGCGAGCGTCTGATGGTTCAAATACTCGGTTACCATGCTCGTCATAGAGTACAATATCCTTGCCGTAAGCGCGGAGCACCTGGAATGTTTCCAGACTAAGTTCACTAAAATCGATCATTGGTTTATCCGATGGGTTAACTAAATTATATTTATGCTCAGTTAATTATTACTGGCATGGGTTCGTGAAGCGCGTCTTCTGGGTCAATTGCATCTTTAAGATCTTCATTGTCAATTCCCACCACCCATTGCATTGCCGTTTCAATCATACGTACAATCAATAATGTGGAAGCCACTAAGTCGTCTTTCTCGCCAGATTTACCAGCATAACTGGCACCAGAACTCACAAACATCTTTAACTGTTTGATAAGCTCCTTCGAGCAAATAGTCATACGACGGCTTTCAATCAAACTTTTCATCTTTCCACACGCAGCAAGTTTCTTTCGATTGTCAGTATTAAGACCCTTACGGAATCTACGTGACGACCCAGCTCTACGTTGTTCACTTATGAAAATACCAGGGAAGTTTTGTTCGCCGGTATCATCAATGATTTGAAGAACAGTTTCACCAATGGTATTGTTTTCAACGGTCCAGAATAGTTGTGGCTCACTGTCTTGCGCCGGGTCTTCACGAAGTGTTTGATACAAAATCATAAGGACTTGCAACAGAATACGAACTTGTCCAGGAGCTGGTGTTTGATTGTGCATCCACTCAGCAACTTGTATCATTTCTGGATATTGAAACACTTGTATGGCTGCAAAATCTCCACCTGTACCCAAGCAAGGATCTAGTGCAATCAAATAAGCTCTATTGGCTTCGGGCTCCTTAAACCAACGAACTTTACCAGTATAGAATTCTGGGTCTATAGATCGCATAGCAGTCAAAGTCAAAGCATTGATAAGTGTTTCATCATCAGAAACGAATTCACATTCAAATTCTTGTCGGAAACGTGCTTCACCGAGAGATTCACGGAATGGCGTTGCCCATGCTTCATCTCTATCAGGATGCGCATCCCATTTAACTAAGATTGGCTTGAAGTTGTTACGGCCAACACCACCAGAAATTGGGTTACCAAAATCGTCGGTATTGTCAATGGCGCCCTTCCAGATTTGAGCAAATTGATCTTCGTCTGATTTTGGAGTAGATGTTATAATGCAACTACCACCAGTTGATAGTACTGGTTGGATAGCAGTCCAAAATTCTGTTGCCATAGTTGGGCGCACAAACGCAAACTCGTCCAAGTAAAGCAAGGTAATTGACAAACCACGACCAGCATCTGGCGTCGTGGCCCGAGCGGTAATACGTGAGCCATTGTCAAAAGAAATGGTACCCTTGTTGTATTCAACTACACCAGCACGGATAAAGTTAGGACACTCTTCGTATGAATAACGAATACGGTCCATAATTTCCATTGCTTGAGAAAACTTATTAGCTGCAATAAGAATTTGAGTATCAGGCCTAAACATAGCTAGCCATAATAGATACGCCGCGGCTGTTGTTGTTTTACCCATTTGGCGAGCCGTAAGGCCGACCACAAAGCGATTGTCTGCAAATGATCTGATCATCTCACGTTGATAATCATACAATTTGAAGTGGATAGACCCTTTTATAGGGTGCTGAATCTTAACGAACGTTTCTGTAAAGAATACGGGGTCATCCATACTACGCATCAACTGTGTAAGTTGCTCGTGCGTATAAGTATCTTTCGTGTGACCTTTCTTAACTAGTTCTACATCACCATTTGACATATTATTGTTGCCATCTCAATTTAAAAATTGCGGCATCCTTTTGTTTTTCAAAATGGAACTGAAACATGATGTGTCTAAAATACATCTTGTCTTTCTTGTCCATGTTTAAACGAGTATCATAGAACCAATTATTAGTCATATTCTCGTTAAGCCAATCCTGAACCTCTAATGGCAACATGCCACTATTCTTGATATCAGTATGACTCTTTTCACTGTCAGCCCACAACAGCTTATCTTCAAAGTCGTATTCTGGCATTATCGTCTCAACGCTGTAGATATAGCCATTTTCATTGAGTTCCCATATCGAGTAATCAATAGTTTTACGTTGAGCCGCAGTCATCGTGTTAATGCTATGTTTAAGCTTTGGATGTGATTCAAATAATGTTTGCATACGAACCTATAAAGTATGTAGTTTTACTATCTTTATTTAAAAAGAAAGGTCGGCAATGCCGACCTTTCTATTGTTTTCTGCTTGTTTTAGAAGCCGAATGCGTCAACCGATGAACTAGTTGGCATATCAAGACCTATTTCTTCACCGTCATCATCAGTTTGACCATCTAAAACATGTTCATATTGGCTGAGGATTGACTGCACTGCTTCTGGTGTTGAACCATGAATCGCCAATGCACCCAACAGTTCTTGAGCATCTTGACCTTGCAAATACAAACTTGCGCCAGTACGGGCATCGGTAACATTCACATTACCCAAAGCATCTGAAGTATAACCAAAACGTTGATCGCCACCCATGCCTTCAAATTCATTCAAAGCAAGTGACTCATCAATGGCTTTACCTTCTTCCAGCTTGTCAGCCAAAGCATGCAAAACGTGTTTGCAATAATCTTCAGCATCGGCATCTGACATGGATTCTTGGCTCAAAATATGAGCAAGCTTTGTCCATCCTGATGCTTTCATGTTGACATCACGATGCATGATTGCCGTATCGCTAATACCAGCCTTGGTTAACACGGTATGAGCCTTGCTCATTGTTTCAGGATTAACTGATTGGCGAATGGTATCCATTACGCCTTCTTCAACTGGCTTTGTCTTAGGATTAACGGACATTGATCGTTTAGGAATATCATCATATTCATGATCAACATCATCACATTCCTTATTAGTATCAGCATCCCAAGGAGCTTCAACCATAGCATCATCTTCGTCTTCGTCGTCTTC
>Ga0209888_1000681_pt1 | contig 14248 bp, 15 predicted proteins | sample OrgsoiDNA_201059_FD_185807 | JGI IMG/M metagenome (GOLD analysis project Ga0209888, IMG submission 185807) | Permafrost soil microbial communities from the Arctic, to analyse light accelerated degradation of dissolved organic matter (DOM) -... | ecosystem: Environmental > Terrestrial > Soil >...
CCCAGGGGGTGCTCGCTGAAAGCCCCCCACTCCGCTTCCAAGCCTTCGTACCACTGCGGCTCGCCGTTGTCGCCGGTCTCACCGTGGGCATCCGAGACAATAAAGGCCGAGCCGTTGCGCGGTGTCAGCACGCCCTGCGCCACCAGGCGCTGGCAGGCTTCGAGGACATTCGCCTGGCTGAGGGAGTTGTCCTTGGCCAACTGTCGAACGGATGGCAGGCGAGTCCCCGGCCCCGCGCGCTGGCAGCGAATCCACTCGATCACGGCGTTGACGATTTGCTGCACGACAGGGACCAGCGCCTGCCGATCAATTTCCAAATCCATTGTGTTTGACGCTCCAACCCATTGTTATTTCTCGTTAAACAGTTAAACACAAAAGCCCGGGGGGCTTGCTTGCACAAAAAGCCTCTCGCCCCCGCCCTGGAAGGCCCGCCCGCCGGGCCCTGAAGACACCGACTGACGCGCGCGGGCGAATGTACCGACCGGATTTCCAACACCGGCGGACATAAAAAAACCCGCCATTAGGCGGGCTCCTTGCACAAGGGCTACGAACCGGGGCGAAGCGAGCGACAGCTCAAATCGCGGTGGCTCCGCCGTCCACGGCCAGGGCATGGCCGGTGGTGAAGGCGGCACCGTCGCTGCACAGATAAAGCACCGCGCTGGCGATCTCCTCGACCTTGCCGATGCGCCCGACCGGATGCATGGCCGCGGCGAACTCGGCTTTTTTCGGATCGGCCTCATAGGCACGACGGAACATATCGGTATCGATCACCGCCGGGCAGACGGCATTGACGCGGATTTTCTTCTTCGCGTATTCGATGGCCGCCGACTTGGTCAGGCCGATGACGGCGTGCTTGGAGGCCGCGTAGATACTCATCTTCGGCGCCGCGCCCAGGCCCGCCACCGAGGCGGTGTTGACGATTGCGCCGCCGCCCTGGGCCAGCATCAGCGGCAACTGGTACTTCATGCACAACCAGACGCCTTTGACATTGACGCCCATGATCGCGTCGAACTCATCCAGGGTGCCGTCGGCCAGCTTGCCTTTCTCGATCTCGATACCCGCATTGTTGAAGGCGTAGTCAACCCGTCCGTAAGCGTTCACGGCCTGAGCCATGAGGTTCTGCACATCGGCTTCCTGGGTGACATTGCAACGCACGAACACGGCATCGCCGCCCGCGGCGCGGATCAGTTCGACCGTGCCCTCACCGCCGGCGACGTCGAGGTCGGCAACGACCACCTTCAGGCCTTCGGCGGCAAACGCCTGGGCGGTCGCACGGCCAATGCCGGCCGCCGCGCCGGTCACCAGGGCTACCTGGCCGGAAAACGTCATGCTCATGGTTATGTCCTCAATGCAATACGAAAGGGCTGCTGTGCTCTCAGTCTAGCCAGCGCGACGACCGTCGCGGCAGCACTATCAGAAGCCCGGTTAATGGCTTATGCATTGCAGTGATAAGGTCATAGGACATTTCATCATTGAAGTGGATCGCACCCTATTCGCCTTGCCTGCAAAACTTGCTGTCTGCGCGATGAGGGTCTATCAACAAGGCTTCATTGATCTTCGAGTGCCTGCCATGACCACCCAGAACAATCGCCAATTCCTGCTGGCCAAGCGCCCGGTCGGCCCTGCGACCCGCGAGACCTTCACCTACCAGCAAGTGCCGGTGGGCGAGCCGGGAGCGGGCCAGATCCTGGTCAAGAACGAATACCTGTCCCTGGACCCGGCCATGCGCGGCTGGATGAACGAGGGCAAGTCCTACATCCCACCAGTGGGCATTGGCGAAGTGATGCGCGCTTTGGGGGTCGGAAAAGTCGTAGCGTCCAACCACCCGGGCTTTGCCGTCGGCGACCATGTCAACGGTGCCCTGGGGGTACAGGATTATTTCCTCGGTGAGCCGAAGGGCTTCTACAAGGTCGACCCGAAACTGGCGCCGCTGCCACGCTACCTGTCCGCCCTGGGCATGACCGGCATGACCGCCTACTTCGCCCTGCTGGATGTCGGTGCGCCGAAAGACGGCGAAACCGTGGTGATCTCCGGTGCGGCCGGCGCAGTCGGCAGCATTGCCGGGCAGATTGCCAAGCTCAAGGGTTGCCGGGTGGTGGGGATTGCCGGCGGTGCCGAGAAGTGTCAGTTCCTGATCGACGAACTGGGCTTCGACGGGGCCATCGACTACAAGAGCGAGGACGTGGGCGCCGGTCTTAAACGCGAATGCCCGAAAGGCGTGGACGTGTATTTCGACAACGTCGGCGGCGATATTCTCGACACGGTGCTGACCCGCCTCAACTTCAAGGCGCGCGTGGTGATCTGCGGTGCCATCAGCCAGTACAACAACAAGGAAGCGGTGAAAGGCCCGGCCAATTATCTGGCGCTGCTGGTCAATCGTGCGCGCATGGAAGGCTTCGTGGTGATGGATTACGCCAGTCGCTTCGCCGCGGCCGGACAGGAAATGGCCGGCTGGATCGCCAAGGGCCAGCTCAAGAGCAAGGAAGATATCGTCGAAGGCCTGGAGACCTTTCCGGAGACGCTGATGAAGCTGTTCAGCGGGGAGAATTTCGGCAAGCTGGTGTTGAAGGTCTGAGCCGGCGTTTGCTCAGGTAAGACGTATCGCGGACAATCGGCTATCGACCGATTGCCCGCGACAAGACCATCAGGCCAGTTCGGCCACTACCGCCGCCAGCGCCTTGGCCGGATCGGCCGCCTGGCTGATCGGGCGACCGATCACCAGGTAATCGGAACCGGCATCCAGGGCCTGACGCGGGGTCAGGATACGGCGCTGATCGTCCTGGGCGCTGCCTGCGGGACGAATCCCCGGAGTCACCAGTTGCAAGCCCGGATGGGCACTCTTGAGTGCCGTGGCTTCCAGGGCCGAGCACACCAGGCCATCCATCCCGGCCTTTTCCGCCAACGCCGCCAGACGCAACACCTGCACCTGCGGATCGACATCCAGGCCGATACCGGCCAGGTCCTCGCGCTCCATGCTGGTCAGCACGGTCACGCCGATCAACAGCGGCTGCGGGCCGCTGCGCTGATCCAGCACCTCACGGCACGCCGCCATCATGCGCAGGCCGCCGGAGCAATGCACATTGACCATCCACACGCCCATCTCCGCCGCCGCCTTGACCGCCATGGCCGTGGTGTTGGGGATATCGTGGAATTTCAGGTCGAGGAACACCTCGAAGCCCTTGTCACGCAAGGTGCCGACAATTTCCGCCGCGCAACTGGTGAACAGCTCCTTGCCGACCTTGACCCTGCACAGCTTCGGGTCCAGTTGATCGGCCAGCTTCAGGGCGGCGTCACGGGAGGGGAAATCCAGGGCGACGATGATAGGCGTCTGGCAGGCGGACATGGGCGGGCTCTCTGGCAAGTCGAAATCGGCGCGCATTGTAGCGGAACCCGGGGCGGACCGGGACCCGGTGATCGGTAAATCTAGTCCCTATGCGCCATAAATGCCCGAGCTCGCACCAAAGCAAGTCGAAACCTTGGCGAACATCGGCGAAACGTCCTCGATACGACAGCTTTTCGCAGATAACGACGCGACCCTGGCGACTGGCACGTCCACTGCACTTACCCGACGCGAGCAGTATCCAAACCGTTCAGGGAGAAAACGTATGAACACACAACTCAAGCCCACGCTGGGCACGCTGCACCTGTGGGGAATCGCAGTCGGACTGGTGATCTCCGGCGAATACTTCGGCTGGAGCTACGGCTGGGGGACCGCCGGCACCCTGGGGTTTCTCATCACCACCTTGCTGGTGGCGACCATGTACACCTGCTTCATCTTCAGCTTCACCGAACTGACCACCGCCATTCCCCATGCCGGCGGGCCTTTTGCCTACAGCCGTCGGGCTTTTGGCGAGCGCGGCGGCCTGATCGCCGGGATCGCCACCCTGATCGAATTCGTCTTCGCCCCGCCGGCCATCGCCATGGCCATCGGCGCCTACCTCAACGTCCAGTACCCGGACCTCGACCCGCGCCTTGCCGCCGTCGGTGCCTACGTGGTGTTCATGGGCCTGAATATTCTCGGTGTCAGCATCGCCGCCACCTTCGAACTGGTGGTGACCATACTGGCAGTAGCCGAATTGCTGGTGTTCATGGGCGTGGTCGCGCCGGGCTTCAGCTTCAGCAATTTCGTGCTCAACGGCTGGTCCGGTTCGAGCAGTTTCAGCATCGACTCGATCCCCGGCATTTTCGCCGCGATCCCCTTTGCAATCTGGTTCTTCCTCGCCATCGAAGGCGCAGCCATGGCCGCCGAAGAAGCCAAGGACCCCAAGCGCACCATTCCCAAAGCCTATGTCGGCGGCATCCTGACCCTGGTATTCCTGGCCCTCGGCGTGATGGTAATGGCCGGCGGTGTCGGCGACTGGCGTCAGCTGTCGAATATCAACGACCCGTTGCCCCAGGCCATGAAAGCGGTAGTGGGCAGCAACTCCAGCTGGATGCACATGCTGGTGTGGATCGGCCTGTTCGGGCTGGTGGCGAGCTTCCACGGAATCATCCTCGGCTACTCGCGGCAGTTCTTTGCCTTGGCCCGGGCCGGTTACCTGCCCGCCTACCTGGCCAAGCTGTCACGCTTCCAGACCCCGCACCGGGCCATCATTGCCGGCGGCCTGATCGGCATCGCGGCGATCTACAGCGACGGCCTGGTCAACCTGCAAGGCATGAGCCTGACGGCGGCGATGATCACCATGTCGGTATTCGGCGCCATCGTCATGTACATCATCAGCATGCTCAGCCTGTTCAAGCTGCGTAAAACCGAACCGAACCTGGAACGCAGTTTCCGCGCCCCGGGCTACCCGATCGTCCCGGGCATCGCGCTGGTCCTGGCGGTGGTGTGCCTGATTGCGATGGCCTGGTTCAACACGCTGATCGGCCTGATTTTCCTCGGTTTCATGGCTGCGGGCTTCCTCTACTTCCTGCTGACCGGGCAATCGCGTGCCGCGGCACCCGCCGATGCAATGCTGACCGGGCTTTAAGGGCTATTCGGGTCGATCGGGCTTACAATGGAACCACCGAGAAATCTTTTGACTCAAAGTGGTAAGGGCCGACCTTGCGAATGAAATGCTCATCCGCAAACGGCCCATCTAGGAGAACCTTATGCCCTGGTATGCCTGGCTGATCATCGTCGTCGCCATCGGCTCCATCGTCGGCGGACTGATGATGTTGCGCGACACCGCGAACAAAGTGGAACTGACCGACGAACAACGTCGGCGCGTCCAGGAACGAAACGCAGAGATGGACGCCCAGGACGCCAAGGATCGCTGATCGCCCATCCCCTCTGTTACTGCTCCCAGGCAGCCTTGGCGATATGCAAACCATGCTGGCCTTTGTAGGCCGCTCGCTCCGGCGAGCTCCAGCCTTCGAGCAATGACGGCTCAAGCCGGTAGACTTCCACGCCCAACGGACGACAGACACTGAGCGGATCCTGCGCCTCGGGGCCCCACATCGGCAGCGAGAGGTCGCCACCCGGACAGGTGGACAGCGCGCACAGCAGATCGATTTCAGCGAAAAACTCCAGGTAATCGCCCTTCTGCGCCGGGCAAGCCTTCATGAAATACATGTCGTCGTGATTGAGCCCCGTGCACTGGAAGATATTCAGTACGTCGTGGACATCGAACTCGGTCAGGCCATACGGGAGGACGGCGCGGGTCAGGTTCGAGTGACAGTGATGGTGGAAGTCTTCCCCTGTCAGCATCTTGTTCACATACGGATCACAGCGCGTCCCCAGGAGATCGTGCAGACGCCCGCCATGCTCGTCGATCCCGTAGCCGGCCAGGCTGTCGTCGGTGATGGTGACCAGCGGACGGAGAAACGGCAGGTTCGACCAGAGCCGGTCATGGGTGCTGACATGGGCACCTTGCAACTGGCGGGTGCGGGCCGCCCAGAGACGCTCGCGTGGGTCGTTGGCATTCCAGACGTTGAAGTCGCCAACCTGCGGGCCGACCGGCGTGGTCACCCGGAACACGTGACCGGCCGGTACCTTCCAGGCCCGCCCGGTACGAATCGGCACCTCGAACTGCTCGATCAGCGTACGAGCGGCCTTTTCCTCGCGAATGCGCTCATAAAACGCGGTATCCACCTGCAAGGCCGAGCCTTTGCTGACCTGATAGGCGGCGGGATAGTCTTTGTACATGCTCAAGATCCTCGATCAGTGATGGGAAGGACGGCTTAAAAAGTCGAGCAGCATCTGCTCGGAATCGTCGAGGTACAGGCTCATCGCCTCCCCGGCGGCGTGCTTGTCACCTTCGGCAAGCAGGTCGTGGATATAACGGTCACGCGCCAGCCAGGGCGCTTGAAAACGCTGCTCATCGGGTGCAGAACAAAACACCAGGCGCAACTGCGCAACGATATTGGTAAAGAACTCATCGAACAGCGGGCTGCGCATCAGGCCGACGATATGTTGATGAAACGCCAGGCTGTGGGTGCCCAGGGCCCGCCAGTCCTCGCGCTCGCGGGCCAGCTCGGCGGCCTCGATGGACTCGAGCATGCGGTCGGACTGGTATTCGCGCAGGGGTTTGCTCAGGGTGATGGCCTGCAGCTCCAGGGTGCGACGCACCTGGAACAGATCACGCACCTCCTCGACGCCCAGGCGGCGCACCATCACACCCTTGTTCCGGACGTAACGCGCCAGGCCCTCCTGGCCGAGCCGATGAAGCGCCTCGCGAATCGTGTTGCGCGAGGCGTTGTAGGTATTGACCAGATCGTTCTCGACCAGCGGCATGCCCGGCAGCAGGCGACCGCCGATGATATCGGCGCGCAACTCCAGGGTAATCTGGTCGGCCAGGGACAGTTGTGCACTCATGATCATCGCCTTGGATTGTTCAACAATCTTAGACCAATGGGTAATCACTATTCATGCCAGGTCTGTAGTTGCCGATTTTCTCCATTGACTCGGTGCGCCCTTGAAAAAACATGACAAATCGCCTACATGTCACGGTTATCATGGCTTAACGATTTGGAGAGCCCGCCATGCGGTATTCACAAGACCACAAAGCCCAGACGCACGAACGCATCATCCGGGAAGCCGCCGCACGCTTCCGACGTGACGGGATTGGCGCGACCGGCCTGCAACCCCTGATGAAGGCGCTGGGGCTCACCCATGGTGGCTTCTATGCGCATTTCAAATCCAAGGATGAGTTGGTGGAGAAGGCGCTGCAGGAAGCCGCGGCCGAACTGGATGTGCATTGCGATACGCTGTTCAGCCAGGACAAGCCGTTGCAAGCCTTTATCGACAGCTACCTGTCCGAGTGGCACCTGACCACCCCGGATCATGGCTGCCCGATAACCACCATGTGCCTGGAGCTGGGGCAGCGAGGGGAGCCGAGCCCAACGACGGATACCGTGATCGAGTCGCGGCTAAAACAGGTCGAGGACGCACTGGGGTCAGGGCCGGACGCTCAGGATCAGAGCATTGTCATGCTGGCGACACTGGTGGGAGCCCTGGTGCTCTCCAGAAGTGCCGAGGATGAGACCCTCGCGCAAAAGATACTGGCAGTGACGAAAGCGCACTTGAAGGATCAGGTGGAGTAAGGCGCCGCTTTAGACCCGGAGAAGAGACCCGTCACTGGAAAGGCCTCCTCTCCCGCTGGTGTGTATTCAGTTGATATCAAGCTTGTCGCGATTTTTGTCGAGCAGCGACTTGCCGATGCCTTTGACTTCGAGCAACTCATCCACTGACGAGAAAGGACCATTCGCCTCACGATAGGCGACAATGGCCTGGGCTTTGGCTTCACCTATGCCGGAGAGTTCGTGCTGGATGGTTTGGGCATCGGCGGTGTTGAGGTTGAGCTTGCCGGACGTGACGTTTGCCACCGCCGGGCTTGAAGCAGGAGCTGACGAGTCGGTCTTGGCGGGCGCGGTCGGTGCCGCATTGACCACACCTGTGATACCCAACAGCAGGGTGAGCGCGAGGGAAGAGAGAAAGCTTGTACGCATAAGTGACACTCCATGACATCGTAAGAGGAAAGCAGCTTTTCCGAAGCTGCTTTCCAAACCTAGATGATGGGTCTCTCCTGTCAAAAATCACGTCATTACCAAGTGTGTAACGATCAGGGATCCATGCGGCGCTGCTGGTAAATCCAGTCGACAATCTCGCCGTCGGGGGCATAACCGCTTACGGTATCGCGCAACACTTGCCGTACACGAACGTAATCATCTCCCTCAACGGCGGTCATCAATTCATGCAGCCTGGACTTGAGCGCATCCCATGAAAGCATATCTTCGTGGGCACTCATGATCATCGGGTGCTGGGTCGCTTCGACGTTGTCACCGATCAACAACTCTTCGTAAAGTTTTTCACCCGGTCGCAATCCGCTGAACTCGATCGCAATGTCGCCATGGGGACTCTTGTCCGTACGCACACTCAAACCGGAGAGATGAATCATCTTTTCAGCCAGCTCGACGATCCTGACAGGCTCCCCCATATCCAGAACAAAGACATCACCGCCCTGCCCCATCGAGCCCGCCTGGATGACCAGCTGGGCCGCCTCCGGGATGGTCATGAAGTAACGCGTGATCTTCGGGTGGGTAACGGTCAGCGGACCGCCCATTTTTATCTGCTTGTGGAACAGCGGAATAACAGACCCCGAGGACCCGAGCACATTGCCAAAACGGACCATGGTGAAGCGGGTCTTGTTCACTCGCGATACATTGGCCTGATCGCCAAACAGTACCGGGGCGAGCTCACGACTGAGCGCCTGGAGCGTCATTTCAGCCAAACGCTTGGTACTGCCCATCACGTTGGTTGGGCGCACGGCTTTGTCGGTGGAAATCAGCACAAAGTTTGCGACGCCCGCCTGCAAGGCAGCCTGAGCGGTATTCAAGGTACCGATCACATTGTTCAATACGCCTTCGGCAATATTGTGCTCGACCATCGGCACATGTTTGTAGGCCGCTGCATGGTAGACCGTCTCGACATGCCAGGTTTTCATGACCGAGAGCAGCTTGTCCTGATTACGCACAGAACCCAGGATCGGCAGCAAGCGCACCGACAACGACTCCCGATCAACACGCTGCTCAAGTTCAGAGAGGATGTTGTAGAGATTGAACTCACTGTGCTCGTACAGCAGCAGCATGGTGGGGCGAAGCGCCAGAATCTGTCGACACAACTCGGAACCGATTGACCCACCGGCGCCCGTCACCAGCACCGAGCGGCCCTTGACACAGCGTTCAAGCAGATCCTCTTGGGCGGGGACAGCATCGCGTCCGAGCAAATCGGCGATATCAACTTCCTGGATATCGTCGACCTTGACCCGCCCACTGGCCAGGTCCATGAAGCCCGGCACACTTCGAACGTGAAGCGGATAACCTTCCAACAAGGCCAGTATTTCACGGCGCCGGCCACGGGAAGACGACGGGATCGCCAGGAGTATCTCCTGAGCCCCCGTAGCATCGATCATCTGCTGGATATGCTTGGGCTTGTAGACTTGCAAGCCGGCGATATTGCGCTCGGCAATACCGCTGTCGTCATCGATAAAAGCGACAGGCCGCATGGCACGCCCCATGCGCAACGCGGCAACCAGTTGATTCCCCGCCGAGCCGGCTCCGTAAATAGCGACCTTGAGCAGACCATCATCACGATTGGTGAACGGCATATGCTGCGCGGCACCAAACCAGTCGCCGAGGAAATATTGACGCATTGCCAGCCGCAGCCCACCGACCATGACCAGGCTCAACCACCAATAGTTGAAGATGATCGAACGCGGAACAACCATTTGATGGTTGCTATAGACATAGACGACCACCCCCAGGATCAGCGACGAAAGGCTCACTGCCTTGACAATGGTGATCAGCGCATCGTTACCGAAATAGCGCATCACCGCCCGGTAAAGGCCGAAGCGGATGAAAAGAGGAATCGCAACAATCGGGGCAGCAATAAACAACCAGCGGTGCTGGGTAAATGGATTGATCAGGTCCCCCACCCCCAGACGCACGACAAACGCCATCCACAGCGCCGCCCAGACCATGACGACATCGGTGAGCACCTGCAAGACGCGCTTCTTTCGGCGCGGAAGACCTACCAAATAGGCTCGTATCTTATCCATAACCCCTCTATAGCTTACCTGCAAAATGTCATCGTCCTGGATAGACCATCACCCAACCCGGTTCCTGGCCACGACAGATCAACCAACCCTCTCCAACTCACCCGCATGGAATCTGACCGCGATAAACACCAAAGGAGTGTAAGCCAACAACATACCGGTGAGACCGTCCAATACGGACAAGCCGACACACAAGCCAATGGGCAACAACCAGATGACATTGATCCCGAGCACCGCCAAGGTCACGGGTAAATGACGCCCCACCTGACGCGAAGCAAATTGATAGGCATGACTGCGGTGGGCCTCATACACCTTGTCTCCACGGAGCAACCGCCGTCCCAGCGTAAACGTCGCATCGACGATAAATACGCCCAGCAGAATCAACCATACCCACAGCAAATGAGGAGCGTGCCAAGCGGCCTGGAGAGAAAGCCCTCCCAACATGATGCCTAGAAAACCACTGCCTGCATCGCCCATGAAAATGCGTGCGGGTGGAAAATTCCAATAAAGAAAGCCGGCCACGGCCATTGCCAGGCAGAGCGGAGCCCAGACCAGGCCCTCGTACCCGCCCAATTCATAGACAAGACAAGCACCCAGGCATACGAAAATAGCCTCGACACTGGCAATCCCGTCAATGCCGTCCATGAAATTATAGAGATTAAGCATCCACACCAGGTAAAAGGCCGCGAGAATGTGCCCTAGCCAGCCCAAATTGAACGCTGCCCCGAACAGATTGAAGCTCGGCGCCCCCCCCAGACAAAGCAGGATCCAAAAAGAGGCGGCAAAATGAGCCAATAGCCGCCAACGCGCGGCTATATGCCCATGATCATCGAGAAATCCCACTATAGCGACAACGGCACCGGCGGCAAAAAACGCCAAGAATACCGTCACAGGCATCATGCCCATCCAGGCTAGAACCGCCAACGCGATCAGGAAACCAAGCACGATCGCCACACCACCACCCCGCGGCGTTGCCACAGAATGGGAACTACGCCCGTTGGGAACATCCATCAAACTGCGAGCCAACGCGTATCGGCGTAACGCACCAGTCAGCAATAATGAGGAGACCAGTACGAACGCGCACAGCAGCAAAATCATCATCTAGTTCAAAAGTCCTGGAACATTGGCCACACACAAGCCAAGGCAAAGAGCAAAGCCCGCAAATTCAATCCACCATTCTACGCAACATCGCCATGGCACGTCAGGCTCTGCCTGCCGACAAAAGGCATTGCAAGCTCACGATCGGTGGCGAGTCGCCCGCGACCAAGTGATGAGGCCAAACCTGGATCAGATCGTCGGCATGTATGGGTTGACGCAACCCTGTACCACCTCCCGCTAGCGGAAAAAAGCCAAATCGCCGGATGAATCGGGCTACTTCAGAAACATTTTTATCCCGTCCCAAGCCATAGATCAGGTTGAGACGTAACACCACCCATTCGACCCATGGTCTCCAGCCCAATGCTCCAGCAGCGACTCGCTCGCGGCCAGACGGCCGGCCAGCGCCCGCTCGGCAAGGTCCGGCGACTCGCGCTTGGTATATCGACTGGTTGAGGACAGGGCAACGATACGCTTGACCTTGCGACTACACGCCCCAAACTGATGAATTACCTTGGTATCAGGCACAGACAAGACATCCCAACCTGCCTGGCGAAAACGCATGCACCAATCCAGATCCTCGCAGTGGAGAAAATATCCCTCATCCCACAGTCCGACCTCCTCGATGGCCTCACGCCGGACCAGCATGCAGGCACCGGAAATATCGCGCGGCAGAGGTTGTTCGTGCAGCAAGAAATCGGAGAATGAAGCCGGCATGAACTTCGACAGCCGAGAGAGCCCGAATGCCTATAAAAAAGCCCTTTTGGGCATTGGAAAAACCCGCCGGCCACCCGGCCGTTCCGTACCATAGGGATTACAGAGGAAGCCCCCGACCATCCCTGAACGCGGATAACTCACCGCTCGACTGTTGGCTCATGCCAATACAGGTCTATCGTCGAAACTGCTTCCTCTGGCGAATGATTAATCTGGCCTACGGCAACAACTTCAATATCGATGACCTTGAAGATCGAAAACTCATTGTCGCGATGGTAAGGGCCGAAGTTCAGCACTACCGGAGAGGCGGTCGTGGCACGGAGCTTTTTAGTATTCTGCCGGCTACCGAGGAATATCGAGCTATTACCGAGCACTCACATATCGAGGCCATTGCCGCCATGACGACGTTCTCGGCTGGCCTGATCCCATTCAAGCTCAATCGTCTGACAGCCTCCGTTGATCCGATCAAATACTACGAATACCGTTCGCTCGACCTGCCGGTGATCTCCACTCGTTTTGGTGAGATGGTCTTGCGCGATGAAGAGACAGCAGTGTGGCTGATCGATGAGAATAGCGGTCTACGCCTGACAAGCCGGCAGGCGCTTGGCTATCGCTGCAATTTTTCAAGGGTCCAGGCGTTTCGCCAGAACAATCTGTGGGCTACACGCTTTTCGGCAACTAGCTTGCTCTCGGACGCCCGCGCAGGCGCCCCGCCACCTCCGGATCACTGACTATTGCAGTTTTGCACCGCCTGACCGATATCAACTTTTAAACGTATTCAGGACCGCCCCATTATGACCGACACACAACCTCCACTCGTGATGTGGCATGCCAGTCAGGTAACACTGGAAGACCGCCAGCAGTTGCTGGGGCACAAACAGATCACCGTCTGGTTGACAGGTTTGAGCGCCTCCGGAAAATCGACCCTGGCCTTTGCGCTGGAACGACGTCTGTTGGACAAGGGGCAACTGTCTTTCGTACTCGATGGCGATAATGTTCGCCATGGGCTCAATAGCAATCTGGGCTTCAGCGCCGAGGATCGTGCGGAAAATATCCGTCGCGTGGCAGAAGTGGCGAAATTGATGAACGAGGCCGGGCTCATCGTCATCGCGGCTTTTATTTCCCCCTTCAACCAGGATCGTGCACTGGCCCGGACCATCATCGGAGCTGAGCACTTCCGTGAGGTTCATGTCAGTACCTCATTGAGGGTCTGTGAGTCCCGTGACCCGAAAGGTATGTACGACAAGGCCAGATCGGGAGGCCTGCCGAACTTCACCGGAATTTCCTCTCCCTATGAAGCCCCCGAACAGCCCCACTTGAGGATCGACACGCAAAACGTGGGTCTGGATGCCGGGGTGGATCAATTACTCGACCTGATCAACGGTTCGCATTAATCAGCTCTACCGCTATCTGAACAAGGACGTTTATGTAAGCACTGTCGTTTGCGGCCACTTTAGAAGTCCAGCAGTGCTCGACGACTACACTTTCGGCTGCCGGTACAGAAACCCATGCCCACCTATTTGATAATCCGCCGGCCTCTTCGCCCAATGGAGGTGGGCTTTTATTTACTCATCAAGACCAGATGTCCCATCTGGACACTATCTATCAATACCACAGGCATCAGCCTGAGTGGAACGACACTGTTAAGAGGCCCACAACCCCAAGGGCTGGTGCTTTACGCACAGGTGCGGACTTCGAGGCCTGGATAAAGTTATGGCGGCTCTGGCATCTGCTGTTCTGGGGAGAACTGCCGGCCGAATTTGCTCAGGATGAGAGGACGCAGAGTCGCTTTTTATCCCTGCGAACGCTGGACAGTTCTTTTGAGCAACAACGAAAATCAGTGGTCGGTTGACGGCATACAACCCGTTGAGCGGATCTCGACAGGAATGGCGGTCATCTACCTCCCTGCGCAGATCCGTATCTGCGGAATGACCGCATACGGCTCCTGCCTTGGATTTTCACGCCGAAGCAAGTGATGGGATAGACATGCATCGGCAACTCCGGATAGGGGATGAATCATCCTCCCCTTGTGACTCAGCCCTCTTCCTCGTCTTCATTCACCCGATCACGCAACTCTTTCCCCGGCTTGAAATGCGGTACGAATTTCCCATCCAGGCTTACCGACTGCCCGGTCTTGGGGTTTCGCCCAACCCGCGGAGCGCGGTAGTGCAACGAAAAACTCCCAAACCCACGGATCTCGATGCGGTCGCCGGTCGCCAGGCATTGGGACATTTGCTCAAGCATGGTCTTGATGGCCAGCTCTACATCCTTGGATGAGAGCAGCCCCTGATGGGTGACAATTCGTTCGATCAGCTCCGACTTCGTCATATTTTTCCCTTCTTTTTCAAGCAGCTAGGAAAGCACTTCGAAGGTTTTAGCATGAGCGGAAGGTTTTGAACAGCCCA
>Ga0209888_1000682_pt1 | contig 14243 bp, 11 predicted proteins | sample OrgsoiDNA_201059_FD_185807 | JGI IMG/M metagenome (GOLD analysis project Ga0209888, IMG submission 185807) | Permafrost soil microbial communities from the Arctic, to analyse light accelerated degradation of dissolved organic matter (DOM) -... | ecosystem: Environmental > Terrestrial > Soil >...
CTCTGTAGAATGCCGACACACAGACGCGGGATGGAGCAGTCTGGTAGCTCGTCGGGCTCATAACCCGAAGGTCGTCGGTTCAAATCCGGCTCCCGCAACCAAACATCAAAAAAGGCTACTCGAAAGAGTGGCCTTTTTTGTGCGTGCTTGTTTTTCCCTGCCTACCCGAAAAAACCTTGATTGTCGGACACTTAGCGAAACCGACCAGCCAGATCGAGGCTTTTCACATTATTTTGACCAAACGGACCATTAACGGTTGACACCCCGCCGTTCGGCTGTAGAATGCCGCCACACAGACGCGGGATGGAGCAGTCTGGTAGCTCGTCGGGCTCATAACCCGAAGGTCGTCGGTTCAAATCCGGCTCCCGCAACCAAATATCAGAAAAGGCTGCTCGAAAGAGTGGCCTTTTTTGTATCCGCCGAAAAAACTTTCATCCAATCAAGGCAGGACGGATCGAACCCTCGACGGATACCGCAGTCAATGGGTGCACAGGCTAAGCTGAATCCGCAACAAACTTCCTCTACAACAGCCCGGGGCGTGGGTCGCCGTACAACGGCCAGACACGTTAATATTTGCAATTATTTTGTCCATAGGGATTGGTAACTTGGCTGGATACCCCCATCCTGTCGCGCACAATCCTCGAGGTGATTGATGCGCGCCAACTCGTCCGAACCACACGATACTGTTACAGCAACACACCCGATCTCCGCCAACCGTCTCCGTTGGCTGGATCTGTTGAGCAAGTACCGGCAATCCGTCGGCTTGGCTATCACCCTGTTTCTGTTCGCTATCGCCCTGATCGCTTGTCGCCATCTGTTGATCGAGCTCGATCTGGACGCCCTGCACGATTCGATTCTCAGCGTGCCCAAGCCGGCATTGGCCGGTGCCCTGGCGGCGACAGCCATCGGCTTTATTATCCTGCTGGGCTATGAGTGGTCCGCCAGCCGTTACGCCGATGTGAAACTGCCGAAGCGTACCCTGGTGCTCGGCGGCTTCACCGCCTTCGCCATCGGCAACGCCATCGGTCTGTCGCTACTGTCAGGCGGTTCGGTGCGCTATCGACTCTATGCCCGTTTCGGCCTGGGGGCCGCCGAAGTCGCGCGGATGACCCTGTTCGCCAGCCTGTCGCTGGGTTGCGCGCTGCCGCCACTGGCCGCCCTGGCAACCCTGAGCAACCTGCCCGCGGCGTCCGAAGCCCTGCACTTGCCGATCTATCTCCTCGGCGGCATCTCCGTGGTCGTGCTGGCCCTGGCCGCCCTGCTAGCGGTCGGCATCTACCGTCGGCGCCTGCCGGAACAACCGATCAAGGACAACCTGCTGGTCAAGGTCGGACGTCGCACCCTGCGCCTGCCGAGTGCCCGCCTGACCCTGCTGCAACTGGTGATTACCGCCCTGGACGTGGCCGCTGCGGCGACCGTGCTCTATCTGCTGTTGCCTGTAGCCCCACCGTTTGGCGCCTTCCTCCTGGTGTACCTGCTGGCCCTGGCCGCCGGCGTGCTCAGCCATGTGCCCGGCGGCGTCGGCGTGTTCGAAGCTATCCTGCTGGCCGCCTTTGCCAATGAGCTGGGTGCCGCACCGCTGGCCGCCGCCCTGCTGCTCTATCGCCTCATCTATGTACTGTTGCCGTTGCTGCTGGCCTGCCTGGCGCTGTTGAGTACCGAAGCCCAGCGCCTGATGACCACTCGCCAGAGCATGCGGGTTGCATCGGGTTTCGCGGCACCGATCCTCGCCGTGCTGGTGTTCCTCTCCGGCGTGGTCCTGCTGTTCTCCGGCGCGACCCCGGAAATCGACACGCGCCTGGAAGGCATCGACTTCCTGGTACCGGATCGCCTGATCGACGCCTCGCACTTCGGCGCTAGTCTGGTGGGCGTGTTGTGCCTGCTGCTGGCCCAGGGCCTGCGTCGACGCCTGTCCGCCGCCTGGATGCTGACCATGACCTTGCTGCTGGTGGGCGCCCTGCTCTCGCTGCTCAAGGGGTTCGACTGGGAAGAGGCCAGCATGCTCACGGCCACCGCCTGTCTGCTGGGGATTTTCCGCCGCTCCTTCTATCGACCCAGCCGCCTCACCGAGCTGCCGTTCTCGCCGCTCTATCTGGTGGCCAGTCTCTGTGTGCTCGGTGCTTCGGTCTGGCTGCTGTTGTTCGCCTACCAGGACGTGCCCTACAGCCACGAGCTGTGGTGGCAGTTCGCGCTGGATGGCGACGCCCCCCGTGGCCTGCGCTCGCTGCTGGGCGCCGCCGTGGTCCTGGTCGCCGTTTCGCTGACCTGGTTGCTGCGTACCGCGCGCCCGGTGATCCACCAGCCCACCGCCGATGAAATGGAGCGGGCGGTCAAGGTGCTGATGGCCTCGGACCAGCCTGACGGCGGCCTGGCCCTGACCGGCGACAAGGCGTTCCTGTTCCACCCCACCGACACCGCCTTCCTGATGTATGCCCGCCGTGGCCGCAGCCTGGTGGCGCTGTATGACCCGATCGGCCCGGCGCGCCAGCGTGCCGAACTGATCTGGCAATTCCGCGACCTCTGCGACACCCATCATGCCCGCCCGGTGTTCTATCAGGTACGTGCGGAAAACCTGCCGTACTACATGGACATCGGCCTGACCGCCATCAAGCTCGGCGAAGAAGCCCGGGTCGACCTGCATCGCTTTGACCTAGAGTCCAAGGGCAAGGAGATGAAAGACCTGCGCTACACCTGGAACCGTGGTAGCCGTGACGGCCTGTCACTGGAAATCTACGAGCCGGGACAAGCGCCGCTGGATGAACTCAAAGTCATCTCCGACGCCTGGCTCACCGGCAAGAACGTGCGCGAGAAAGGTTTTTCCCTGGGCCGCTTCAGCCCCGAGTACATCAACCACTTCCGCGTCGCGATCATCCATTTCGAGGGGCGTCCGGTGGCGTTCGCCAACCTGCTCGAGACCCACAGCCATGAACTGGCCAGTCTCGACCTGATGCGTTCGCACCCCGAAGCCCCCAAGCTGACCATGGAGTTCTTGATGGTTGGCCTGATTCAGCATTATAAGGCTCACGGATACGCGCGTTTCAGCCTGGGGATGGTCCCGCTGTCGGGCCTGCAACCACGGCGTGGCGCACCACTGACCCAGCGCCTGGGCTCGATGGTGTTCCAACGCGGTGAGCAGCTCTACAACTTCCAGGGCCTGCGTCGTTTCAAGGACAAGTTCCAGCCTGATTGGGAACCCCGTTACATGGCCGTGCCGGCAGGACTTGATCCGCTGGTCGCATTGGCCGATACCGCTGCCCTGATTGCAGGCGGCTTGACTGGATTGGTGAAACGCTGATGATTCAACGCTCCTGGCGATTGTTACTGGTAATCGTGCTGCTCCTGGCCGCGCTTGCGGGAGGCGGCTACTGGTTCTGGAACCGCCCTCCACCGGAACCTGCTCTCGAACACTTGAGCCAGGCCGACGGTTCGACCCTGACCCGCCTGACCCCCGGCACCACGCCCAAGGCCCAGGTGGTCGTGGCGACCCTCGCCGAAGACGCCCTGAGCGACACGCAGTTGTCCGCACTGAGTCGCAGCGGCGCGGCGCTGATCGTCCAGGTGATCCTGCCCAAGGACAACTGCGTGCTGCAGCAGAAGGCCCTGGACAGCGCCCTGCAACAACTGAAGGGCCCGGCGACCCTGGTCAGCGGCATCGGTCCGGGCGCGTCCCTGGCCTGGAACTGGCTGGCGTCCCAGACCAGCGACAAGGCCCAGGCCATCTCGGTGGGTTTCGTCCTCGACCAACCGGATTGCACCCTCCCGGTACCGAAGACCGCGGCCCACGGCCACTGGCTGGTGGCCTGGAACGACGGCCCGGATGATCCGAGCGCGGCGTTCGTGCGCGACCAGCCGAATGCCGAAACCAGCATCAGCGACTACGACATCAAGCTGCCCCAGGTGCTGAACAACGAACTGCGCAAGATGCTGGTGGGGACCGACAACGGCGGCCTGGCCATTCCGGTGGTGGAAGTCCCGGCGGACAAAGCCAGCGACACCGTGACCCTGTTCCTCTCCGGCGACGGCGGCTGGCGTGACCTGGACCGCGATGCGGCGGGTTATATGTCGAAGATGGGCTACCCGGTGGTGGGCATCGATACCCTGCGCTACTACTGGCAGCACAAGAGCCCGGAACAGAGTGCCGCCGACCTGACCGAACTGATGCAGCACTACCGGCAGAAATGGGGCGCCAAGCGTTTCGTCCTGGCCGGTTACTCCTTTGGTGCCGATGTATTGCCGGCGATCTACAACCGCCTGCCGGAAAACGAGCAGCAACGGGTCGATGCGATCATCCTGCTGGCGTTCGCCCGCAGCGGCAGTTTCGAGATTCACGTTGATGGCTGGCTGGGCAAGGCCGGCATGGAGCTCGATACCGGTCCGGACATGGCCAAGCTGCCGGCAGCCAAGGTGCTGTGTATCTATGGGCAGGACGAAGTGAAAGAGAGTGGCTGCACCACCGAGACCGCAGTGGGAGAGGCCGTCAAGTTGCCAGGGGGTCATCACTTCGATGAGAACTACCCGGCACTGGCCAAGCGGTTGGTGGATGCTATCCAGAAGCGTCAGGTCAAAAGCGAATGATGCGGGCCCTGTAGGCGTCCCAAGAAAAAGCCCCCGCTGCCGCAAGGCAACGGGGGCTTTTTCATGCCTGGAACAATCAGATCTCGACCTGGGTCCCCAGCTCGATCACCCGGTTCACCGGCAGCTTGAAGAAGCGCAGGTTACCGTTGGCATTCTTCAGCATGAAGGCGAACAGACTCTCCCTCCAGCGCGCCATCCCGACGATCTTCGAAGCGATCACCGTCTCACGACTGAGGAAGTAGGTGGTGCGCATCGGACTGAAATCCAGCTCGTCCAGATGGCACAGCTTCAGCGCCTCGGGCACATCCGGCTCATCGATAAAACCGAAGTGCAGGATGACCCGGAAGAACCCCTCGCCATAGGCATCGACCTCGAACCGCCGTTGTGCCGGCACCCGCGGAATGTCCTCGTACACCACCGTCAGCAACACCACCTGCTCATGCAGCACCTGGTTATGCAGCAAGTTGTGCAACAACGCATGGGGCACCGCATCCGGCCGCGCAGTAAGGAACACCGCCGTACCCTGCACCCGATGGGGCGGCTGCACACGGATACTGCCAATAAAGATCGGTAACGGCAGCCCCCCCTCGTCGAGGCGGTCCATCAGCAGCTCCTTGCCGCGCTTCCAGGTGGTCATGAGGATAAACAGCACGATCCCCGCCAATACCGGAAAAGCACCGCCCTGGACGATCTTGGGCACGTTGGCGGCGAAGAACAACCCGTCCACCAGCAGGAAGCCCACCAGGATCGGCACGGTGAGGATCGGCGACCACTTCCACAACAGCAGCATCACCGCCGCCACCAGGATACTGGTGATCAGCATGGTCCCGGTCACCGCCACACCATAGGCCGAGGCCAGGGCGTTGGACGAGCCGAAACCGATCACCAGCAGGATCACGCCGATCATCAGGGTCCAGTTCACCGCACCGATGTAGATCTGCCCCTGCTCGGCACTCGAGGTGTGCTGGATATGCATGCGCGGGATGTAGCCCAACTGGATCGCCTGGCGGGTCAGGGAGAACGCCCCGGAGATCACCGCCTGGGAAGCGATCACCGTCGCCAGGGTCGACAGCACCACCAGCGGAATCAATGCCCAGTCCGGCGCCAACAGATAGAACGGGTTGCGCGCCGCGTCCGGGTTCCCCAGCAGCAAGGCGCCCTGGCCGAAGTAGTTCAGCACCAGCGCCGGCAGCACCAGGGCGAACCAGGCACGGGCAATCGGCTTGCGACCGAAGTGGCCCATGTCGGCGTACAAGGCTTCGGCACCGGTCAACGCCAGCACCACCGCGCCGAGAATCGCCACGCCCATGCCCGGATGAACGATAAAGAAGTGCACGCCCCACATCGGGTTCAACGCACTCAGCACTTCAGGGTGCAGGGAGATGCCATAGGCGCCCATGACCCCCAGTATCACGAACCACGCGACCATCACCGGCCCGAACAGCTTGCCGATACTCGCGGTGCCGTGTCTCTGGATCAGGAACAATGCCACCAGCACCACCAGCGACAGCGGCACCACCCAATGCTCCAGCCCGTCGAAGGCGATTTCCAGACCCTCGACCGCCGAGAGTACCGAGATCGCCGGGGTGATCATGCTGTCGCCGTAGAACAGCGCCGCACCGATCAACCCGAGAATCACCAGCACCGACTGCAATTTCGGATAGGACGCCGAGGCCCGCCGCGCCAGCGCGGTCAGGGCCATGATCCCACCCTCGCCCTGGTTGTCGGCCCGCAGGATAAACAGCACGTACTTGATCGAGACCACCCAGATCAGCGACCAGAAGATCAGTGCCAGAATCCCGAAGACACCGTCATGGTTGACCTGCACCCCGTAACCACCAGTGAACACCTCCTTGAGGGTATATAACGGGCTGGTGCCGATGTCGCCGTACACCACCCCTACCGCCGCTACCAGCATACCCAACGGCTTTGCCGTCGAGTGCCCGACCTGCCCCTCACTCACTGCCTGACCACCCATCAACTACTCCTACACCCCGGAATAAGGCTTCTTTCAAGAAGCACTATTTGCTTTTTCACGCAGCATGCGCTGTTTTTCTTACAGTTGCCGACGATTTATAAGTCATCGGTTATTTGAAACAAAAAATGACAGCAACTCCCATCGGGCGAAGCATAGCGCAGCACTCGTCGCATTTCCCTGCATAAAGCTGGTCAAGTGCCTCGGCCATCGCTAGAATTGCGCACTTTTTGATCAGAGGCGCATCAGCGCCCACGCGACGCCCTTGTCCCAAGTGGCTCGACACCCTAATACCGAGGTTAGACATGTCCACCCCTACCGCGCCAGCCAACCCGAAGGTCGGCTTCGTATCCCTGGGTTGCCCGAAAGCACTGGTCGACTCCGAGCGCATCCTTACGCAACTGCGCATGGAAGGCTATGACGTGGTGTCCACCTACCAGGACGCCGACGTCGTGGTGGTCAACACCTGTGGCTTTATCGACAGCGCCAAGGCCGAGTCCCTGGAAGTGATCGGCGAAGCCATCAAGGAAAACGGCAAGGTGATCGTCACCGGCTGCATGGGCGTCGAAGAAGGCAATATCCGCAAGGTGCACCCCAGCGTGCTGGCCGTGACCGGCCCGCAGCAGTACGAGCAAGTGGTCAACGCCGTGCACCAGGTGGTGCCGCCGCGCCAGGACCACAACCCGCTGATCGACCTGGTGCCGCCGCAAGGCATCAAGCTGACCCCGCGCCACTACGCCTACCTGAAGATTTCCGAAGGCTGCAACCACAGCTGCAGCTTCTGCATCATCCCGTCGATGCGCGGCAAGCTGGTCAGCCGTCCGGTCGGTGACGTGCTCGACGAGGCCCAGCGCCTGGTCAAGTCCGGGGTCAAGGAACTGCTGGTGATCTCCCAGGACACCAGCGCCTACGGCGTCGACGTGAAGTACCGCACCGGTTTCTGGAACGGCGCGCCGGTGAAAACCCGCATGACCGAACTGTGCGAAGCCCTCAGCACCCTGGGCGTGTGGGTACGCCTGCACTACGTCTACCCGTACCCTCATGTCGACGAACTGATCCCGTTGATGGCCGCCGGCAAGATCCTGCCGTACCTGGACATCCCGTTCCAGCACGCCAGCCCGAAAGTCCTCAAGTCGATGAAACGCCCAGCGTTCGAAGACAAGACCCTGGCGCGGATCAAGAACTGGCGCGAGATCTGCCCGGACCTGATCATCCGTTCGACCTTTATCGTCGGTTTCCCCGGCGAAACCGAGGAAGACTTCCAATACCTGCTCGACTGGCTGACCGATGCCCAGCTCGACCGCGTCGGCTGCTTCCAGTACTCGCCGGTGGAAGGCGCACCGGCCAACGACCTCGGCCTGGACGTGGTCCCGGATGACGTCAAGCAGGAGCGTTGGGATCGCTTCATGGCCCATCAACAGGCCATCAGCACCGCCCGCCTGCAACTGCGCATCGGCCGCGATATCGAAGTGCTGATCGACGAAGTCGACGAACAAGGCGCGGTCGGTCGTTGCTTCTTCGACGCCCCGGAAATCGACGGCAACGTGTTTATCGAAGGTGCCGGCGATCTCAAGCCTGGCGACAAGGTCTGGTGCCGCGTCACCGACGCCGACGAATACGACCTCTGGGCGGAAACCATCTAAGCTGTAAATAATCTGAAAAGCCCCGCTCTTTCAACGAGATGCGGGGCTTTTTTACGGCTATAGTCTGGCTCATGCACAACCGCGACGTAAGGAATCTGCTGCATGCCCCAGCTCCCGGTCATCCATACCCCCAAGCCCGGTGACTACCCGGAACTGGCCCAGCTCTGGGAAGACTCGGTGCGCGCCACCCATGACTTCCTGCCGGACAGCTATCTCGAACTGCTGAAGAACATGCTGCTGACCCACTACCTGGATGCGGTCATGCTGGTCTGTACCCGCGATTCGCGCCAGCGCATCACCGGGTTTGCCGGGGTCGCGGCGGGCAAGGTCGAAATGTTGTTCATCGCTCCGCAGGCACGCGGCACGGGCCTGGGCAAGCAGTTGTTGCGCTACGCCATCGAACACCTGAACGCCGATGAACTGGACGTCAACGAACAGAACACCCAGGCCATCGGTTTCTACTTCAAGCAGGGCTTCGAGGTGATCGGCCGCTCGGAGAAGGACGGTATGGGCCAGCCCTATCCTTTGTTGCATCTGCGCCTCAAGCGCTGAGTGCGACAAATGTTGCCGGGCTTAACCGGCGCCAGGCAGGTACAATAGCCGCCCCCCTTTTTTACGGCCGCCGTCATGTCTGAACCCACTCGCCTTTCCAAACGTCTGATCGAGCTGGTCGGCTGCTCCCGTCGGGAGGCCGAACTGTTCATCGAAGGCGGCTGGGTCACGGTCGATGGCGAAGTCATCGACGAGCCGCAGTTCAAGGTCGACGCCCAGAAAGTCGAGCTGGACCCCGAAGCCAAGGCCACCGCGCCGGAGCCTGTGACCCTGCTGCTGCACCAACCGGTCGGCCTGAACCTTGAGGCGGCCATGGAACTGCTGCGCGCCGAGACGCTCTCCGAGGAGCACCGTTACGGCAAGCGCCCGCTCAAGGGGCACTTCCTGCGCCTGACCGCGGGTGCCGACCTGCAAGCCGGTGCCAGCGGCCTGGTGGTGTTTACCCAGGACTGGAAAATCCTGCGCAAGCTCACCGCCGACACCGCCAAGATCGAGCAGGAATATGTGGTGGAGGTCAGCGGCGATATCGTCGAGCACGGCCTCAACCGCCTGAGCCACGGCCTGACCTACAAGGGCCGCGAGTTGCCTGCCGTGAAGGCCAGCTGGCAGAACGAGAACCGCCTGCGTTTCGCGATGAAAAATCCGCAACCCGGGGTGATCGCACTGTTTTGCCAAGCGGTCGGGCTCAAGGTCGTGTCCATCCGTCGGATCCGCATCGGTGGCGTCTCCATCGGCAAAGTGCCCGTGGGCCAATGGCGCTACCTGTCGACCAAGGAAAAATTCTAATCCCCGTTTCAACGTCGCGCAGATGCGCGGCGTCTACCTCTCAGGATGGCTCACATGATTCACAACGACGTACTGCGTAGCGTGCGCTACATGCTCGACATCAGCGACAACAAGGTCGTCGAGCTCATCAAGCTGACCGGCTTCGAAGCAGCCAAGGCCGATGTCGTCACCTACCTGAAAAAGGATGAGGAAGAAGGCTTCGTGCATTGCCCGGACGAAGTCATGGCGCATTTTCTCGACGGCCTGGTGATCTTCAAGCGCGGCAAGGACGAAAGCCGTCCAGCGCTGCCGGTCGAGCTGCCGGTGACCAACAACATCATCCTGAAGAAACTGCGGGTCGCCTTCGAACTGAAGGAAGACGACATGCACGCCATTCTCAAGGCCGCCGAGTTCCCGGTGTCCAAGCCCGAGCTGAGCGCGCTGTTCCGCAAGTTCGGCCACACCAACTACCGCCCCTGCGGCGACCAGCTGCTGCGCAACTTCCTCAAGGGGCTGACGCTGCGCGTTCGCGGCTGATCCGCTCCGGCGTGCATGGCGCATCATTGCGCCGCCCAATAGTGGCTCCGCTTTTGACACCTGACGGCTAGGGTATGGACACCTTTTCGCACTCAGGATTCGCCATGCACCCCTACTTCTCCCTGCAAGGCCGCACCGCCCTGGTCACCGGCGGTACCCGTGGCATCGGCAAGATGATCGCCAAGGCCTTTGTCGAAGCCGGTGCCCACGTCTACGTCTGCGCCCGGGATGCCGAAGCCTGCCAGCAGACCGCCGATGAACTCGGCGCCCTCGGGCACTGCGAGGCCCTGGCCGCCAACCTGGCGACCGAGGAAGGTGTGCTCGCGCTGGCGACACGCCTGGGTGAGCGGATCGATCGACTGGATATCCTCGTCAACAACGCCGGCACCACCTGGGGCGCGCCGCTGGAAAGCTATCCGGTGAAGGGCTGGGAAAAGGTCATGCAACTGAACGTGACCTCGGTCTTCAACTGCATACAGCAATTCCTGCCGCTGCTGCGCAAGGCCGGTTCGGCGGAAAATCCGGCGCGCATCATCAATATTGGTTCGGTGGCGGGGATTTCTTCCTTCGGCGAGCAGGCCTATGCCTACGGCCCGAGCAAGGCGGCCCTGCATCAGCTGTCACGGATTCTGGCGCGGGAGCTGGTCAGCCAGCACATCAACGTCAATGTGATCGCGCCGGGACGCTTCCCGAGCAAGATGACCCAGCATATCGGCGCCGATGAACAGGCGCTGGCCGAAGACACGGCGTTGATTCCCATGAAGCGCTGGGGCCGTGAAGAGGAAATGGCGGCGCTGGCAATCAGCCTGGCGAGTACCGCCGGGGCCTACATGACGGGGAATATCATCCCGTTGGATGGTGGATTCAGCCTGTAACTACAGGAACTGCCGAGCGCCAACTGGTGGCGAGCGGGCTTGCCCACTCTCCACACATGTCGGCTCCCCAGGAAGATCGCGCGGATCTAGATCCCAGCCCGCAGCACGCTCTCGGGCATGGCCTCGCCGCGCTCGACACTGGCCGCCACGGTCGCGATCAGGCCGTCCAGCTCATACCCCTGGGCCTTCAGCCATTGCGGGTCGTAATAGGTGGTCGCGTAACGTTCGCCGCCATCGCAGAGGATCGCCACGATCGAACCGCTCTCCCCCGCCTCGACCATCTGCCGCGCCGCCATCAGCGCACCGATCAGGTTGGTCCCACTGGAACCACCGACCCGCCGCCCCAAACGCTGCGCCAGGTAATGCATGGCCGCCAGGGACAAGGCATCCGGCACCTTGACCATGGCATCGATCACCTTGGGCAGGAACGACGCCTCGACCCGTGGACGGCCGATCCCTTCGATCCGCGAACCGCAGTCCAGGCGCAGGCCGGCGTCACCCGTCAGGTAAAAGTCAAAGAACACTGAACGCTCGGCATCGGCGCACAACACCCGGGTGCCATGCTGGCGATAACGCACATAACGACCCAGGGTCGCCGTGGTGCCACCCGTACCAGGGCTGGAAATCAACCAGCTCGGCTCCGGATGCCGCTCGAAACGCAGTTGCTGGAAAATCGACTCAGCGATGTTGTTGTTCGCCCGCCAGTCGGTGGCACGTTCAGCGTAAGTGAACTGATCCATGAAATGACCGCCGCTCTCCCGGGCCAGGCGCTCGGACTCGGCATAGATCTGCGTCGGGTCCTGCACCAGGTGGCTCTTGCCGCCGTAGAAAGCGATCTGCGCAATCTTTTCCTGGGAGGTAGTCGCCGGCATCACCGCGATAAACGGCAAGCCCAGCAGGCGCGCGAAATAGGCTTCGGAAATCGCCGTCGAGCCGCTGGACGCCTCGATCACCGGCGCGCCCGGACGCAGCCAGCCATTGCACAAGGCATAGAGAAACAGCGAGCGCGCCAGACGGTGCTTCAGGCTGCCGGTCGGATGGCTGGATTCGTCCTTGAAGTACAACTCGATGCCCGGCAAGCCCGGCAGCGGCAAAGGGATCAGGTGGGTATCGGCACTGCGCTGGAAGTCGGCTTCAATGATCCGGATCGCTTCCCGGGCCCACTGTCGGTTGTCGCTCATGATGGGTACTCGTCTTGGAACGGAGGTGCTCGAAAGCACTGACGGCTGGCTGCGCCACTGGCCCAGGGCCAAACCGTTGAAGGATAAACAGCGGTCGATCCCCTGACAGGTCCCACCGCAATAATCCGTTAACTATAGGAAGTTTCCTACCGACCGCACAGATACAGTGAAGACGCAATTAGACACACAACTGCTAGGCTCATTGCGATCAGGCCCTCAGCCTCCGTTTATAACAAAAAAGAATATAGTTTTTGTTTTAACAACCAACAGTACGGGTTAGGGTGTCCCACCTATATGAATTCATCGATGGAGAGCGACCTTGCCTCTGCGTAGCACTTTCACCCGTTTCTTTCAGTTGGAAGCTGCCAGCGGTCTGCTATTGATTGCCGCTGCAGCCCTGGCCCTGATCATCAACAACTCACCGTTGTCGCACCTCTACGCCGGGCTGCTGGACGTACCGGTGGTGGCCCAGGTCGGCGCCCTGCAAATCGCCAAACCGCTGCTGCTGTGGATCAACGACGGCCTGATGGCGCTGTTCTTCCTGCTGATCGGCCTGGAGGTCAAACGCGAACTCCTCGAAGGTCATCTGTCCAAGCCCTCGCAAGTGGTACTGCCCGGTGCCGCGGCCATCGGCGGCATGGTGGTGCCGGCGCTGATCTACTGGTTTCTCAACCGCGACAATCCGGCGGCGCTGGGTGGCTGGGCGATTCCCATGGCCACCGACATCGCCTTCGCCCTCGGGGTGCTGGCCTTGCTCGGCAAGCGGGTGCCGGTGTCGTTGAAACTGTTCCTGATGACCCTGGCGATCATCGACGACCTGGGCGCGATCATCGTCATCGCGATCTTCTATTCCCATGAACTGTCGACGTTGTCCCTGGCGCTGGCCGGGGCCTGCCTGGTGGCGCTGATCGCGATGAATCGCCTGGGGGTGGTCAAGCTCGGGCCCTATATGGTGATCGGCCTGATCCTCTGGGTCTGCGTGCTCAAGAGCGGCGTGCATGCGACGCTGGCCGGCGTGACCCTGGCCTTCTGCATTCCGTTGCGCACCCACAACGCCGAAGCCTCGCCGCTGCTGAGCCTGGAGCATGCGCTGCATCCCTGGGTGGCGTTCGGCATCCTGCCGCTGTTCGCCTTCGCCAACGCAGGCGTGTCCCTGGCGGGCGTGAACCTGGAAAGCTTTACCCACCACGTGCCGATGGGTATCGCCGCCGGCCTGCTGATCGGCAAGACGGTCGGCGTCTTCGGCCTGACCTGGCTGGCCGTCCGCACCGGCCTGGCGGCGCTGCCCCACGGCGCCAACTGGGGGCAACTGCTCGGTGTGGCAATCCTGTGCGGGATAGGTTTCACCATGAGCCTGTTCGTCGGTTCCCTGGCCTTTATACCGGGCAGCAGCGACTACGCCGGCATGGATCGCATGGGGATTCTCACCGGTTCGATCCTGGCGGCGGTGATCGGCTATGCCGTGATGGCAGGGGCCGGTCGCAAGCCCAAGGCGTCCGTGTAGCGTTCCGACAAAGCTTGTGGCGGTCTCACGGGCCTCTTCGCGAGCAAGCTCTGCTCCTACAGGTTCGTGGTGATCTCCAGATCAGCGAACACCAGAAAAAGAAAAACCCCGACCAGTTTCCTGGCCGGGGTTTCTGTTTAAGGCTGATCGTGAAATCAGTGGGAAACGCGGCTGGTGCCACCCACGGTGGAGATGCGCACGCGCTCACCGACCCGGAAGATTTCATTCTGCTGAACTTCCTGCACATAGGCACGCATGCTGCCGTCATCTTCACGCACGGTGATTTCAACACCCTGGGCGCTGGTCAGGCCTTTTTCAGCCATGTTGCCCACCACGCCACCGGCGACCGCGCCGATCACCGCGGTCACGATGCTGCCACGGCCACCGCCGATTGCACTACCGCCGACGCCGCCGATGATCGCACCGGCACCGGCACCGATAGGCGAGTTGCTGCCTTCGATTTTCACCGGACGCAGCGACTCGATGGTGCCCATGCGAATGGTCTGCACGCGACGCGCTTCGTCACGGGAATAGGAATCGCCAGTCAGGCTGTTGGTGCAACCACCCAGCAACATAGCCATGGTGGAGAAGGAAGCAATCAACAAAACAGACTTACGCATAGGATCAACTCCAAAA
>Ga0209888_1000684_pt1 | contig 14222 bp, 5 predicted proteins | sample OrgsoiDNA_201059_FD_185807 | JGI IMG/M metagenome (GOLD analysis project Ga0209888, IMG submission 185807) | Permafrost soil microbial communities from the Arctic, to analyse light accelerated degradation of dissolved organic matter (DOM) -... | ecosystem: Environmental > Terrestrial > Soil >...
CACCTGATGAATTGAGCCAGCCGCCATGTCGGAATCCACACCCTCTCATACACAAACACAAACCCAATGTGAGCCACCAGCGTCGCCGCCAGCACCGCGGCGCAAAAAGCGCCCGCTGCGCAAAACACTTTTATTGCCGAATTTGAACGCCAAAAGGCGGCGACGGCGAGAGCTCGGCGCAAAAACAACCGGCCAGACTCTGGAATTGGAAAAGCCACTTGCATCATGCAAACTCCTGACTGAAATTGAAAGTTGGGCGGGTTGGGCGATCTTGCATTCCCGCCCAATTTGACGCAACCCCGCCAGTCCCGAGCATTGATCGCGCGGAAAACAAAAAAACTCATCAATGAGATTTTTTTGTTTTTGGTTTGAATTATCGCGATACAATAAGCAATTGACTTGACAACCCGTTCACCTGCGTTTCACGAATACCGTGCAGCGCCCGCGAGGAACCATCATGACCGCCGCCAATATCGAAAAATTTGAACTCCGTCTGGGCACTCCGCTCACGATCGAGCAAATCGAGACAAAAAACGCGAGCCTTTGGGGCCGTTTTTTGCATTGCGAAAACAACCTTCGAAACAACTATAGGGCGCGGGAAATTGTGATTGCCGCGATCTCTTTGGCCCTTGTGGGCACGGCGATGAAGCTCGTGTGTCCGTCATCCTTCTCTTTTTCGGACTGGCCTAATCTCATGGCCTCAGCGTTCGTGGAGCTGTTCGGTGCGTGTTGGTTGTCCTTCCTGATAGCGGGGGGTTTCGATCTTTTTTTCGACGCGCACCCTTCGTGGGCTCCGCTGGAAAAAACGCGCTGCGACCCTATGCTGCACTGGCTCCGAGGCTTGCCCGATGGCGAGGCTTTTCGGCAGGCGGTCATTGCGCAAGGCCGAGAATTCACCCAGGCGGAGGCCGCGATGGCCGAGCGCGTTCACAAAAAGTTCACAGACTGGAAAAAAGAATGCGCTGAAAAATTGGCCCTTGAAACGAAAAACAGGGACAACAACAGCGCCAAAAACGCCGCATGCCGCGCGCTTTATGGCATGCCCGACACAGATTCGACGACTTTTTCGGACGAGGCCCGCGGCAGTTGAACTTGGTGATCCAGGCGAGCCGCGACGCGATCGGCGAGAATGAACGATTTCTCGAGCCGCGCGAAAAACCGGTCGGCCGACTGGCGTTGACGATGGCGCTTGGCATGGCGCGCGCCCGTTTTTGACCCAGCGAAGCTCCATTGCGCGCCGAACCCCCATTGGCCTCGTCGTTTCAAAAAAACAAGGCTCCCTAGGGAGCCTTGTCGTTTCCTGGAAGGCCCCGGAGGCCTCCTTAGCCGATCACCACTTCCACTGCACGCCGACCTGGCCGCCGTAGTTGTTGGTGTGCGAACCCTTCTCCGCCGACACCGTCGCGAACACCGAGGTGGCCTTGGCGACTTCGACCGAGCCGCCCAGGCTCACTTCCACGGCGTTCCGGTCCATCCCGGTGCCGTTGACCGTCCAGCCTCCCGCGCCCGGTGCCGCCGAGAACGCGACGGACTGGTTCAGGGCCAACGCGGTGAAGCGGTGATCCCAAGACACGTCCGCCTGCCACTTCGTCGGTTTCCCGAAGAAAGTCGTCGTCGGCATCGAGAAGCGCAGGCCCAAACGGCTGGACACGTCCGTGTTGGATCCGCCGTCGGAGTTCAGGTTGAACACCGAGGAGCCCGAGCGGGTGTCGTCCGACATCGACGACTGCCAATCGTGGCCGACGCGAAGCCCCGCGTGCGGCTGGATCAAGCCATAGGCGCTTTGGATGTTCAAGCCCGTTTCGCCGTAGATCGAGGCCTGCGTCGTGTGGAACTCGCCCGAAGTCCGGCCTGCCACATTGCCCACCGACAAGTCGCGCGTCAGCCGGTCATTCCAGTAGCCGAAGCTGCCGACCACCGTGCCATAGACCGCGGAGCCCACCGGGTTGTAGGAGCCGAAAATCGACGCCTGCGCCCCATCCACATGCCCGTGCGCCCCGGTGTTGAACGACAGGTTGTCGTTGTTCCAGGTCGCGGCCGCGCCCACCGTCAACTCGGACGTCGCCCGAATCGACGCGCCCACCGTTGCGCTCACCGAGGTGTTGTCCACGCTCGCGCTGCCCTTGGCGTTGTCGCCGTTGACATGGCGCTGCGCTCCGCCTGCGTTGGCCCACAACTCGCCGCGGCCCACAGAGACATCCGTCTGCGGCAGAGCCAGGCGCTCGGAGATCATCCGCTCGTTGGCGCGCGCGTCTTCCTCCGCCACCCGGCGGAACTCCGGCAACTCCGAGCCGTCGATCTGCGTGAGCGTCTGGCGAGCCTGGGCGACCGTGGTTGTCTCCAAAGCGTTCGTCAGGGCGTTGCCGCTGCCGTTCGCGATATTGTCCAGCGCGCGAGCCGCGCCGCGCTGGTTGTCGTTCTGCGCGACCAGGCCAAACCCGCTTTGCGTGAAGCTTTGCGTCGGGGTCAGCGTGAAGGCCACCGCGCCCCCGTCATACGTCACCGTCGGCGTCACAAACGCGAAGTCTTGCTTGACGTTGTCGAACTTGCCCGTCTCGGTCCCGGTGTAGCGGATCAAGTCATAGGTCGCGCCCGGCGTGTATGCGCCCGGTTGCGCTTGAACCGCCAACGTGGAGCCCGAAGCGATCGACAAATTGCCGTTGACGGTCGTGACGCCGCTTTGGCCCGCGCTCGGCGCGACAACCGCCGAGTAGGTCGAGCCCGAAGCGAACGACACGTTGCCGTTCACCGTCAAGCCCGAGCCCACCACCGGGGCCGCCAAGGTCGCGCCGCCCACCACATTCAAGTCGCCGCCCACCGTGCCCGAGCCGAAGATCTCGCCGCCCGATTGGAGCTGCACGTTCTTGGCCATGCCATCGACCTGGATTTGGCCCGCGACCACCGAGTTGTCGGCCTCGCCGCCCGCTTGCACAAGCTGGCCGCCGCCGTTCACCACGTTGGTCGATTGCGCCAAGCCGCCTGACGCCACCAATTGCGCGCCGCCTGACTGCACCGACGCCGAGTTGGCCAAGCCGCCCGCCTCGACCATTTGCAGGCCGCCGTTGTTGACCGTCGAACCGTTGGCGACGCCCGCGCCCTGCACGTCTTGGAGACCCGCGACAGCCGCGCCGTTCGCCACGCCCGCCGACAACACGGATTGTTGGCCGCCCGCTGCGATCGAGGCGTTGTCCGACACGCCCGCCACCGTTTCCAGGCCGCCGGAGTTGACCGCCGTGCCTGTGGCCGATCCGCCCGCCAGAACCGCTTGCGAGCCGCCCGCGTTCACCGTGGTGGTCGTGGCCAAGCCGCCGGCTGAAACCACCACAGAGCCGCCCTGGGCGACAGAACCCACGATTTGCGCGCCGGAAACGACGTTTTGCGTCGCGCCCGCGTTGACCGTGGTGTTCACCGCCAAGGCGCCGGCGTTCAACAACTGATTGCCGCCGACATTGAGGGTCGTGGAGCTTGCGACCGCTCCGCCCTCGATGTCTTGCACGCCGCCGTTCTGGACCGTGGCGCTTGTGGCGACCGCGCCCGAATGCAGAAGCTGCTCGCCGCCGTCAACCAGGGCGTTGTTCGTCGCGCCCGCCGAGAACACCTCTTCCAGGCCGCCGGCGTGGATCAGGGTTTGGTTGGAGACGCCACCCGCCAACACGCCCAGCGTGCCGCCTTGGTCCAAAGCCACGCTTTGCGCCACATGCCCATTGATCGAGAAGGGCGTTGACGCGCCGGCCGACACATACTGGCCGGAGACGATGTCGTCGGTCGTGAAGTTGACCTGCGCGCCCGCGTTTTGCGTGATGCCCGTGGCTGTCGCCGCGTTGCCCGCGGTGGAAGCCAAGGACAATTTGGCGCCCGAATCGAGCTCCACGCCATTGGCTGCGCCGCCCGCTTGCACCGACAAGGCGCCAGCGCTCGCGACCGTCGTGCCCGTGGCGAGACCGCCGCCCGAGACCGTCAGGTTGCCCGCGAGAGCCGTGGAGTCCACCTGGCCGCCGGAGTAAACATACAGCGAGCCCCCTTGCGCGACCGCTGTGTTCGCGGCCAACCCGCCGGAGTTGACGGCTGCTTCGCCCCCCGCGGCGACCGAGGTCCCCGAAGCCACGCCGTTGGCGTTGATCGCCAAAATCCCCGCGGATCCCACCGTCGTCAAATCAGCCGTGCCGCCTGAGTTCACCGCGAACGAGCCGCCATTTTCCAGCACGACGCCGCTTGCGTGCCCGCTCACAACGCTGAACGAGGAGCTTGACGCGCCCGAGACATACACGCCCGAGAGCGTGGCGTCGGTGGACGCAGTGAGGATCGCGCCCGCGTTTTGCGTGAAGTCGGCCGAGCCGCCCGCCAACACCGTTTCTTGCCCGCCTGACGCCACGTTGCCCGCGATGGAGACGCCACCCGAGGTCACCAGCGAGAGGCCGCCCGCGGAGACTTGCGTCCCCGCCGCGAATCCGCCGCCCGCGATTTGCTGTTGAGCGCCCGAATTGACCGCAGTGCCCACCGCCACGCCACCCGAGTCCACGCCTTGCGTCGCCCCGGCTTGCAGGGTTGTCCCTGTGGCCGAGCCGCCCGCGACGACGCCTTGCACGCCGCCGGCGAGGATGTTGGCGTTAGCCGCCACGCCTCCGCCGGAGACCAATTGCGCGCCGCCCGACGACACTTGCGCGCCAATCGCCAAACCGCCCACGCCATCGCCCACCGTTTGCTGGCCGCCGGCGAGAATAGTGGCGCTGATTGCCACGCCCGCCTCGCCAATGGCTTGGACGGCGCCCGAACCCACGACAGCGCCGGTGTCGACGCCGTTGGAAACCACAATTTCTTGCGCGCCGGCGCCCGAGAGCACGGTGCCCGTGGCTTGGCCTTCATTGATGAAAAAACCGCCCGCGTTGATCGTGGCATTGCCGGCGATCGCGCCGTTGTCCACGCCCATCACGCCGCCGGAATTGACGGTGGTGCTCACCAGCGAGCCCGAAAAGGCCACTTGCTCGCCGTCATAGTTGACTGTGGAGCTCAGAGCGAGGCCATTGCCGACAACCACCTGCGCGCCGCCGTTGAGAGTCGCGCCCACTGCGACGCCGCCTGAAATGGCTTGCAATCCCCCAGCCTGGATTTGAGCCCCGATGGATTCGCCGCCCAGCGCGATAGTTTGCGAACCGCCCGCGAGAATTTGCGAACCGGAGTCCATGCCTTGCGCCAACACGTTTTCAATGCCGCCCGATGAGATGACCGAGCCCATCGCGGAGCCTGAGCCCGCGATGGATCCCTTCACGTTTTGAACGCCGCCCGCGAGAATGGTCGTGGCCGAAGCCACGCCGCCGCTCACATTCTGCGCGCCTGACGCGCCGATGGTCGTGCTGGTGGCCAAGCCGCCAGCCAGAACCTCTTGGTCGCCACCGCTGATCACCAAGGCGTTGCTCGCCGCCGCTCCGGAGTTCACCGTCATCAGGCCCATGTCTTGCGTGCCGTTGGCTGTGGCGCCCGCATACACGTCTTGCTCTCCGCCTGCGTTGACGAGCGTCCCAGACGTCAACGCGTTGGTTCCTGAAACCGTTTGCGCGGCTCCGGAGTTGACGATCGTGCTGTCCGCGCGCGCGTTGTCGGACACCGTTTCCACGCCGCCCGCGTTCAGCAAGCTGTTCACGGAATAGCCGCCCGAAGACACCGCGTGGACGCCGCCTGCGCTCACGATCGTGGCGAAGGACTCGCCGCCCGCGGCCACCGTCTCCAAGGCGCCCGAGTTGACCACCGTGGCCGAAGCGAAAGCGCCCGTTCCGGAGACCAATTGAGCTCCGCCTGCGTTGATTTGCGTGTCAAAGGCCGACCCGCCCGCCAACACTGTTTGCTGAGATCCCGAGCCCGTGATGGAGGTCGCGCTCGCGAGGCCGCCGAAGGACACGACTTCTTGCCCGCCGTCGACCAACGAGTTGCTGACCGTGAGGCCCCCGCTGGTCACGCCCGCGATGCCGCCGCCGGAAATAACCGCGCCGGAAACAACGCCGCCGTCGCCGGTGAGCTGTTCGCCGCCGGAGAGGATCTGCGCGCCAGAAACGATTGCGCCCGAGTTGACTTGCTGCACGCCGCCCGAAGAAACCGTCGCGTCAATCGAAGCGCCGCCGTTTTCGACGATTTGCTGGCCCGCGCTGTAAACGGTCGTTGAAGTCGCCACGCCGCCCGACTGGATGTCTTGCGTGCCGGAGGCGTAGACGCTCGTGTTTTGAGCGGAGCCGCCGTCTTGCACCGTCTGAACGCCGCCTGCGGACACCGAGGTGTCGGTGGCGGAGCCGCCGGATTGAACGGTTTGCGAGCCGCCCGCGACGGTCGTGGACGAAGCCACGCCGCCACTGGACACATTCTGTTGGCCACCCGCGTCGACCGTCGTGCCCGACGCCACGCTGCCGCTGGACACATTTTGCGTTCCGTCCATGCCCAGCGTCGCGGAGATCGCCACGCCGCCGTCCACCAGGTTCTGCTGGCCCCCTCCGAAGACCGTGGCTCCGACCGCCAAGCCGCCGGCCCCCACCGTTTGGACGCCTTGCACCACGGCGCTCAGATCGGAGCCGCCATTTTGGACAAATTCGGATCCGTTGGCGCTGATTTGGATCGCGCTGCCGACGGCGTTCGCGCCGTCAACGACCACGGAGCCATTGACGACCTGCGTGCCGGATGCCGTGGCGCCCGCCGAAACCAACTGGAGGCCGCCTTGGTCGACAACCGCTGAAACCGCGAGCGATCCCGTGCCGGAGACGATTTCTTGTCCGCCCAGGATTTGCGTCCCGAACGAGGAGCCCGCGGCGATCACTTGTTGCTGTCCGCCCGCGCTGACCGTCGAAGAAATCGCCATGCCGCCGGTTTGGACGGTTTCCACGCCACCGCCCAGTATTGTGCTGTCCAGGGAAGAGCCGCCCGCCGCGACGCTTTCGAGCGCGCCCGCGCCAACCTGGACGCCGGAGACCACGCCGCCCGCAACCGTTTGCTGGACGCCGCCCGCGTTGATTTGCGTGCCTTGGACGATCGAGCCCAGCGTCACCGTTTGCACGCCGCCCGCGTTGATCGCGGCGTTGAGCGACTCGCCGCCTGAATTGACCGTTTGCGTCCCGTCGATGTTGGCTGCGACCGAAAGGCCTCCGGACTGGATGATTTGCTGCGCGCCGGCGTCGATTTGCGCGTTGTCGGACTCGCCGCCCGCTTGGATCGTTTGCAAGCCATTGGCGTTCACCGTGGCGCTGACTGACAAGCCGCCGTCGCCAATCACTTGCTGGGCTGCGCCTTGGATGACAGACGCGGAATCCACGCCGCCGGACAACACGCTTTGGACTGCGCCTGCGCCAATGGTCGCGCTCAACGCCAAGCCGCCGTCGAGAGTCTGCGAGCCATTGATCGCTTCATTGATGGACGAGCCGCCCGCCAGCACCGTTTGCGTGGCGCCCGCGAACACCTCGCCTTGCAGCGATGAGCCTCCTGCGCTGACAATTTGCGCGCCGCCCCCGAACACGAGCGTGGCTTGCGCGACTGAGTCGGAAACGGTTTGCAAGCTGCCCGAGAATATTTGCGCGCCGCTTGCCACGCCGCCGTCGACCAAGGTCTGAACCGCGCCATTTTGAATCCCGTCGCTCAGCGACTTGCCGCCCGCGCTCACGAGCTGAGAGCCCTGAATGCTGTTGCCTTGGGCAATGCCGTCCGAGCCCACGGTTTGTTGGGCGCCCGCCTCGATGAATGAACCGGAAACCAAACCTCCGGCGCTCACGTTTTGCTGGCCGCCGTTGGCGACGATGTCGCCGATCGCCACGCCGCCCGAGACGATATTTTGGACGCCGGCAATCACTCCTCCGCTGTCCACGCCGCCGTTGACTGTTTCTAACCCGGCCGGAGAAACTTGAAGGTTGGACGCCAGGCCGCCGACACCGATCGTGGTCGTGCCGTCCAGAATTTGCGTTCCGCTGGCCACCGCTCCGGCTTCAACCAACTGCGAGCCGCCCGCGGCTATCGTGGAGCCAGAGTCCACGGCTCCCGCGCCGGACAAGACCTGTTGGCCGCCAATGATTTGCGCGTTGTTGACCGTTCCGCTCAAGACGGTTTGAAGGCCTCCGCCTGCGACAAAAGCTGCGTTCGATTGGCCGCCATTCACGGTTTGCGCGCCTCCCGCCTCAATCGTCGCGTTGATCGACAAGCCGCCCTCCAGAATGGCTTGTTGCCCCCCAAATTGGACATCGGTCGTTTGGTCCAGGCCGCCATTGAGCACCAATTGACTCGCGCCGTCGCCAATGACCGCGCCCGTCGCGTCGCCGCCCGAGAGCACTTGCAAGGCGCCCGAAGAAAAATGCTCATTGAGGGACAAGCCCCCCGCCAACACCGTTTGCGCGCCATTCGCGAACGTCCCGCTCACCGACTCGCCGCCCAATTGAACGGTTTGGGTCGCGCCCCCGCTCACCGACACGCTCAACGCTGAGCCGTTGAGGCCCAAGGTCTGCGCGGCGTTGTCCGTGAAGGTGTCGGAAATCGACTGCCCGCCCGCCACCACCGTTTGCGTGGCGTTGTCGATGAAGGAGCCGGAGAGCGATTGCGCGCCGATTCCGGACACCAGCTGGTCGCCCGTGCCCAACACGGTGGCCTGGGTGGCCACGCCGCTCGCTTGCACGGTTTGTCGGCCGAACACCAGAGCGCCAAGGGACTGTCCGCCGGCGATGGTTTGCTGTCCGCCAAGGGCCACCGAAGCGCCTGCGTCCACGCCGCCCGACTGGACTGTTTCCAGGGCGCCCGAAGAGATTTGCGCGAGGCTCGCGTTGCCGCCGGCGGCGACTTCGATTGAGCCGCCCGCTTGGACTTGCGTTTGGCTCAATGCGCCGCCGGAGCCCGCGATTTGAACCGCGCCAGAACCGACCAGCGCGCCGCTTGTTTGAGCGCCGCCAATCACTTCTTGGGCGGCGCCGGTTTGGAGCGTGGTGTTGGTCGCGATCGCGCCCAGGCCGTTGAGAACCTGGATGCCGCCGCCCTCGACGAGCGTGCTGTCAACGACGGAGCCGGAGAACACGATTTGTTGCGCGCCGTTTTTCACGTCCGTGCCGGTGGCCACGCCGCCGGAAGACACGCTTTGCAGCCCGCCGCTGAGCACGACTGTGTCGCTGGCGCTGCCATTTGCCTGCACGGTTTGCGAGCCCGCGATTTGAGCGCTCACCGCGACCCCTCCGGCTCCCACGTTTTGCCTGCCGTTTGCCAGAACGTCGGTTGACGACGCGCGCCCGCCCGAGATGTTTTGCGCGCCGCCCGCAGCCACGAGCTCATTGGACGCCAAGCCTCCCGCCACAATCGTCTGCAATCCCACGATCAAGTCGGTGGAGGCCGATCCGCCGCTGCCCACGCTTTGGACGCCGCCCGCGGAAATGATCGCTCCCGTTTCCAACCCCAAAACAACTTGCTTGCCGCCCGAGGCGACCGACGCGTTGTCAGAATTCGCGCCGACTTGGATATTCTGTGTGGCGCCCGCGCCGAAAAACCCGCGGTGGCTCACGCCGCCCGCGCCAATCACCTCAGTCGCGCCCGCTCCGTTGGCGTTGGTGTTGAAGGCCGCGCCGCCACTGGACACCGTCTGCAAGCCATTTGCGATCACGCGCGTGTTGGAGGCGACACCGTTCGCCAACACGGTTTCCGAGCTAAACGCCGACACGGTGCTGCTGATGCTTTCCCCGCCGCTCAGGAGCAGCGCGCCGTTTGAGGAGACGTTGGCGTTCGAAGCCTGCCCGCCCGCCAGGACGGTCAAGGCCGCGCTGCCCCCTGTCACCGTGGCGCCGATGCTTTCGCCGCCCGTGAACACCGTTTGATGGCCTTGGGCCAAAACATCATTCACGGACTGGCCGCCGGCCAAAACGTTTTCTTGCGCGCCCGAAGTGAAGGTCACGGCGCTCGTGATCCCGCCCGCGGAAACCGCTTCCGTGGCGCCGGCGCCGATCGAGACGCCCGACAAAATGGCGCCAGAAAGCAGCGTTTGCGTGGAGCCGGAAAGCAGACTCGTGCCGCTGGCCAATGCGCCCCCATACAGCATTTGATTGCCGCCCGAGGACACCACGGTGCCCGATGCCAAGCCTCCGCTGTTGATGGTTTCCACGCCGCCAGCGCTCACTTTTGTCCCGATCGCCACGCCGCCGGCCTCAATCGATTGTGAGCCGCCGTTGGCAATCACGGCATTAAGGGCCGTGCCGCTGGCCACGTCTTGAAAACCGCCCGAAGACACCACCGTGTTGGACGCAACGCCGCCTTGCAAAGACTGCACGCCGCCCGCCAAAACCTGCGCGCCGCTGGCCGCGGCTCCCGTGTAGACCAACGCTTGGCCGCCCGCCTGAATCGTGTTGTTAACGGTGGAGCCGCCGGTTTGGAACTGATAGCCGCCTGACACATTGGTGGCGGACGCCGTGCCGCCCACTTCCACATATTGTTGGCCGCCTGCGCCAATGACAGAGTTTGACGTCACGCCGCCGAGGGCGACGTCTTCGGTGGCGCCCGCGTTGATCTGCGCGTTGAGGCCGACGCCGCCGGAGAGCACGGTGAAGCCGCCATTGTCCGCCACCGTGCCATTGGCCACGGCGCCGGCTCCTGAAACGACCTGGTTGGCGCCGATTCCGACCAAGTGCGTGTTGGTGGCCGTCGCGCCCGCGCCGATGTATTCGGCTCCATAAGTGTTCAACACCGTGCCCGAAGTCGCGCCGTTGGTGACCGAAATGACCGAAGAAGTGGCCGGCAACGTGTCCGGATCAGTCGAAGCCAGACCCGTCAAAGTCGTGCTCGTGGCGATGCTCCCGCTCTCGACCGTCACGCGGCCGCCCGAGGTGACCGTCGCGCCAGTGATCGCCCCGCCGTTCACGTCCAAGAGGCCCGCGCCGCTCACAATGGTTCCTAGCTCCACCGAGCCTGAGCCCACCGTCACCGTTTGTCCTGGCAAAACAATGATTCCGGTTCCGATCGCTTGCGCCGCAGGCGCGCTGAACAGGCCAAAATTCGTGAACAAGCCGGCGATCAACAACTGGACCAGGCGCGTGGCGCGAACGGAGCGAAAGCCAAAGCGACGAAGACCGTATTTGCGGCGAAAGGTGATGGATTTCATTTTTGAAGTTCTCTCAGGTGGACATCGGATGGGAAATCGAGTGGGGCCGGATTTTCGCGCAAAGGCTTCTTCGGACGAAGAATGGCGATTCAGCGCAATTTGGCGGACCCAGCGATTCAACTTTTCTGACGATCACCTGTCAAACACAAAACAGCGCCGCTTGTAATAAAAGAAATAAAAACCATTGCCTTTCGTCCGCTATAAATAAAATACCGCAACGCAGCGCTTAAATCCCCTTAATTCGCGCGTATAACATACGGAATCACGGCCGCAATGGTTCTTTGCCGTTCTTCTTGCTTCTTTTTGTGCATTAAAAACCCTCTTTTCCAATACGTAAAATAACGTAAAAATACCGTTTATCCCAATTCAATGTTTCATTCTTGCGATAAAAACCCTCGCTCTTGCCTTCTTTGCTCAATTTTCAATTTGTCGCGCCAAAAATTATTTTTTTGACGGCATAAATTTGGCTATTAACCGAAAATTGAAATGTTTATTCGGTTTCACAATCCTGGTTTGTGATCTTCGCCTTGAAACCATTCAACCGAATGCGTGTTTTTTTGCGCCGCGATTGCTCGCTCGATTTATTGTTTTTTTGAATGACTGGTTGCCTCGCCCTGCCAGAAGGGTTCAAACCATCGTGGACGTGCACCCCTAACTCCAACGGAGATCCGGAGTGCTCGAAAAACAGGCCAGATCGAGGAAAACCGCGGTATCATGTGGAAACTTTCGACACGAGGCCATTCATGAGTTGGAACGACGCCAGAAACGAAGCAAGCGATCGCCTGAGCCAATGGCCTGCCTCGATTGCGCTGTGGGGGGGCAAAAAGATTCTCGCAGAAGAAGCAAAAAAAATTGGGTCTTTTTTCACAAAAAAAAACAAGCCGTTGTCCGGCGCCGCGCGGGTGGCGCTCTTTTTCGCGTTGGCGCAGATTTCGGTGGCGATTCTTTCGCTGTCGTTTGTCTTTGTGGGCGCGGCCTGGTTGACGATTTTGACAAAGACCCCCTCATCCGGAGATGTCTGGTTGGTTTTTCCGTTGGTGGATAGCCTCAAAGACGCCAATTTGGGGAAAAAGGTCAATGCGCTGGGCCCCGACATTTCAGAAACGCTGAGCCAAAATTCCTATCACTTCGTCGCGCTGGCAAACAGCGAATCCCACTGGAAAGACGTGGAGCCCCAAACGAAAGTGAAACTGATTGCTTGTGAAAAAGCCGGCTATTGCCGGACGGCCCAATTGGATGCGAATGGGGCTCTTTTTGGCGGGCGTTTTTCTGAGATCAACATCTTGACCGGGAAATTCCCCCGATTGCCAGCGCCTGTCGCGGCGCAGCGACAAGGAACTCAATGGGTTAACTCTTCGGATCGGGATGTCGGAGCTCTGCTCATATTGATTGTATGGGCCTTGGCGATCACAATTTTCGTGGCAATCGGTTTTTTTTGGGTCGGCTTTTTGGCCACGCCCGAATGCGCTTTGCGTTGGTGGACCAAGCGGATTGAGCGGGTGTGTTCCGCCGGCTTGCCGGTTTTTGAGCAGAAGCAACTCTTCAAAGAGGCTCGCGGCGCGAGCCGGCGAACTCGTTTGAAAGGACCGGGCCCGCCAGCGGACATCGACGCAGCGCAAGAGGTTCCGCCATCGGCGCGCGGCGCAAGGGCCCGCCGGCTTTGACTGCCTCCTGGGCTTCGATCGAAAAGGGCGCTTCGCGCGCCTTTCCCTGGGTGGCAAACCAAAAACGCCGTGAAGCGGCGTCCTCAATCACCGTTTCCCGCCCATGACTACAGACGTTTTGCGCCTTGCGGCGCCGCGGGATGATTTTCTCGCGCGCCGGCCTCCTCTGGCAATCCGGGCAACGCCTCCGCCAGCAAAACCCCGCGCTCGCGCTCCGCTCGAGCGCGGCCTTTCATTTGTTCGATTTTTTCTTCAATGAGCCTTTTTTCTGGCATTTTGGATTGCATTTCCCGAGCGATGCTGGACGCCCACCATGCAAATGCCGCCAAACAAAGACCCGTGATTGTTGTCAGCGCTAACAACATGACAAATACAATGACGAATTTTTCCTCTCCTCTTGCGCGGGATTGAAGAATTTGCGAGCCGACAAACGCGGCCATCGAAAAACTGGCCAGAGCTGCCACTGCGAGCGCGGCCGCTCCTTGCCCAGAGCCCTGGCGCGCCCAGTAACGGCTTCGAAGCGCAGCCGCCGCCCAGTGAAATCTGACTTTTTGAATTGTTCTTTTCATATTCTTTTTTTCTGATCCCTGTCCATATGGCGCGAGATGCGCGCAGAGCCTTTTCCGTGGATGCCACGGCGTATGATTTTTTTCGAAAGAAAAGATAATCATTCTATCGCAAACCAGGGAAGATCGAGGTTCCTTTTCACAAAAAACAAGGCTCCCGCGGGAGCCTTTTCGCTTCCTGGAAAGCCCCGGAGAGCCTCCTTAACCGATCTCGTCGGCTTCCCGAAGAAAGTCGTCGTTGGCATCGAGAACCGCAGGCCCAGGCGCGACGAGACATCCGTGCTCCCGGCGCTGCTGGAATTCAACGCGAATAGGTTGAAGCCCACGGTCGTCGAGTCGCTCATCCCGGATTGCCACTCGTGGCCCACGCGCGGCTGGATCAACCTATGGGCGCTCTGGATGTTCAAGCCCGTCTCGCCGTCGATCGACGCCTGCGTCGTGTGGAGCTCGCCCGACGGGCGTCCCGCCACGGGTGTTCTTTTTATAATTCTTTTTGTCGCGCCATAATATTAATTGAAAGATAATTTCGAGCGACAAAAACGCTTACAAGCGAATAATTTTCCAACTCTAAAAAAACTCCGGTAGAACAATTTTTATTTGCCGAATCCTATTTCCGTCCACGATTTTATTTTTTATTTAACCAAAAATTGAAATTAAAAATCGCCCGACTGGGCGATCATTTCCCGCCGCCTCAGTTTAGGAATTCGGAAGAGCGCTTGGCGAATCGCGTGTTGGGCTGGGGCTGCCCCCAAGCAGCCCTCGCGAGACAAATTTCTTTAGGGTCGAATTCGGCGCTTTGCGGCGCTTGCGGGCTCCGCGGCTTTTCCCTCTCGATCTTTCCTTCGACGCGACGCCTCCCTCAACGAATCGCAAAACACAAAGCCCGCGATCATGGGAAGGATC
>Ga0209888_1000686_pt1 | contig 14121 bp, 11 predicted proteins | sample OrgsoiDNA_201059_FD_185807 | JGI IMG/M metagenome (GOLD analysis project Ga0209888, IMG submission 185807) | Permafrost soil microbial communities from the Arctic, to analyse light accelerated degradation of dissolved organic matter (DOM) -... | ecosystem: Environmental > Terrestrial > Soil >...
CGCTCCAGGCACCCGCCGAGAGCACGACCTGATCGGCACGCAACTCACCCGTGGCCGTGCGCACGCCGACTACCCGCTCGCCTTCACGGAGAAACCCGGCGACTTCGCACTGCTCGCGAATCGTCACATTGGGTAAGGCCTGCAAGGCCGCCTTGAGGGATTTCACCAGGCGCGGATTACGCACATTGGCGACATCGGCCATATAGATGGCCCGGGAATAACCGACGCCCATCACCGGCACCGCGTCGTGAACCGCAGAGATATCCACCGCGCTCAAGGGACGCTGCTCACGTTCGGCCCAGGCCAGGGCCTCGGCTTCGTCATCGAGGTCGAGCCAGTACAGGCCGGTGGTGTGAACCTCGGGATCGACACCGGTGGCGGCGAACAAGCGCTCGCCCAGTTGTGGATAAAAGTCCTGGGACCAATGGGCCAGGGCCGTGACCGCCGGGCTGTAGCGCCACGGGTACAGCGGAGAAACGATACCGCCGCCGGCCCACGAAGACTCCTGGCCAAGGCCGGAGCGGTCCAGCAGTGTCACTTGCCCGACCTCGGCGGCCAGATTGAAGGCAGTCAGCAGGCCAATCACGCCGCCACCGATGATTACCACGTGTTGTTGCGTTGCCATCACGTCATCCAACAGAAAAAGAAACCGGTACGGGCCGGACCCAGAAACCCAGCGGTCACCGCCCCCAGCAGACCTGGAGGGTCGCACCCGCAGTAGCACCAGGATTGCTGCGCTGACCGGTGTTGGTGATGGTGAAGCCACCGCACTTGTCACCGACCATCATCGACCCGGCCACCGCCGTCGCCGCCAGGGTGAAATCCTGGGCATTCAAGGTCGCGGCAATTGTGTAATAGGCATTGCCGGCACTGACCGTCGGCACAGTCGGCGCCGTCCCCGAGTAGGTACCGTTCTTCGAGTAGAACCGTTCGAGATTCTGGGTCTGCTCGGACAACAGCCCGGCAATCTCCGAACGGTGCGTGCGCTTCACATATTCGCTGTAACTGGGATAGGCCACCGCCGCCAGGATAGCGACAATGGCGACGACGATCATGAGTTCGATCAAGGTGAAGCCCTTGGAGATTTTTTGCATACACCGCCTTCCCTATTGAATTTGTCGCCACATGATCCGCCGACTGCCACCGCCACCCTTTTCCGCCATGGAGGTTGTGCCGCCACTGGAGTCACTGAAAATCTTGGCGGTGGATTGGTTCAGGATACTCGTCAGATTCGGAATACCGACAGAAAAGATAAATCCGCTGGATTGCAGATCGCTGGCATCAACCACGCCACTGCCGTTGGTATCGAGCACCGGATAGCTAAGCATCTTGCCGGTAAACGCATCCAACTCCACTACCTTGCCCGTACCGAAGCTGGAGCAAGGGTCAGTGGTATCGACCGCTGCTGTGGTGAAGATAATCCGGCCGAGGGTGATCTGTGCCGGGTAGATCACCCGCTCGCCGGCCGCGACATTGTTGTAGATCAGCGGCAGGTACCAGCCCTTTTGCGTCGGATAGGTCACGGCATTGGTGCTGGTGGTGAAGAACTGGATGCCATTGGAGGTGAATAGTCCGGTAATCGACTGAGCTTGCAGGTTGCTGACAGTCAGTTGTCCGGTGCTACCGGCGGCATCCCAGACGGCGTAGAAACCCTGCACATCCTTGCTCAACTTGTCCGCCGTCTCGTTGAACTTGCCAGTACCGAAAAATACCATCTTGCCCCCGGCTGGATTATCCGCCAGCAACGGCTGCGCGGTAATCGGCTGGGTGGTGGTGCCCGGTGCCGTGAACAGCGGGCTGTTGGAGAAGGCCAGCCCCCAGCCGGTGGGTGCCGTGGCGCTGAGGTCGAATTTCCACATGTTCCCCTTGAGATCACCACCGTAGGCAGCCTGCACCACGTTTTGCGCGTTCACGGTCAACTTCACCGAGGACAGGCCATTGGTGGTATCGCTGGTGTTGACCACTATTTTTCTGATCAGCGAACCATCGCGAATATCGACGACATACAAGGCCGCGACCCCGGAGTTACTGCCATAGCCGTTGGCGATGAACGCCGCCCAGCGGCCATCGGAGAGCTTCGCCACCTCAGGTTTGGCATAGGCATACCCCAGGTCATTGAAGGCGTTGCTGATATTGGGGGTGTCCGGCGCACGCATTTCCCAAAGGGCGTTGTACACATTGCCAGCTGACGCATCGAACAGTTGCACCGCATAGAAGGCCTTGCCCCCCGCCCCGACGCCCCCCAGGGCGACGGTCTTCCAGGCACTGTTGTTGAATTGCGCATCGTACACACCCACCTGGCCGTCATTGAGAAACTTGTGCCCGGTGCCATTGGCATAGGCCGGGTCCGCAATGAAGTGCAGCGAAGGCAGCACGCTGGAAGGCATATAGGCGTAAAGCCGGGTGCCCTTGCTCGCGTCGATGACACTGAGGAAGCCGTCGTTGGCGTTGACCACCAGGCTGCTATTCATCCCCGTGGCCTTGGTCGCCAGATAGTTGGTGTAGCTGCTGTCGCCCACCAGATCGGAGGCAGTCTGCGCGGTAGGTAACGCGGCCGCCAACGGCGAGTTGATGATATCGCCCAGCAATACGGTACGCACCTTCAACCCGGTCTTGTTAGTGCCCTTGCTCCACTCCACCAGATCGTTGCCCACGATCCCCGTGGGCAGGTTCTGGTTGAGGGTGCTTTGCTGCTGGGTAGAAAAGGCCGTCATCACCAGGTTGATCGTCGAGTTGGGGGTAGTCGAGGTATTCAAGGATTGATACAGCGGTGGCGTCGCGCCTGGGATGATAGTGGTGTCGGTACTCCAGTTGACCGCCGAAAGATTGACCGTGCCATTGGCGTTGAGGCCATAGGACTTGATGGTGCCGCGCCAGTCCTTCGGGTCGTAGGCGGTCTGGAAATAAGTCGTCGCGGTCCCCGCGCTTCCCGAATTGGACGCACCGCCGCCGCCGGAACCGGCCTTGGAAGTGATGTCGCTGAAGGCGGATGAAAGCGCCGTACTCAAGCCGGCCTGGTCAATGGCTAGATAGTATTTGCCATGACCATAGTTGGCCGCATTGGCGAGCATCTGGTTGCTGGCCGTCAGGCCCACGGTGTAGGCAAACATGTTCTGCTTGGGAAAGTCGGGACTGTCCCAGCTTTTGCCCGCCGCGTCAGTACCCGTTGAACGCATGTCGATGTCATAGCCGAACTTGGCAAGAGCATCCAGGTACATCGTATCCCCTTCATTGTCGCCATTGGGGTTGTTGACCGTACTGACACCGCCCCAGTTGGGCAATGTGTAGATGCCGCCCAGGGACTGCGGATCGTTCGTCGGAAAGGTACGGTCGTAGGTCGGCAGACCATCGGTGACCACCACGCCGTAGTTCTTCTGGCAGCGATACTGGATCGGGCTGGTATAGGTGCTGGGCGATGAGTTGTAGTAGGGCGTCATACCCCGAAAATAGCGAGTGATCTCGTAATAAGTCTCGGCCAGCGGGGTGTTGGCAATCGAACGCAGGGTGCTGATGGAAGACAGCAGATTGTTGTAGTTCGTATCGGCCTGGGCCTGCGTCACCGTCACCGGACCACTGACCGGCGACAGATCACTGATAGACCGTACGATAAAACCACCGGGACCTGGGTCGAAGTTATTGGGCGGATTGAAGGTCGCCAGACCTATACGCAGGTTACGATTGTTGGTCACCAGCATCGATGCCACGTTGCGCGCAACGTTGATCCGGTAGTCGGAGGGAATTGTGCCGTCAGTATAGTCCTTTTTCAGGGACGTCATCTGGGTGATCAGATAATAGAGATACTTGTTGGAGATTCGCGTATTGCCGCCTCCCAGCGGGTCCGGCAACTTCAGGCAGTACACACTCGCGTTGTTGCTGGTGGACAGCTTGAAACCGAGGTAGCCGGATGAGCAACTGCCCGGATACAGGTTGCCGATGAACTGGTTGTCGCTGGTCATGTCCAGGGTTTGCAGGCTGCCACAACTGGAGTAGGAGTAGCAGTTGTAGACCTGCAGGGGGACCTTCGTCTGATCGAAACCCGTCGCCCAGATCAGGTTGTCCATACTGCCGGAGTCATCCACCAGCAGCATCACATTCGGCGCCACCGTCGATGCACTCAACAGCGGCGAATCCGAAGGCGTGAACGCATACACCGGCGCCGCCAGATACAGCCCCAGCAAAGCGCCGAAGAGCCGCCAAGTCCAACCGGAGAAACGACCTCTGCGGCCCTTAATACTTGGCATAGACACTCTCCACAATTGACCGCGAATTGCCGTTGATCGCCACCGCCGTCACCCGGTACAGGGTCGCCGAGGTATTACTGGGCACGTTGACAGCTGCCATTGTGGTCCCAAGGTTCTGCACACCATAGAAGCCGTTACCGGCCGCAATCCAGTTCACACCCGAGGTTCCATTCGTCCCGGCGGCCGACACGGTGGTGGACTCCGCTGGCGGCGCGCAGGTGACGTTGGTGGTACACACAGCCAGGACGTAGGTACTTTGCTGCACCGCGCTTTCTCCCGTGCGCAACGCCGCCTCGGCAGTCTGGAACGAGGTGTTGCGAAAGGTCACGCTGCCGGCCATTTTTTCCTGCAACGTCGCATTCTGCATTGAGGAAATACCGATCAAGGTCAACAGCAACAGAAATATCAGGCTAACCAACAATGCCATGCCACTCTGCGGGGCGGACCTCAAGCCTGGGTGTTTTCGGGGCGAGCACATCATACGAAGTCCACCTACTGAAGCCGGTTGCGCAGGGCCGCAACCACGCTGTACTGCTGATCGGCGACCTGGCCGAGCGGATCGTACAGGGTCATTTGCAGGCGCACGCTGCGGATGGTTGCCGGGTCTGCGGGATTACTGCTGTAGGAACTAACCGCAATATCGGTCGCAGATGTCGCAATACCAAAGGAGACAGTAAAAGTCCTGACATTGCTCACCAGCCCAGCCGCCTGGCCGCTACCGGTGGCGACGGTAATCTGGTTGTTGCTGAAGGCATAGATCTGCTTGCGCAAGGGAAAGGCCATTTGCCCGGCGGCCGGAGTGGCCGCGCCCTGGGTGGCCGTGGCCGCATTGCGGCAATCGGAGACGATCGTCCAGGTCGGCGCCCCGCCATTGCCGCCGATATCGGCGGTCACCAGCGTCAGGGTATTGCTGGCGCTGTTCCAAGTGATCGGCGTGGGGGCAATCGCCAGGAAATCCGCTGCCGCCGTGGTATTGATGGCGCTGGTGGCCAGGCAACCGAACATGCCGACCATGCGAATTTCCTGCGTCATCTTGCTGAGGATGAAACGTGCATCCTCCTGCATGCCGGCGGCCTTGTTCTGGCTGATATAGGTACTCTTGGCCGCGACGAATATCTGGGTAATTCCCAGCACGACGATCAGCCCCAGGGTTATAGCGATCATCAACTCGATCAGGCCGAAGCCTCTGCTACGACGGCTCATGGCCCGGCTACCGGATCGACAGCAACGCGGCTACTGAGCGTGAAACTGGGACTTACCGCGTCGTGGGCCATATTGGCCGCCCGCAGGTCACTCCAGTTGATGCTGATAGTGACCGCCCTGCCATTCACGACAATGCTCCCATCCCACCCGGTAGCCCCGGCAAAATTATTGATGTTGGTCTTGAAATCATAGAAATCGGCATCCCGGGCCACAGTCGAACCCGCCGTAGCGGTGACAGCATTGGCATGGGCCAGGGTATAGTCCGCATCCGGATTGGCACGGATACGATCCATCATGTCATAGGCAATGAAACTGGCCTGACTTCTCATCTTCGAGCTGTCCGTGTAGATCAGCGCATCAAGCTGAATCGCCGCAGCCCCCAACAGGCCGACGGCGAGGATCAACACCGAAATCAGCACTTCCACCAGGGTCATCCCTGATTGCCTCGCGCTCCTCGTCCGTCGCATCAACAACCCCCGCCCAATGAAACCCGGCCATTGAGACACACATTGATCACGCGACTTTGTGTGCCCAGCGTGTAGGTGAAAATCACCGCAGAACCCGGGACGGACAAGCCGCCCAGGTTGTTGAAATCGAGGGTGGTGGTTCCGGAGGTTACCGCAAGGGTCGCGCCACTGGTCATGGCCGGTACGATCCGAATGTATTGGGGGGTGCCGACGTCGCTTGACACCTGCAACACCCCCAGATCGGTGGTCCAGGCCGCGTTGGCCGTGGTCGGTCTGATACGTACGGAAACACCTCGATTCATGGCCTCGATCCGCGCGAAATTCAGACCACGGACCAGGTCGCTGGCCTCGGTATCAGCCTCGGAACCCTGGATCGAACTGGTGAACGACGGCAAGGCAATCGCCACCAGGATCGCGAAGACCGACAGGGTGACCATCAACTCGACCAAGGTAAAGCCGTGAGTACTGCGGCGCATGAGAAATCCCTCGATGCCATCGACTATAACTAGCGGTACAACCTAAAACATTCTTCATCAGGACGTACGGTTGTTTTCCCAGGATCAGCGCCCGGATCGCGCCGAAACACTCAGTCTCCAGGAGGGAGCCCAGATGGATCAGAAAGGATTCAGCTTTGTGCAGTTACTGATTGGTCTTGCCGTCATCGGCATTCTTGCCCAACTCGCCAGCCCTGCGCTCAGCGAACTGATCGCCTCACAGCGGCGCCAGGTGAGCGCCGACGAACTGGCCAATGGCCTGCAAGTGGCGAGAACCGAGGCGATTCTACGCCAGCAGGCGGTCGTCATGTATGCCCTGGAAGAAGATTGGAGTCGAGGCTGGCGGATCATTGTCGACCGCAGTGGGCAAGGCCACCTGGACCCGGACAATCCGGTGCTGGTTGAACGACGTAGCGATGGATTGACGCCGATCAAAGGCAACCGGTGGCTCACGCAGTTTGTCCGCTTCACCTCAGTCGGATGGCTCAACCCGAACAACAGCACCTCAATGGGCGGCACACTACATATCTGCGCCAAGGACCAGCCGGTCAGCCACCATCAGGTGATCCTGGCAGCGACCGGTCGGATCAGACTCGAAAAAAGAGAAATGCCCGAGGCGCTATGCGCCTCCTCGGGCTTACAGCAAGGAGCGAACGCGTAGTTCCTTGGGCATGGAGAAGGTCACATTCTCCTCACGTCCGGCCAACTCGTCGGCACCGGTCGCCCCCCAGGCCTGAAGCTGCTGGATCACACCACGCACCAGCACTTCCGGTGCCGAAGCCCCGGCGGTGATGCCGATCCGCTCGACACCATCAAACCAGCTGCGCTGCAGGTCTTCGGCGCCGTCGATCAGGTAGGCCGGCGTCGACATGCGCTCGGCCAGCTCGCGCAGGCGATTGGAGTTGGAGCTGTTCGGGCTGCCCACCACCAACACCACATCGCACTCGTCCGCCAGTTGCTTGACCGCGTCCTGGCGGTTTTGCGTGGCATAGCAGATGTCGTCCTTGCGCGGTCCGCCAATGGCCGGGAAACGCGAGCGCAGGGCATCGATCACACGGCTGGTATCGTCCATGGACAAGGTGGTCTGGGTCACGAACGCCAGTTTTTCCGGGTTGCGCACCTGCAAGGCGGCGACGTCTTTCTCGTCCTCCACCAGGTAGATCGAACCGCCGTTGGCGTCGTCGTACTGGCCCATGGTGCCTTCGACTTCCGGGTGCCCGGCATGGCCGATCAGGATGCATTCACGACCGTCGCGGCTGTAACGCGCCACTTCGATATGCACCTTGGTCACCAGCGGGCAGGTCGCGTCGAATACCTTCAGGCCACGGCCCGAGGCTTCCGTGCGTACAGCCTGGGAAACGCCGTGGGCACTGAAGATCACGATCACGTCATCCGGGACCTGCTCCAGTTCTTCGACGAAGATGGCGCCACGGGCGCGCAGATCTTCGACGACAAATTTGTTGTGGACCACTTCATGGCGCACGTAGATCGGCGGGCCGAAGACTTCCAGGGCCCGGTTGACGATTTCGATCGCCCGGTCCACGCCGGCGCAGAAGCCACGGGGGTTGGCGAGTTTGATGTGCATGCTGTGCCTCGTGTCTTGCGCGCAAGGAGTCGATCGTTGGACCGCCGGGGCGGTCTATCGCGAGCAAGCTCGCGATGTTCTTAAAGCGCCTTGACCTCGATGATCTCGACATCGAAAGTCAGGGTCTTGCCCGCCAGCGGGTGGTTGAAATCGACGGTCACCTGGGCGTCGTCGAAAGCCTTCACCACACCCGGCAGTTCGGTATTGGCCGCATCGTTGAAGATCACCAGCAAACCTTCCGACAGTTCCATGTCCTGGAACTGCGAACGCGGGATGATCTGCACATTCTGCGGATTCGGCTGGCCGAAGGCATTTTCCGGGGCCACGGTCAGGTTACGCTTGTCGCCGGCCTTGAAGCCGAACAGCGCCACCTCGAAACCCGGCAACAGGTTGCCATCGCCGACCTTGAAGGTCGCCGGGGCCTTGTCGAACGTGCTGTCGACAGTGTCGCCGTTTTCCAGGCGCAAGGCGAAGTGCAAGGTGACCTGGGTGTTCTGACCGATGCGTTGCTCAGCCACTGCGTGTTCAGTCATGAACGGGTTCTCCGGACTTTTTACTCTTGAACATATCCAGTGCCAGCATCACCGCACCGACGCTGATGGCGCTGTCGGCAAAGTTGAACGCCGGGAAGTACCAGCGGTTCTGCCAGTGCACCAGGACAAAATCGATCACATGGCCCAGGACCATGCGGTCATACAGGTTGCCCAGGGCACCGCCGAGCACCAGCGCCAGCGCAATCGCCAGCCAGGTTTCGTTGCGCCCCAGGCGCTTGAGCCAGACCACCAGCACGGCACTGACCACCAGCGCGATCAGCGCGAACAGCCAGCGCTGCCAGCCGGAGCTTTCGGCCAGGAAGCTGAAGGCCGCACCGGTGTTGTAAGCCAGGGTCCAGCTGAAGTAATCGGGGATGATCACGATCTGCTGGTACAGGGTCAGCGAGCTTGCGAAGTGGAGCTTGCTGACCTGGTCGATGACCAGGACCAGCACGCTCAACCACAGCCAGCCCAGGCGGCCGAAACGGCCCGCACTGGTATTAGGCATAGTGGCGCACCTCGCCTTCGCCGCTGATATTGTCCACGCAACGACCGCAGATTTCCGGATGCTCCGGGTTGACCCCGACATCCTCGCGGTGATGCCAGCAACGGGCGCACTTGGCATGGGCGGACTTGACCACCTTGAGCTTCAGTCCGGCGACTTCGGTGACCACCGCATCCGCTGGAGCCAGCGCCAACGGCGCAACGGTCGCGGTGGAGGTGATCAGGACGAAACGCAGTTCGTTGCTCAGCTTGCCCAGGTCAGCCACCAGGGCCTCTTCGGCGAACAGGGTCACTTCGGCCTGGAGGTTGCCGCCAATGGCCTTGGCCGCCCGCAGGTTTTCCATCTCCTTGTTGACCGCGACCTTGACCGCCATGATCCGCTCCCAGTAGGCGCGGTCCAGCTCGAAGCCTTCCGGCAGCTCGCTGAGGCCTTCATACCAGGTGTTGAGCATGACCGACTCGTTGCGCTCGCCCGGCAGGTACTGCCACAGCTCGTCGGCGGTGAAGGCCAGGATCGGTGCGATCCAGCGCACCAGCGCTTCGCTGATATGGAACAGCGCGGTCTGGCAGGAACGCCGGGCCTTGCTGTTGGCGCCGGTGGTGTACTGGCGGTCCTTGATGATGTCGAGGTAGAAACCGCCCAGCTCCTGCACGCAGAAGTTGTGCACCTTGGAGTAGACGTTCCAGAAACGGTATTCGCCGTAGTGCAGTTCCAGCTCGCGTTGCAGCAGCAGCGCGCGGTCCACGGCCCAACGGTCCAGGGCGAGCATCTCGTCGGCTGGCAACAGATCGGTGGCCGGGTTGAAGCCGCTCAGGTTGGAGAGCAGGAAACGCGCGGTGTTGCGGATCCGCCGGTAGGCGTCGGCACTGCGCTGCAGGATCTGGTCGGAGACCGCCATCTCGCCCGAGTAATCGGTCGAGGCGACCCACAGACGCATGATGTCGGCGCCCAGGGTGTCGTTGACTTTCTGCGGCGCGATCACGTTGCCCAACGACTTGGACATCTTGCGACCGGCCTCGTCAACGGTGAAACCGTGGGTCAGCAACTCGCGGTACGGCGCGTGGTTGTCGATGGCGCAACCGGTCAGCAAGGACGAGTGGAACCAGCCACGATGCTGGTCCGAACCTTCCAGGTACAGGTCGGCGCGTGGACCGCTCTCGTGGCCCATCGGGTGTGAACCACGCAGCACGTGCCAGTGGGTGGTGCCGGAGTCGAACCAGACGTCGAGGGTGTCGCTGATCTTGTCGTACAGCGGCGCCTCGTCGCCCAGCAGCTCGGCGGCGTCCATCTTGAACCATGCTTCGATGCCTTCGACTTCGACGCGCTGGGCCACCTGCTCCATCAGCTCGGCGGTACGTGGGTGCAGCTCGCCGCTTTCCTTGTTGAGGAAGAACGGGATCGGCACGCCCCAGTTGCGCTGGCGGGAGATGCACCAGTCCGGACGGTTGGCGATCATCGAGTGCAGGCGAGCCTGGCCCCAGGCCGGGACGAACTGGGTCTCTTCGATGGCTTTGAGTGCCCGCTCACGCAGGGTGTCGCCGGCCACCGGGGCCTTGTCCATGCCGATAAACCACTGCGCGGTGGCGCGGTAGATCAGCGGGGTCTTGTGCCGCCAGCAGTGCATGTAGCTGTGGCTGATGGTTTCGGTATGCAGCAAGGAGCCGACTTCGCTCAGCTTGTCGACGATGCCCGCGTTGGCCTTGAAGATGAACTGACCGCCGAAGAATTCCAGGGACTCGGCATACACGCCGTTGCTCTGCACCGGGTTGAGGATGTCATCGTTGACCATGCCGTATTGCTTGCAGATCTTGAAGTCGTCCTCGCCGTAGGCCGGGGAGCAATGAACGATACCGGTACCGGCGCCCAGTTCGACGTAGTCGGCCAGGTATACCGGCGACAGACGGTCATAGAACGGGTGACGGAAATTGATCAGTTCCAGGGCTTCGCCCTTGGCGATGGCCAGCACCGAGCCTTCCAGCTTGTAGCGCACCAGGCACGACTCGACCAGCTCTTCAGCCAGTACCAGCAGACGGTCACCAACATCCACCAGGGCGTAGTTGAATTCCGGGTGAACGTTCAGCGCCTGGTTGGCCGGAATGGTCCACGGGGTGGTGGTCCAGATCACGATCGCAGCCGGCTTGGCCAGTGACGGCAGGCCGAACGCGGCAGCCAGCTTGTCCTGGTCGGCAATCGGGAAGGCCACGTCGATGGTCGAGGACTTCTTGTCCTGGTATTCGACTTCGGCTTCGGCCAGGGCCGAACCGCAATCGAAGCACCAGTTCACCGGCTTGAGGCCCTTGAACACGAAACCGCCCTTGACGATTTCGGCGAGGGCGCGGATTTCACCAGCCTCGTTCTTGAAGTCCATGGTCTTGTAGGGGTTGGCGAAGTCGCCGAGCACACCCAGGCGGATAAATTCGGACTTCTGCCCTTCGATCTGCTCGGTGGCGTAGGCACGGCAGAGTTCGCGGGTCTTGTCCGCGCCCAGGTTCTTGCCGTAGGTCACTTCGACCTTGTGTTCGATCGGCAGTCCATGACAGTCCCAGCCCGGCACATAAGGGGCATCGAAGCCGGCCAAGGTCTTGGAGCGGATGATCATGTCCTTGAGAATCTTGTTCAGCGCATGACCGATGTGGATTGTGCCGTTGGCATAGGGAGGACCGTCGTGAAGAACGAACTTCGGACGATCCTTGCCAATCTCGCGCAACTTCCCGTACAGGCCAATGCTGTCCCAGCGCTGCAGAATCTGCGGTTCGCGCTGTGGCAGGCCGGCCTTCATTGGGAAGGCGGTGTCCGGAAGGTTAAGCGTGGCTTTGTAGTCGGTCATTTCAGGCTCTTTTTAAGCGGTGAACCCTGCCAATGGGCACGGGCGGCGGCGACGTCCGCATTGATCGCCGTCTTGAGCGCCTCGAGGGAGGCGAATCGCTGCTCATCGCGCAGCTTGTGGTGGAAAACCACGGTCAAACGCCGGTCATACAGATCACCGGTAAAATCCAGCAGATGCACTTCCAGGTGGGCACTGCCATCCCCTGAAACCGTAGGCCGCACGCCGATATTGGCGACACCCGGCCACGGCTGGCCGTCGATCTCGACGCTGACCAGATATACCCCGGTCAACGGCACACGACGGCGCTTGAGCTGCACGTTGGCAGTCGGCGTGCCCAATTGACGCGCCAGTTTCTGGCCATGCAACACCCGCCCGGCAATGCGGAACGGACGACCGAGCAAGCGCTCGGCCAGGGCAAAGTCCGCCGCCGCCAGGGCATTACGCACCTGGGTGCTGCTGACCCGCAGGCCATCGAGTTCGACGGTCTGCGCCGCCTCGACGGTGAAACCGTGGGCGTTGCCGGCCTGTTGCAGGAACTCGAAATCGCCAACGCGATCACAGCCGAAGCGGAAATCGTCGCCGACCTCCAGATGCTGCACGCCGAGACCATCCACCAGGATGGTATCGACGAACTCGGCAGCGCTGAGTTTGCTCAGGCGCTGGTTGAAGGCCAGGCACAGGACCCGGTCGACACCCTCGGCGGCCAGCAGCTTGAGCTTGTCGCGCAAGCGCGCCAGACGCGCCGGCGCGGTGTCCGGAGCAAAGAATTCGCGGGGCTGCGGCTCGAAAATCACCACGCAGCTGGGTACACCCAACTCCAGCGCACGCTCGCGCAGTCGGGCCAGGATAGCCTGGTGACCACGGTGAACACCGTCAAAGTTGCCAATGGTGGCGACGCAGCCCCGATGCCGGGGGCGCAGGTTGTGAAGGCCTCGAACCAGCTGCATAACGCGCTTCTTGCTCATAAAGTGGTCGATTATAACCACACCCGGCGGCCGACGACAGGCAACAGCACTACCCAAATCGATCGAACCGACAAAACTCTCTTGCGCGACGCCTCCACAGGGGCGCGCCGTGCTACGTCAATAATTTGCGATTGAAATGCCGCAGGCGCAGGCCCATCGCCGCCAGCATGCCGAAATACGCCACCACGCCGGCCACCACCAACCCACCCAAACGCAGGAAACGCTCAAGCATGTGCCCCTGGTCCCAGGCCGGCATGACATGCATCAAACCCAGCAATACCGCCGACATCACCGCCACCGCCAGCACCAGTTTCAGCAGATAGGTGCCCCAACCCGGCTGCGGCACAAAGAGTTGTTGCTTGCGCAATTGCCAGAACAGCAGCCCGGCGTTGATACAGGCCCCGGCGCTGATCGCCAGCGCCAGCCCGGCATGGGCCAATGGTCCGATAAAGACCAGGTTGAGCAACTGGGTGACCGTCAGGGTGAAAATCGCGATTTTCACCGGCGTGCGAATGTTCTGCTGCGCATAGAAGCCGGGCGCCAGCACCTTGATCATGATGATGCCGAGCAGCCCCACCGAGTAGGCGACCAGCGCACGCTGGGTCATGGAAGCGTCGAAGGCGCTGAACTGGCCGTACTGGAACAGCGCCACCGTCAGCGGCTCGGAGAGGATCGCCAACGCCAGGGAACATGGCAGCACCAGCACAAAGCACAGGCGCAGACCCCAGTCGAGAATCCGCGAATACTCCTGGCGGTCCTTGCTGGCGTAGGTTTTCGACAGGATCGGCAACAGAATGGTGCCCAGGGCCACACCGAGCACGCCGGACGGCAACTCCATCAAGCGGTCGGCGTAGTACATCCAGGACACCGAACCCGCCACCAGAAAGGACGCGAAGATGGTGTTGATGATCAGCGAGATCTGGCTCACCGAGACCCCGAGAATCGCCGGCAGCATCTGCTTCATCACCCGCCAGACGCCGGCATCACGCAGATTCAGCCGTGGCAGCACCAGCATGCCGATCTTTTTCAGGCTCGGCAGCTGGTAGAGCAGTTGGGCCAGGCCACCGGCCAGCACCGCCCACCCCAGGGCCATCACCGGCGGATCGAAGTACGGCGTCAGAAACAGGGCAAAAATGATCATGCTCACGTTCAGTAGCGTCGGCACGAAGGCCGGCACCGAAAAACGGTTCCAGGTATTGAGGATCGCCCCCGCCAGGGACGACAGCGAGATCAGCAATATATAAGGAAACGTCACCCGCAGCAGGTCGGAGGTCAGCTTGAACTTCTCGGGCGTGTCGGTG
>Ga0209888_1000688_pt1 | contig 14070 bp, 12 predicted proteins | sample OrgsoiDNA_201059_FD_185807 | JGI IMG/M metagenome (GOLD analysis project Ga0209888, IMG submission 185807) | Permafrost soil microbial communities from the Arctic, to analyse light accelerated degradation of dissolved organic matter (DOM) -... | ecosystem: Environmental > Terrestrial > Soil >...
TGCAGGGCTTCGTGGCTGTTGGCCGGGTCCATCTGGTACGACGCCTTGTTCGCCTTGCCCAGGTTCAGGGCCGAGCCGACGGCGTCGCGGAAAGGTCCATAGTAGGCGCTGGCGTACTTGGCCGAATAGGCCATGATCCGCACATTGACGTGATCGGCCAGTTCCAGGGCTTCGCGAATCGCCTGGATGCGCCCGTCCATCATATCGGAAGGCGCCACCACCTGGGCACCGGCCTCAGCGTGGGACAGGGCCTGCTTGACCAGTGCGTCGACGGTAATGTCGTTCTGCACGTAGCCGTGCTCGTCGAGGATACCGTCCTGCCCGTGGGTGGTGAACGGGTCCAGGGCGACGTCGGTGATCACCCCCAGTTCCGGGAACCGTGCACGCAGGGCGCGGGTGGCGCGCTGGGCAATCCCTTCCGGGTTCCAGGCCTCGCTGGCATCCAGCGACTTGAGTTCCGGCGGTGTCACCGGGAACAGCGCCAGCGCCGGAATCCCCAGCTCGACCCAGTGCGCCGCTTCTTCGAGCAGCAGGTCGATGGTCAGGCGCTCCACCCCCGGCATTGAGGCCACGGCTTCACGGCGATTCTCACCGTCCAGCACAAACACCGGCAGGATCAGATCATCGACTGTCAGAACGTTCTCACGAACCAGACGGCGAGAAAAATCATCACGACGATTACGACGCAGGCGGGTGGCAGGAAACAAGCGATTGGCGGGGGTAAAGCTCACGGCAGACTCCTGAGCCCGCACAAGCGGGCGAGCATGGCAGTTATAAGCGGCCATTATGACGAAGGAATTACAGTTGTGCTTACTCCTGCGACCTGTCGCCACAGCCGCTACCCTTGTAGGAAATGTTAACGTCGAGACACATTTCGACACTTTCCTCTCTGTCCTCGAAGGGTTAGGCTGCGCGTTCATTTCGCCAGCATCCAGACAATGCTCCAACAATTTCTGCAGGATTTCGGCTACTTCGCCTTGTTTCTCGGCACGTTTTTCGAAGGCGAGACCATTCTGGTACTGGCCGGCTTCCTCGCGTTCCGCGGATACATGGACATCAACCTGGTGGTGATCGTGGCGTTCTTCGGCAGCTATGCCGGCGACCAGCTGTGGTATTTCCTGGGGCGCAAGCATGGCCGCAAACTCCTGGCCCGCAAGCCGCGCTGGCAATTGATGGGTGATCGGGCGCTGGAGCATATCCGCCGCCATCCGGATATCTGGGTACTGACCTTCCGCTTTGTCTACGGTCTGCGCACGGTGATGCCGGTGGCGATCGGCCTGTCGGGTTATCCGCCGGGCCGCTACCTGTTGCTCAACGGCATTGGCGCGGCGATCTGGGCCGCGGCCCTGGCCGCGGCGGCCTATCACTTCGGGGCGATTCTCGAGGGGATGCTCGGCAGCGTGAAGAAGTACGAGCTGTGGGTGCTCGGCGGCCTGCTGGTGGCCGGCCTGCTCCTGTGGAGCTGGCGGCGCATCAGGAGCGCACGCCTGGCCCGGGCCGAGGCCCGCCTGGCTGAAACTACGAACCGGCCAAACGAATGACCCGCGGCTTGCTGCAGTAGTACAGGCCGATCAGGCTCAACAGGCTGTAGCTGAACACGCCGATCCAGCCCAACGGGCTGGCCGGCCACAGCCCGACCAACGGTGCCCACCAGACCAGCGGCAGATTGAACGCCAGGCGGACCAGTTCCAGCCGCAACGCCCAGGGGCGATTCTCCAGCGCCGCGCCGAGCACGAAAAGGCCCAGCGCCAGGGTGCCGGCGCCCAGCAGCAGCGCCGCCAGCGGCAAATGCTCGCCGAAGTTCATCAGGTAACTGCCCAAGCCGACATAGACCGCGAATTGCAGGGCCAGGTAGATCTGCTGGCGGATCTCCAGGGGCACCTCGAATTTGCGGAACTGGCTCAGGTCCGGCTTGTTCAGCGGGTATCTGGCCGCGACATCGGCCGGACGCCAGCCGGTGCGCATAAACCAGATCCGCAGCTTGTCCCAGTAGCTTTTCGTACGCCGGGCATCGGCCCATAACTGCGCATAGAACTGCAGGTTGGCCCATAACGGGTTCCAGCTGGCCAGCGGCGTGGTCACGCCGAAGATCACCGGCTCGCGCTCGTCCTCCTCCTGGAAAGTGCCGAACAGCCGGTCCCAGAGGATAAACACCCCGCCGTAGTTGCGGTCCATGTACAGCGCGTTCTGCGCATGGTGCGCCCGATGGTTGGACGGCGTGACAAAGAACCATTCGTACCAACCCAGCTTGGGCACGTGCCGGGTATGTACCCAGAACTGATACAACAGGTTGAGCGAGGCCACACTGATAAACACCACCAGCGGTACGCCGAGTACGGCCAATGGCAGATAGAAGATCCAGCTCAGGAGGAAGCCGGTGCTGGTCTGGCGCAGGGCGGTGCTGAGGTTGTAGTCCTCGCTCTGGTGATGCACCGAGTGGGCGGCCCAGAGGATATTGCGCTCGTGCCCCATGCGGTGCAGCCAGTAGTAGCAGAAGTCGTAGGCGACAAAGGCGAACACCCAGACCCAGGGCTTTTGCGCGGACAGTTCGAACAGCGCCAGGTGCTGTAGCGCAAAGGCGTAGGCGAATATCCCGACGCCCTTGGTCAGCAGCCCGGTGGTGGTCGACAGCACGCCGGTGCTCATGCTGTTGATGGCATCCGCCATTCGGTAGTTGCTCACGCCACGCCAGCGATCGGCGAGCAGCTCGATGACGATCAATGCAATGAAAAACGGTACCGCGTAAGGCACGAAGTCCATGGGGCCAACCTTCCAGAGTCGATCTGCAAAGATTAGGGGCTGCGGCGGGAAAATCCGCTGACAATGAATGCCAAAGCTGTAGACATTTAACGCCAGAAACAAGCGCAGGTCGAACACGGCCCTGCGCTTTCGCGGCTGTATCCGTCAGGCCGCCTGGACCCGACGTTTCTCCGCCAACCGGCTACGGCTGTACAGCACCACAATCGCCAGCAACGCCAACGCCTGGGCACCCAGCGAGTAGGCGTCGGCATGAATCCCCAGCCAGTCGAACTCAAAGAACGCCACCGGCCGCGTGCCGAAGATCCCGGCTTCCTGCAACGCCTTGACCCCGTGTCCGGCAAACACCACCGACAAGGCGCACAACAACCCGGCATTGATCCCGAAGAACAACGCCAGCGGCAGCTTCGCCGAACCGCGCAGGATCACCCAGGCCAGGCCGATCAACAGCACCAGCGCAGTGCCGGCACCAGCCAGCACGGCGTTATGCCCCGCAGGACCGGCCTGCAACCAGAGGGTTTCATAGAACAGGATCACCTCGAACAATTCGCGGTACACCGAGAAAAACGCCAGCAGCGCAAAGCCGAAACGCCCGCCACCACTGACCAGGCTGCTCTTGATGTAATCCTGCCAGGCCGCCGCATGCCGACGGTCATGCATCCAGACCCCGAGCCAGAGCACCATGACGCTGGCGAACAACGCCGTGAAGCCTTCAAGCAATTCACGCTGGGCACCGCTGACATCGATCAGGTAAGCCGCTGCCGCCCAGGTCAGCAACCCCGCAACCAACGCCAAACCCCAGCCGACATGCACGCTGCGCACCGCCGACTGCTGGCCGGTGTTACGCAGGAAAGCCAGCACCGCCGCCAGGACCAGGATCGCTTCCAGCCCTTCACGCAGCAGAATCAGCAACCCCGAGATAAAGCTCAGCGATTGACTCAAGCCATCGTTGCCCAACAGATCGGCCGACTCCTTGAGCTTGCCCTTGGCCACATTCAGACGCTGCTCGACCTGCTCCAGCAGCAAGCCGTCCTGCAACGATTGCCGATAGGCCATCAACGACTTCTCGGTGTCCTTGCGCACTGTCGCATTGACGTTGTCCAGGGAGCTTTCCACCAGCTCGAAGCCTTCCAGGTAGGCGGCGACGGACAGGTCGTAGGCTTGCTCATGCTCGCCGGCGCGGTAAGCCGCGAGGCTCTTGTCCAGGGTGGTCGCGGTGTAGTCGAGCAATTGCCCGGGACCGCGCTTGACCTGTGGCGGCTGGGCGCGCTGGGCACGGAAGGTGACAGCGGCGGCCGGACCTTCGGCGGCCTGCACTTCAGCTGGCGTCGAGCGGGCCAGGTCGGCCAGGTTGTAGGTTTTTCCGCCGTTGGCGGTGACAGGAGCGGCACTGAAACCGGCAATGTAAGTCGCCAGGTCCCAACGTTGACGCTCATCCAGCTGGTCGGCGAACGCCGGCATATCGGTGCCTTCAACACCCAGGCCGAGGGTGGTGTAGATCGCGTAGAGGCTCAACCGATCCAGCCGCGCGGCATCGCGCAGATTGGCCGGTGGCGGTGTCAGGCCGACACCGGCCGGACCGTCGCCGGCCCCCGCGTCGCCATGACACACCGAACAGTGCTGGGCATAGAGTGGCGCGCCGCGAGTCGGGTCCGGGGTGATGATCGGCGCCTGGCTGACCTCATAGGCCAGCGCCAGCTTCGCCCCCAGTTGCCGGGCCTGGCGGGCAACGCCCTCGCCGTCTTCCCGGGCGCTCACCGCCGCCTGCAAACCCTCGACGCCCTTCACCAACTCGGCCTGTTCCGGCTTGGCCGGCAACGCGACGACCAGCCCTTGCAGGACCTTGAGAAATTCCAGTTGCTCGCGGTATTCGCCATCGTCGACCACCTGGCCCGCGTGCACCGTGGGCGGGTAATCGGCGCCGATATAGTCCAGCAGATGCAGGGCCTGGGGTGCGCCCTCCGCTGTTTCGGCCAACAGGTTGAAGCTGCAGAGAGCCAACAGCGGCAGCATCAGCCACGCCAGGAAACGAGAGGGAAGAGTCATGAAAAAGCCTAAATCTAAATGCGAAGCCACACATTGTTCCTTCTCAATGCCTGTGGCTCAACCCTGATCGGCCCGATTCCTCAATGTTTTGCTCTGGATCATGCATCGTGATGGCCATAAGAATGCCATCTCGACCCCGGCTTTGTGCATAATCCCCGCGCTCAAATCCCACTGCCCGTCAGCCAAGGAAAGGAACGACACGCCATGCCCTCGCGCCTCTTACTCACACTGCTCTGCTGTGCATTGCTCCTGGGCGGCTGCGGGCTGCTTCACAACTACGACCAGGAACTCCAGGCCACCAACGAGCAATTGATCTCGGGCAACGTCGATGGCGCGCTGCAGTTGCTGGAGCGACACAACCCCTGGGACGACAAGGACCTGCTCTATTCCCTGGAAAAAGGCGAACTGCTGCGGCTCAAGGGCGATCTGTCCCGCAGCCAGGACGCCTGGCGCACGGCGGACCAACAGGTGTCCCAGTACGAAGAAGGGACGCAGGTCTCCACCACCCTGAAAAACCTGGGGCAGCTCTTCGGCATCGGAATCATCGGCGACAAGTTTCATCGCTACGAGGGCTATGACTACGAGAAGGTCATGCTGACCACGCAAATGGCCCTCAACCAGCTGGCCCAAAACGACTTCGACGGCGCCCGCGTCGATATCAAGAAAAGCCACGAGCGCGAAGCCCTGATCGCCACCCAGCGCGACAAGCAATACCTGGAGATCGAAGACCAGGCCAAGGCCAAAGGCATCAAGCTGCGCTACAAGGATCTGCAGGGTTACCCGGTGACGACCCTCGACTCGCCGCAGGTCATTGCCCTGAAAAACGGCTACCAGAGTGCGTTCAGCCATTACCTCGCTGGCTTCGTCTATGAAGCCCTGGGCGAACGCGACCTCGCCGCGCCGGGTTACCGCCAGGCCATCGAGTTGCGGCCCAATACACCGTTGCTGGAAAAAGCCCTGTCCAACCTGGGCAAGCCCGCCGACACCTCCCCTGACAGCGACGTGCTGATCGTCGTCCAGACCGGCCTGGCCCCGGCGCTCGTTTCACTGCGCGTACCCATCCAGGTGCAAACAGAGGACGGCCAGGTGATCACCGTGAACCAGCCTTTCCCGGTGCTGGTGGCCGACAAGTCGACGGCGTCCCTCAAGCAGATCAGCGTGGATGGCAAACCACAGGCGCTGACCCTGCTCAACAGTACGACCCACATGTCATTGCGCACCCTGCACGACGACATGCCCGCGATCATCAACTTCGCCCTTGGCACCGCGCGTTTCAATGCCGGACTGCAGGCCAAGGAGAACAAACGCAAGCCGGACAAGGCTTCGTCGGTTTACCAGGGTTTCACCAGCGACTCCGACACCCGCACCTGGCGCACCCTGCCGGACAACACCCTGGTCGTGCGCCTGCGCCTCAAGCCCGGCGCGCACAAATTGCTGCTATCCGGTGTAAAAGGCGCGGTACCGGTCAGCCTGAATATCGGGCATCCCTTCCAGGTGGTGAGCCTGCGGGTCATCGGCAACCAGGTCTTCCTCCTGCCCGGATGACGCTAAAAAGCCATTACATAGCCAATAGCCATGGTTATACTGCCCTGCCTTCGTTATCGCGATATGGCATTAAAAGCTCCTCATTCCATGAGGAATTGGCAGGGCAGCCGCTTTCCCTCTCAATGGGTCCATCTCAGCCCGACCAGCACGCTCGGCTGATTTTTTCATCAGGGAAGATTCCATGGCATCCCGTGCCCTCCTCTCGTTCGCCCTCGGCGCCGCAACCTTGTTGTCCGGCTGTTCGATGATGCGCAGCTATGACACCGAACTGGCGCAAACCAACCAGCAACTGGCCTCGGGCAATGTCGATGGGGCGCTGACCCTGCTGGAAAAGAACAACGGCGACGCCGACAAGGACCTGCTGTATTTCTTCGAAAAAGGCGAGTTGCTGCAAGCCAAGGGTGACCTGGCCGGTAGCCAGAAAGCCTGGGGCAGTGCCGACCTGATGGTGGGTCAGTGGGAAGACGCGGTGAAACTGGACAGCGCCAGGTACCTGGCCCAGTTCGGCAGCTTCCTGATCAACGACAAGGTCCGCCGCTACGAAGGCTACGACTACGAAAAGGTCATGCTGACCACGCAAATGGCCCTGAACCAACTGGCCCTGAACGACTTCGACGGCGCACGCATCGCGATCAAGAAAACCCATGAGCGCGAAGCGGTGATCGCCGACCTGCGCGACAAGCAGTACCTCAAGAGCGAAACCGAAGCCGACCAGCAGGGCATCAAGACCCAGTACAAGGACCTCCAGGGCTATCCGGTGGCCAGCCTCGACGCGCCGGAAGTGGTCGGCCTGAAGAACAGCTACCAGAGCGCGTTCAGCCATTACCTGGCCGGTTTCGTCTACGAAGCCATCGGTGAGAAAGATCTCGCCGCGCCGGGTTATCGCCAGGCCATCGAACTGCGCCCGAACACGCCGCTGCTGGAACAGGCGCTGGTCAATCTCGACAAGCCCGCGGGCAAGGATGACGACAGCGATATCCTGATCGTCGTGCAGAGCGGCCTGGCGCCGTCCCGTGCCTCCATCAGCATCCCGTTGCCGCTGCCGATCGACAAGCATCTGGTGATCACCCCGCTGTCGTTCCCGGTCATCCAGGCCGACACCTCGACGGCCAGCTTCGCCCAGATCGGCGTCGACGGCCAGCCGCAGAACCTGACCCTGCTCAACAGCACCACCGCCATGTCCCGCCGCGCCCTGCGTGACGACATGCCGGGGATCATCCTGCGCACCAGCGTGCGGGCCATCAGCCGCGGCGCGGCGCAGGCCAAGCTGAACAAGACCAATCCCCTGGCCGGCCTGGCCGTGGGCATCACGTCCGCGGTCCTCGAAGGCGCCGACACCCGCACCTGGCGGACCCTGCCGGACACCACCCAGGTGCTGCGCCTGCGCCTGAAAAAGGGTGAGCACCAGGTGACCCTGCCCAACGCTCTCGGCGGTTCCCGTGTGGCCTTCACCGTCGACCGGCGCTATCAGGTCATCAGCCTGCGCGCCGTCGGCAACCAGGTATTCACCAGCGGCGTCGCCACTCAACGACTGGCGGATGCCGGGCCGACTGCCGTGGCCAGCCTCAAACAACCTTGAAGAACGGAGTCTCGTGCATGCGTTTCAAACTGACTGCTGCCGTCGCCCTGGCCTTGCTGGCCGGGTGCGTCACCCCGCCGCCACCCCCACCGGCCCCCGGTAGCGCGGCGAGCAAGATCGTCGCCATGGGCGAAATGGAGAACATCGAGGTCGGGGCCATCCGTGTCGCCCGGGAAAACGGTTTCCTGACCGTCAAGGTGCAGCTGAGCAACACCCGCACCAAGAACAAGATGATGTATTACCGTTTCGCCTGGTTGGGCAATGACGGTTTCCCGGTGAGTGACGACGAAGTCTGGAAGACCCTGAGCCTGTATGGCGCCCAGAGCACCTTCCTGCAGGCCATCGCGCCGACGCCCAAGGCCACCGATTTCCGTCTTGAAGTCAAAACCCCCTGAGTCGACGCCGCCCTCTCGCGTCCTTTTGAAGAGAATCAGCCCATGTTTGCACGCCTGTCCCTCCTAGCCGTCGTCGCCCTGCTGGCCAGCGGCTGCGCCAACAACACCTCGCCCGTGCTGGGCGGCGGAAACATCAGCTACGGCGATACCAAAGCCGTGGAACTGGTGACCAACGAGTTCGGCTCCACCGACCTGCAGATGATCGCCGAATCCATGACCCGCTCCCTGGCCCAGTCCGGCGTCCTGCAAGGGCGTCCGGTGGTGCAGGTCTACGATGTGAAGAACAAGACCAGCGAGTACATCGATACCCGCGAGATCACCACCTCGATCAAAACCCAGCTGATGAAGAGCGGCACCGCCCGTTTCGCCAGCGACAACACCGAGATGCAGAGCCAGGTCGACCAGTTGAAGTTGCAGAACCAGAGCGGCCTGTACAAGAAGAGCACTGTCAGCAAGACGGGTAACATGATCGCCGCCAAGTACCGCCTGGAAGGTTCGATCAGTTCGATCGTCAAGCGCAGCAGCGACTACAAGGACGTGTTCTACAAGTTCAGCCTGCAACTGATCGACGTCGAAAGCGGCCTGGCCGAATGGATGGACGAAAAAGAGATCCGCAAAACCACGGAGCGTTAAACAATGCGTGCATGGATTGGCATGATCGGCCTGGTCTGCGCCTTCGGCGTCCAGGCCGCGCCCAAGGTGGCGGTGGCGGACCTGGCGTACCAGGCGCAAGTGGAGCAGTACATCCACAATATTTCAGCGCGGGACAATCACCAGGAGAGTTATTACGGCGCCAGCGGCTCGTCGAGCTATGACGAGTACGAAAGCCGCAACAGCTATATCGAGCAGGGCGAACTGCGCCGCTTCACCGGTGATATCAAGGGCGAGATCCTGCGCAGCGGGATGTTCCAATTGATCCAGGGCACGCCGTATACCGCCAGTTCCAAGGGCGATGTCTACGACGTCATCAAGCGGATCAAGGGCGGCAGCTTCAAGGGTGCCGACTATGTGCTGTTCGGTACGGTGTCGGACATCGACTTCACCCAGGACATCAACGAGCTGGCCAATACCAACAGCTACTCGGCGGTGTTGGGGCTGACCCTGGTGGGTGACTTCAGCCTGATCAATACCCGCACCTACGAGATCACCTCGGCATTCACCGCCATGGGCGAAGGCCAGGACACCAAGCTGGTCAACAGCCGGGATGTCCATGTGTCGCTGAACCGACCGAGGGTGATCCGCGATGTGTCCAAGGCACTGGGCGAGGATGTGGCGCGGCAGTTGAGCTTGCAGCTGGGCGGGCCGGACATGAGCCCGGGTTCAGCGCCGGCGTTGCGCAATAACCTGCCGCCGGATGAGGCACCCCGGGTTCTGCATTGACCCGGGACCACCTGGCCTGTCAGGTGGTCGCCTTGTGCAAGGTCGCCAGAAACCCCGCCGCCCCCACGAACAACCCGGCAAAGGTGCGGTTCATCCGACGCTGCTGCTTGGGCGTGCGCAACAGGCGCAGGACCTTGGCCGCCAGGCCCGTGTAGCCGGCCATGACGATCATGTCGACGGCGATCATGGTCACGCCGAGGATCAGGTACTGATGCACCAGCGGTGCGTGGGGATCGATAAACTGCGGCAGCACCGCCAGCATGAACACCAGGGCCTTGGGGTTGCTGACGTTCACCAGGAAACCACGGAACATCAAGGTCAGCGGCTTGCCGACCGGGCGAATCGTCGACTCTTCGGCCATATTGCTGGGCAGTGCGCGCCATTGCTTGATCGCGAGGTACACCAGGTAGACCACGCCGAACCACTTGATGGCATAGAAGGCCGAGGAAGAGGTCGCCAGGATCGCCCCGACGCCCGCGGCAATCACCGCGATCTGCGCCGCCAGGCCCAGTTGCAGGCCGAGGGCGTTCCAGTAACCGCGCAGGAAACCGTATTGCAGGCCGCTGGACATCGAGGCGATGGCACCGGCACCTGGGGATAGGCTGATTACCCAGCACGCGGCAAAAAAGGCCAGCCATGTCTCAAGCAGCATCACGCACCTCGGATAGAGAGTTGTTACAAACCTCTAAGCTAATCCGTGGGCGTGAAATTGACTATCGTTTTTTTGTCCGTCAGGACAGGGCTTCGAGCTCCGCCTGCATGCTTTCCAGCAGCTCCAGGGCTTCCATCCAGGCTTCTTCCAGCTGGGACTCGCGCACTTTCAGCTTGGCCTGTTCGGCCAGCAGATCACGCAGCTCATCCTTGCGCGCCGCCTCGTAGACCGCGCTGTCACCCAGGCTCGCCTCGATCTTCGCCAGCTTCTCGTGCAGCTTGCCCAATTCAGCTTCAAGCTTGTCGGCTTCACGCTTGTGCGGCGCCAGTTGCTGACGCAACGCGGCGGCCTGCTGGCGCTGGGCCTTCTTGTCGGTCTTGTCGAGATTGACCGGCGTATTGCTCACCGGCGCATTGCGCTGGCGATACTCGACCAGCCAGCGGGCGTAGTCTTCCAGGTCGCCGTCGAACTCTTCGACCTTGCCGTCCGCCACCAGGTAGAAATTATCCGTGGTGCTCTTGAGCAGGTGACGGTCGTGGGAGACCACCAGCACCGCACCGCTGAACTCCTGCAAGGCCATGGTCAGCGCCAGGCGCATTTCCAGGTCGAGGTGGTTGGTCGGTTCGTCGAGCAGCAACAGGTTCGGCCGCTCCCAGGCGATCAGCGCCAACGCCAGGCGGGCCTTCTCGCCACCGGAGAAGTTCAGCACAGGCTCGTCGATACGCGCGCCACGGAAGTCGAAACCGCCGAGGAAGTCGCGCAGGGTCTGTTCGCGCTCGGTCGGCGCCAGGCGTCTCGGTCGGCGCCAGGCGTTGCAGGTGCAGCAACGGGCTGGCCTTGGAGTCCAGCGAGTCGAGCTGGTGCTGGGCAAAGTAGCCGACCACGGTGTTTTCACCACGGGTCATGCGGCCCGCCAACGGCGACAGCTCGCCGGCGAGGTTCTTGATCAGTGTCGACTTGCCCGCGCCGTTGGGGCCGAGCAGGCCGATCCGAGCACCCGGGGTCAGTTGCAGCTTGACCTTCTCCAGGACGGTCTTGTCGCCATAACCCAGGCGCGCGTCGGACAGGTCGAGCAGCGGGCTGGAGATCTTCTGCGACTCGCGGAAGACAAAGTCGAACGGCGAGTCGACGTGGGCCGCGGACAACTCTTCCATCCGCTCCAGGGCCTTGATCCGGCTCTGGGCCTGGCGGGCCTTGGTGGCCTGAGCCTTGAAGCGGGCGATGTAGCTTTCCATGTGCGCACGCTGCGCCTGCTGCTTCTCGTAGGCCTGTTGCTGCTGGGCCAGACGCTCGGCACGGGCGCGCTCGAACGCGGTGTAGCCACCGCGGTAGAGGGTGATCTTGCGCTGGTCGACATGGGCCACGTGGTCGACCACTTCGTCGAGGAAGTCACGGTCGTGGGAGATCAGCAGCAAGGTACCGGGATAACTCTTGAGCCAGTCTTCCAGCCAGATGATCGCGTCGAGGTCCAGGTGGTTGGTCGGTTCGTCGAGCAACAACAGGTCCGACGGGCACATCAGGGCCTGCGCCAGGTTCAGGCGCATCCGCCAGCCACCGGAGAACGCCGAGACCTGATGGTCCATCTGGTCGTTGGTGAACCCAAGACCCGCCAGCAGCTTGCGCGCGCGGGCATCGGCGGTGTAGCCGTCGGCGCTGTCGAGTTCGGCGTGCAAACGGGCCTGGGCAGCGCCGTCGTGGGCCGCCTCGGCCGCCGCCAGGTCGTGTTGCACCTGGCGCAGGCGCACGTCACCATCGAGCACGTAGTCGACCGCCAGGCGTTCGAGGGTATCGACCTCCTGGCGCATGTGGGCGATACGCCAATCGGCCGGCAGGAAGCAATCACCCGAGTCCGGGTGCAGCTCGCCCCGCAGTAGGGCGAACAGGCTCGATTTGCCGGCGCCATTGGCACCGATCAGGCCGGCTTTATGGCCGGCGTGCAGGGTCAGCTCGGCGTCTTCTAGCAGACGTTGCGGGCCACGCTGTAAAGTCAGGTTCTGAAGTCGAATCATAATGGCGGCGGAGTCTACCAGCTTCCCTCGCAACTGGCGCGGATCTCACCATGCATGCTGACCTGTGGACGTTTTCCCTGAACACTTACGCCAAATCCGGCGTGGAACAAACCTGCCTGGCGCTCCAGGCGCAGGGGGCGAATGTCTGCCTGCTGCTCTGCGCCACATGGCTGGGCCAACGCGGGGTGCGCTGCGAAGCCGAACGCGCGGAGCAATTGCAGGCGCTCGCCGAGCCCTGGCACGACCAGGTGGTGCAGCCGCTGCGACAGTTGCGCACGCAATGGCGCGCGGCGGCCTCGCAGGACGTCGAGTTGAAAGTGCTGAGGGATCAAGTCAAGGCGTTGGAGCTGGCTGCCGAACAGCAGCTATTGCAGCGACTGGAAGCATTGGCGCGGGATTGGCCCGAGGTGGGCGCAGAAGATCTCGACGCGTGGCTGGAGGCGGTTACCGCCCAGGCCACAGGCCTGAATAGCGACGCGCTGCAGCAGCTGCGCGTCGCAGTGAACCCGGCTTAGGAAGCGCTGGTCGGGGTTACGGCAGCCGGTGCGGCTGACGCTGGAGCAGCCGGTGCGGCTGGAGCGGCGCTGACGGGCGCGACCGGTGCAGGTACTGCCGGCTTGGCTGCTACCGCTGGCTTGGCGGCGGTGACAGCAGGCTTTGCGGCGGGTTTGGCAGCGGCAGGCTTGGCAGCAGGCTTGGCGGCGGCCGGTTTGGCAGCTACAGCTTTTGCAGCAGGCTTGGCAGCGGCTGGTTTGGCGGCAGCAGGTTTTGCAGCTGGCTTGGCGGCGGCTGGTTTGGCAGCAGCAGGTTTTGCAGCTGGCTTGGCGGCGGCTGGTTTGGCAGCTACAGCTTTTGCAGCAGGCTTGGCAGCGGCTGGTTTGGCAGCTACAGCTTTTGCAACTGGCTTGGCAGCGGTGGGCTTAGCGGCAGCAGGTTTTGCAGCTGGCTTGGCAGCGGCTGGTTTGGCAGCAGCCACTTTTGCAGCTGGCTTGGCGGCAGCAGGTTTAGCGGCAGCAGGTTTTGCAGTTGGCTTGGCGGCAGCCGGTTTGGCAGCTACAGCTTTTGCAGCAGGCTTGGCAGCGGCTGGTTTAGCAGCAGCCACTTTTGCAGTTGGCTTGGCAGCAGCTGGCTTGGCGGCAACCGGTTTGGCAGCAGCAGCTTTTGCGGCTGGCTTGGCGGCAGCGGGTTTAGCTGCGGCAGGTTTAGCCACACGAGTCGACAATGCCTTGGTGACCGCCTCTTTCACACGACCAACACCCTGGGCCAATTTCAGGCTTTCCTGAGCATCGCGCTTGAGTTGCAGGATGTAGCCACGGGTGTCCGACTGGCTGGCTTTCAGCTTGTCCAGCAACTCTTCGAGCTCACCGACCGCGCTCTTGGCCTTGGCTTGTGCCTTGGCTTTTCCGGCAGTGGCCGAGTCCTGCAATTTGGTACGCGCCTTGTGCAGTTTTTCCTGAGCTTTACCGCGTTGCTTTTCCAGTTTGGCGAGCAGTTTTTCAGCATCAGCCAGGGCCTGGGTGCAAGCAGTTTCCAGATGTTCGAGCAGGCTGCCCGACAACTGTTGGAGCAAATGCAACGGAGTATTTACGGGCTTCTTGGTGGCCGACATGGTGTACCTCCTGACTGATGTGAATGCGGCTCATACTAGTCCTCTGGGACTACCGCCGCTAGGGCATGTTGACAGTATCGAAGGGCCCGCGTTGCATG
>Ga0209888_1000690_pt1 | contig 14023 bp, 15 predicted proteins | sample OrgsoiDNA_201059_FD_185807 | JGI IMG/M metagenome (GOLD analysis project Ga0209888, IMG submission 185807) | Permafrost soil microbial communities from the Arctic, to analyse light accelerated degradation of dissolved organic matter (DOM) -... | ecosystem: Environmental > Terrestrial > Soil >...
AGACGCTGGTGATGTGGGAGGCGCAATTCGGAGACTTCGCCAACGGCGCGCAAGTGGTCATCGACCAGTTCATCGCGTCAGGTGCCGTCAAATGGGGACAGCACAGCGCACTGACCCTGCTGTTGCCGCACGGCCAGGACGGCCAGGGCCCTGAGCACGCGTCCGCTAGGCTGGAGCGCTATCTGCAACTGTGCGCGCAAGACAACATGCGTGTGTGTCAGCCGACGACGCCGGCCCAGTTCTTCCATCTGCTGCGCAGACAAGCCCTGCACTCCACGCCTCGGCCCCTGATCGTGATGTCGCCCAAATCCTTGCTTCGCCATCCGCAAGCCGTCAGCACAATCGAAGCGCTGTCCAGCGGCTCGTTTCAGGAGGTGATCGGTGAAAGCGAGGCAACGCCTGCGCAAGAGTGCAAGGTGACTCGCGTAATCGTTTGCTCGGGGAAAATCCACTACGAACTGCTGGCGCACCGCCGCAGCCTGGAGGCCGAACACATCGCCCTTGTCCGTATGGAACAACTCTTCCCGTTTCCGTACGAGGCGCTGGCAGAAGAACTCAGTCGCTACCCGAACCTGCAATCAGTGATCTGGTGTCAGGAAGAGGCGAAAAATCAGGGTGCCTGGAAATTCATTGATGATCATCTGCGCGACATCATCCCTGAAGCAGCATCGCTGCGTTACGCAGGGCCGCCACCCAGTGCGTCCACCGCACCCGGCAATATGTCGATGCATGTCGAGCAGCAACGGCAGGTCATACAAAGCGCGTTCTCGTAGCGGCAATGTTTGGCTGGCTGCCGTGATGTAGGAAGCCAGCCATTCCTGACGTCGGATAAAAGTGTGGCACTCAGCGCGCCGGATCTAAAAGGTATGCTGGCATTGAATTTATTGCGCTGCACCTATCTGATACAGTCCGGCTGTTCTTGGAATAAGGATCTGCTTTGGGTCGTTCTCTACCGATCATGGCTACGAAGCGTGCTGGCCAGGTCGAATGCAAATAGGTGGTCAATTCAGTGCAATTACTCAGGCACAGCTGCGGGTGTCTCGTCGACGTGCGTGAGTCCAGTCTGTGGGTATTGGTGCATGGCCCAACATTGAGTCGGACTGACGCCCACCACCTCATGCGGCAGCCTCGTCTTCCTCCTGACGACTGAGCAGCAGCCGGATTCTGTCGACCAGTGCATTCATCGCTTGAGCAGTGCTCAGGTAGCCCGTTTCCATACTGTTCATGCATACCATCCCCAATGGGGTGCATTCGAGCCCAATCTCCTGGTACGCCATCCAGAACACCTCTTGGTGTTCGTCGTCGCAGCGATCGGCGTACTCCTCGTTAATCTGCGGCACGCAGTCGAATAGCAGGGAGAGCGTTGTCGATTTGATCTGCTCATCACCCTCAGCATCCAGGGTGACATGGTAGGCAGGATCGTTCGTGAAAATGACAGCCACAACCATCCGGTTGATTAGGATTGAAGCGCTTGAATGGGGCCGAAATATCTCTGATGGGTTGGAAATAGGGAACTACGCCTCGATATAGCGAGGGTGAGCGTCTTTTGGCGTTCTGGTCACGGCCTGTGACCTGATTACCTTGCCTATCATTTCGCCCGGCGCGCTGGCGATCACAATCTCACCTCCGGGCATGTACAGGAAATTCAAATGGATGAGGTTAAGTTTTACCTATGTGTGGGGGGACCGTTTGACGGTACGAGCATCACTATTCTGCACGGACAACCGTGTTACAGGTCCCCAGAGGCGCCACCCGAAGCCCATCCTTCAGCGCTGGAGGGTGAGGCTCTGGAAGCTTTCGGTTATTACCAACTCCAAGTTCATCCACAGCTCGGAAAGGCCTGGGTTATTCCAGAACCTTTTAGCAGCACCGTGATGCACTCTGCTGGTGATCAGCATTGCCATGGTAAAGCTCTATTGTTCGAGCCCTCCTATGGTGGCAACCCAATCAGTCATGAAAACTTCCAAACTTTGGACGGGAAACCCTATCCACCTCACCAGCCATTACTCTGCGAAACTTGCGGCGTGCAAATCGTCAATCTGTTTGATTGCGTCGTAATACTGAATTAGTTGGAAAGCCGCGCGGGCCCTCGTCGATCATTTCAATCAACGAGGGTTTTCCCGATGCCAGCTCTATTGGTGCATTGCCCGACATCGAGTCGGAGTGACGATCATCTTGCCTTATTCTGAGATCTCTCCACCTCCGGATAGCTAAGCAGTAGGCGGATTTTGTCTGCCAGTACATTCATCGATTGAGCACTGCTCAAATATCCTGTCTCCATATCGTTCATGCAGATCAACCCCAAAGGGCTGCATTCGAGCCCAATCTCCTGGTACGCCATCCAGAACACCTCTTGATGTTCGTCGTCGCAGCGATTGGCGTACTCCTCGTTAATCTGCGGCACGCAGTCGAATAGCATGGAGAGCGTTGTAGACCTGACCTGCTCATCGCCCAGCTCATCCAGGGTGACGAGGTAGGCCGGCCCACTCGTGCTAGCGACGGCATCCATCAGCCGGCCGATGGCGATTGCAGCGTGTGATTCAGATAACGGAAGTCGTGGATCGATGTAAGGAAGAGGCATGACCGTACCTGCTGGAGAATGGATTCATTGAGTACGGGATGAGCTCAGCGGCTCACCCCTGGCGCGAAGCTCTGTGGCGTTGGTTCAGTCTCTGCTGCAACCAAACGCACGGCATCGACTGCCGTATTCCTTGGTAGCGGCCTTGCAGATGTAGCTCACTCGATGGAAGTACCGATCCATCCCTGCTGGATCATCCTGAGAGAGGTGGAATGTGGCGTTTGCAGGGATATGCACCAAGCCCTCGACATAGTCGAAGTGAATCCTCAGCGCACTGGCCCATGCAGCCTGGATGCGGGTGTACAAGTTCTCCCGCTCAGATTGAAAGCGTCCCACCGTGTGGAACGCATCCCTGTTGAGCAGGAGGACGAAGTGGAAGTGCGGACGCCCTTCCTGCCCGACCTCTCTGACCCAGCACCAGCGAACGCTTGTCTGATGGGCAGAGCCATTCAGACGCTTGGCACGCTCACGTGCAATTTCAATCCTTACAGACAAGGCAGCAACAAACCTGGAGATAACGGTGTTGCTGGATGCAGGTGGCAGATAGTCATTTGGAAAGCGCAGATCGAAACGTACCGCGAACACCTGACGATGGGCGCTCAGCGCTAACTGAGTGGTTTCAAGAAGGCTGTCGAGGTATTCGGTAATGAAGGGGGCGTGGGACGCCATCACGGGTAGCCCGCGAAAGGTATTTTCGTAGTGCAGGTGAAGGTTGCTGTTGTCGGGGTGACGCTTGGGCTGGTGTGCCATGGAGGGTGATCCGCTGAGTGAATTCATAAACTCAGTCGGCTGTGTATTTATTTACGATTCGATCCGCCTGTGAGACTGGCCTCGGCTCAGCGTATGGCGCTGATCCTGTCACTAACTGAGCTACGCCGGGATGACTGAGCGCGTGGCACTTACCCCTCAACGGGGTAAGCGGATGGCGAATACACCGTCCGAGCGCCAGCATTAATGACGATGGTGTCTGAAGGATGTCCTCACGCGCCTGCCGACGCAGCGGGCGCGTGAGATTTCGGAGTTGCTACCGCATAAATGGATGCGAGGGTAATCAATCCAACTTGCTACGCAGCAAGCTCGACGTAGCTCGACTCCCCACCTCCAGTTGCCCCCGACAACCAACCCCATACGAAGCTCAAAGTAGTACGTCCTGCGTGGTCAACACCTACCGTGCCACGAGACCAGCCGGCAAGAATCTCACCGTCCGTAGTTAAGCAATGATAAAGAAGCTCAATGGTATCGGCGCCTGTCACACGGCCGACTTGATTACCCATGCGGATGCGGCCGCCTTGGTAAGTACCCCAAATGGCATCATCCTCGACATGGTAATGAAATACGGTACCTGCGCCGGATAGCCCATGGGTGTTGCCCGCTACCGTGAATCGGCGATTGTTCAAACGTTCGTTGATTTGAGAACAGGGGATTTCCATAAATGTCGTGTCCTTTAGTCGAGATATTCAATTCCATCTTTCGCCTGATCTTAAGCTATTTTGTCGCGACTGAGGAAGGCGCTGCTTCGGCTAGCTCTGGAGCTGCAAACCACTAGATAAAACGCAAGATGGGTTCACTGTCCGCTTACGATAGGTCTCTGAATAGAACCTACAGATTGGCAAGCTCTATTGGATGAACAAGACGTATGGGCTGACGCTATAAACAATAGATATCCGTATAAATATTACATACGAATATAGATCCTATAAATAATACTAATACCGAAACCTACCACCCCACGCCCGCAAGGGAGTGGAGCAGCGAAGTGCCAGAGAACGCGGGAAGAATGGGGTTGTTTCAGTGATTCAGATGCTCTGGAAATAAACTACTGCTTGGAGTCCAACAGCCAGCACAAACGCCGACCGAATGACTCAGGCGCAAGCTCAGCCCATCGGCGGATCACGCTGCCTTTAGCTGTGACACCGCAGCGAGAGACTCGTGAGTATCACGGGCCTCAATCCTGGCCATGACCCAACCCATCACTTCGCTTTCAACCCAGCCGACAGCCCTGTCGCCCAATGACACTGGCTTCGGAAAGCTCCCCTCGCTGATGTACTTGTAGATCGTGGACCGACCCAGGCCGGTGGCGTACTTGACGTCTTTCAGGCGAATGATCCTCATGAACTGGCTCCTCTGTATCCCGTTCAGAGGATTGGGAGGTCCTGTAGAAAAATACCTACGCGACCGTCCCCTCGCTGCCTGGCCGGGTCAACAAGCCGTAGCGGTATCGATACTCGATAGGGATGTCAGACTCACAGGAAAACTCCTGCGGCTCGGTGTGGGGTTGAACAAATAAACAGCCACGCCAGCCATCTGAATCATGGGGCCGAGCAAGCAGCGTGATGCCGCAATAACCACGCTCCATGGGCTGAGGCATGATGACGAAATCCATCGCATCAAACGAAACCTCGGAGGCTTGGCAAAGCAGCTTCTTGATCTCTGTTGCCAATACGTAAACCCTATAATGGAGGTCATCTATCAACGCATCGTGCTGGTCTTCAGCAATTTTCTTCAGGTGATCACCGTCCAACCCTGGTAGCAGCTTTGGAGGCTGAAATCCCTTACGGATGAGCTCTCGCCACTCTTGAGCGTGAGTCCATTTATTTGAAGCGCTGTCAGCTAGGTCAGACCAATGCCTGGAAAGCATGTCAGCGGCGTATTTTTCCAGCATGAGCTGTAGCAAGCGAAAGAAAGAGGGGGGTTGGCTCTCAAAGAATCTAAGACACTGCTTGTACTGGCCATCCACAAAAGCCGTGGGGTCAAGCTTGAGACTGACGATATCACTATAGATCTGGTGCGCATGCGGCACAGACTCGGAGGGATGGTCGCCTATTGCGCAGATCAGAACTGACGTAGCACGGCCTTCGCCTGATAGCTCGGAGTGGTTCAGGTTGAGAAAGTAGGTGCTTTTCATTTTGGCGGAAAGAAGTGTGCTGGTTGCACCTGGCACATAAGCCCGTATCAGCCCCTGATCAATCAATCCCCGCACCCTGTACCTCAAGCTTTTCTGACTGAACCCCGTGACCTTGCGCAGCGCTGAAGAGCCCAGGTCACTGACCACCCCAAAACGGTCGGCGTGGCATAACAGCACACTCAACAACAGGCGATTCACGACGCTCAGTTGACCGGACTGCCTTTTATTCCGTAGGTCGGCCAACGGAGCCAGATCCGTCTTTGGCTTCTCGGATTTTTCGCTTGCTTGGGCAACCTTCCTATTTTCGTGCTTCAACAGATTGGCGACGGTTGCCACGTGCTGCGCTGCTGGCGGCGCCGGCACTTTATTGAGCTTTTTGTGAAAATCCTCCGTGAGTCGGTAGCACCTCTTCGATCGCCCCGGGCCCTCGGCAATGGACGAAAAAGTCATCACCTTGCACGCAACCAAAGCCCCCAGCGACTTAGTCACCTCGCGGTCAGAGAGCCCAAACTGTTTTGCGAAAGCCTTCACACCAAGACTGACGGGCTCAGCTATGCCGAAGTGCTGAATGAAGCGCACCAGGAAATATTTCCTCTCTGGCTCAAGCCCTTCCTCCTCATAAAATAATGCAGATAAAAACACGCTGAGACCTCCACAAAATCGGGCAGAATTCAGTCATTATATCGCAATAAATAGTACCTGTTTATGGTATCTAATCGTGATGCGGTAACGTTACACGATAACGTGATTCAGTAACGTGATTGCTAACGTGACAAATAACAGGGTATGGTTTTACAAAATGGCGCCAACACAATTGGGGAGGGATTGAGATATGGCTCAGAGGTCATCTGGACTTACATGGCTCGATAGCAACAATCACAAGCAGCTGAAATGGGCTCACAAATATCTGCAAAGGAAAGGCGAAATAGACCTGCAACTTCGCACCTCAACGAGCGATCAGCTCCTTCGAACCGGCGAGGAGCTGGAGCTATCGAGAGAGGGCATACTGATCATTGAGCAGATGAAAAATGCCTGGCGGCAAGTGAAAAGCAAGGACTCAGATAAGGACAAGAACCGGAAGACCTATGCCTTCAAGCTCGAAAACGATGTAAAAAACAAGCTGACGCAGCTCGCCGAGAGGAATCAGATCACCGCAACCGACATGCTCGGCAGGCTGATATTAGGTGGATCAAACACCGATGACGCGCGGCACGCCGAGCTCAAAGCACAATTGAGGGATTCAAGAGGGAATACAGAGAAACTGAAAGAGACCAGTGCGATCCTCATGGACCTATTGGAAAACAGCGTGAAAACGATGTGTCAATTTGAGATCGAGCTACAAGACGCCCGCTTGTCGGCTGAGTCCAGCGCCAAAGATCAATCCAGAAAAGTGAATAAGCTATATAAGCAAAGAATGAACAGCATCACGGACGTCATAACTGTGCGGACAAGACTCACACCCAAAGAACTCTTTGAACGGATCATACAAAAAAACGATTCTGCCTACCGCGCAGCGGAAGAGGGTGAAGACAGTACACCGACGCAGCCAACTCAGGCCCAGGTAACAATTGATGAGCGCCCAGTTGCTCACCCAACACCTCAGGACCAGCAGACTCCAGAAGCAAAGCCAGAGCCCAGCAATACACTCATGAGCAATAGCGCCAATCCAGTGATCGGCCATCCTGTTAGTGAGTACCTGGAGGCGCAAGCCAATGAAAGCGCCTCAGCCCACCTCAAGACCGGCGGACCATCCCCGAACACTCAAGCAGCCACACAACGCCCACTCGGCAGCGGCATAAGTATCAAAGCCTTGGGAATCTCCATCAAGAACATAGAGAAGAGGCCCGTCGCTTGGACAGCAAGACCGAGCCTGATTAAAACCTGATCATGCAACACATTACCAGGCAGGCGCTGCGCTCCTTGGGCAACCTGGGTGCTCACAGCGGTCTCAGCACGCCCGGGCGGGTCAGGTAGTTGCTTCGGCACTGACACCCATCCGACGTCCATAGCGACTCAATACAGGGATTGCGACATGACGACAATAGAGTGCTGACCGACCACACACAGCAAGGCCATAGATGACTGGGCCGTACACGCCATACGATTTGATGAGTATTTTTATGCCAGCGCTCACACCGCTGCACTCACCCCCCTTTAGAGGGCGGCAGAGCAAAATCACACAAAAGCAGAGTGGGGGAACAGATGGGGGAACAGAAACCACAGAAAGCAAAAAGGCCCCATAAAATGGGGCCTTTAGGTATAAATATGGCGGTGAAGGAGAGATTCGAACTCTCGATACAGTTTCCTGTATACACACTTTCCAGGCGTGCTCCTTAAGCCACTCGGACACTTCACCGTATCTCGTCAAACCTATTCAGTCTGTCGAGGCGCGCTAATGTAGTCGAAAGCTTTTCCGATGGCAAAGGTTTTTTTCAGAATTTTCATGCGGTTAAGTCAATCAGTCGTACTCCCACATACCCACGCCTCACGAAGCAGGGCAAAACCGCCAATCTCCGGCCCGGTCCGCAGCGTTCTATCCTCTCCCCAGCAGGCCCTCCGCAAGCCATCAGCCTGCCCCAGAGTCGGAAAAGGCTGACTCACCAGTCAGTCACGGCGCTTTACCTGACCCCAGCGGCTGAGTAACGTCTGCCTCACTTCTATATAAGGAATTGCGTCATGAGTGAATTGATCTCCTACCACCTCGACGACGGTATCGCGACCCTGACCTTGAGCAATGGCAAGGTCAATGCCATTTCCCCGGACGTGATTGCCGCGTTCAACACAGCCCTGGACCAGGCCACCGCCGACCGTGCCATCGTGATCATCACCGGCCAGCCCGGCATCCTGTCCGGCGGCTACGACCTGAAAGTGATGACCGCCGGTCCCAAGGAAGCCGTGAGCCTGGTGACCGCCGGTTCCACCCTCGCCCGCCGCCTGCTGTCCCACCCTTTCCCGGTGATCGTCGCCTGCCCAGGGCACGCGGTGGCCAAGGGTGCTTTCCTGCTGCTGTCGGCCGATTACCGCATCGGCGTCGAGGGGCCGTTCAGCATCGGCCTGAATGAAGTACAGATCGGCATGACCATGCACCACGCCGGGATCGAACTGGCCCGCGATCGCCTGCGCCGTTCGGCGTTCCATCGCTCGGTGATCAATGGCGAGATGTTCAACCCGCAGGATGCCGTGGACGCCGGCTTCCTCGACAAGGTAGTGGCCGCCGATGCGCTGAAGGACACCGCACTCGCCGCTGCCCAGGCGCTGAAGAAGATCAATATGACCGCCCACAAGAACACCAAGCTGAAAGTGCGCAAGGCACTGCTGGAAACCCTGGATAACGCGATCATTCTCGATCAGGAACATTTGGGCTAAACCCGGCGCGGGTATAGGCCTTGAGCGCACAGGTGCGCTCAAGGCCGTCAAAAGCTTCGCGAGCAAGCTCTGCTCCTACAGGACTCCGGTCGTATCCAGGATTTGTGTCCGCACGGGCGCCCCAGGAACAACGGCTCCCCGATTCATAAGGGGATAACCTCGCAACCGCTCTAGTCCGCACCTGCCGCCATCAAACGGAAACATACGCTAAAACATCACCATCTCCCGGCTACAGACGGCAATTGCCGAAAACAGTGCACATCCGTACACTGCGCCACCTTTTGTCCGGGCGGGGCCTGTAGATGCTGTTTTTGCTACGTATGTTGTTGATGGGGCTGCATTTTGTGCTGGCCGGGGTGCTCGGTGTGTTGCTCGGGCTGTGCCGCCCGTTCAATCCGGACAACAGCCGACTCTGCGCCCGCCTCTATGCGTTACCTGCGATGTGCATCCTGCGCCTGCGGGTCAAGGCCGAGGTCAGCGCCTTGACGGACAAACCCCACAGTTGCGTGATCGTCGCCAATCATCAATCCAACTATGACCTGTTCGTCTTCGGCAATGTGGTGCCACGCCGCACCGTGTGTATCGGCAAGAAAAGCCTGAAGTGGGTACCCCTGTTCGGCCAACTGTTCTGGCTGGCCGGCAATGTACTGATCGACCGCGGCAACACCCACAAGGCCCGGCGTTCCATGCTGACCACCACCGAGACCTTGCAGCACAAGGACACCTCGATCTGGGTCTTCCCGGAAGGCACCCGCAACCTGGGCGAAGAACTGCTGCCATTCAAGAAAGGCGCTTTCCAAATGGCCATCGCCGCCGGTGTGCCGATCGTGCCGGTGTGTGTCAGCAGCTATATCAAGCATATGCGCCTGAACCGCTGGCGTAGCGGCAAGATCCTGATCCGCTCGCTGCCGGCGATTCCCACCGCCGGGTTGACGCTGGACGATATGCCCATACTGATCGCCGAATGCCGGGAACAGATGCGTGCTTGCATCGAAGCCATGGACCAACAACTTTTCCCCGAACTCCCACGCGTTTGCTGACTCTCATCAGGCACGGCAGGATAAGCTGCACCCTGCCCCTCCCTCAAAAAAGAAGAAGTGATCAGCACTATGGGTAGAGTCGTTGCCTCGGCAGTTTACAGTGCCGGCAGGAAAGTCCGGGATATCACACTCGATGAAGGCAGTGCCTGGGCGGCCAAGCCCGATCACTTTGTCTGGATCGGCCTGGAAGAACCCAGCGCCCAGGAACTGGCCAACCTGCAGAAGCAGTTCAATCTCCACGAACTGGCCATTGAAGACGCCCTGGAAAAACACAGCCGGCCAAAGCTGGAAAGCTTCGGCGATGCACTGTTCATCGTCACCTATTCGCCGGTGCGCCACGAAGGCAAGCTGGAGTTCATCGAAACCCATATCTTTGCCGGCAACGGCTATATCATCACCTGCCGTAACGGCCACTCGAAGTCCTACGCCCACGTCCGACAACGCTGCGAAGCGCGACCGCTGTTGCTGGAACACGGCGAGGACTTTGTGCTGTATGCCCTGCTCGACTTCGTCACCGAGAGCTATCAGCCTGTCAGCGAAGCGATCCACGCCGAGATCGACGAGCTGGAAAAGAATGTGCTCACCAGCGCCCTGAATGAAGGCGATATCCAACGCATCCACTACCTGCGTCGTGATGTGCTGCGCCTGCGCCGCTACGTGGCGCCGATGGTGGAGATCAGCGAGGAAGTGTCGCGCCTGGACTTCCCGTTCATCGACAAGAACATGCGCCCATATTTCCGCGACGTGCAGATCCATGTCACGCGCCAGATGGAAGACCTGGCGACACTGCGCGATATCGCCAGCCAGACCATCGAGATCGGTGTGCTGCTGGAGGCCGCGCGCCAGAGCGTGGTGCAGCGCAAGTTCGCCGCCTGGGCGGCGATCCTCGCCTTCCCAACAGCCGTGGCCGGGATCTACGGGATGAACTTCCAGAACATGCCGGAGCTGAGCTGGCACTACGGCTATTTTGCCGTGCTGAGTTTTATCTCGGTGGGCTGCGTAGGGTTATGGGCCAGCTTCAAGAGATCCGGCTGGCTATAACGCTCACAGGGGCCGCCAAGGCCCCTGGAAGCCCCTTTCGCTCATTCAGACCGACGCAGCCTCCGGCTTGTGCGCCACGAAACGCATCATCCATTCCGCGACGGTGGTGCCGTGGTGCTCATGTACCAGGCTCGCCACGGCGTTTGCATAGAGTTGCTCGCCGAGAAACTCCTGGCGGATATCCAGCAACACCCGGGAGTAATCGTGGATGAACTCCGGATGCCCCTGGAAGCAGAGCACCTGATCATTGATGTGATACGCCGCAAAAGGACAGAAATCGCTGGAAGCAATCACCGTGGCGTTTTCCGGCAGTGCGGTGACCTGGTCCTGGTGGCTGATCAACAGGGTCAGTTCTTCGCGCACCGGACTCATCCACGGCGCCTTGGCGGCCATCTTGTATTGATGGGTGCCCACGCCCCAGCCCTGGGTCGCTCGCTCGGTCTTGCCGCCCAGCAGCAGCGCCAGCAATTGATGGCCGAAGCAGATGCCCAGCAGCTTGTCACCGCGCTCGTAGCGGTTGAGCAGGTAAACCTTGAGGGTCTGGATCCACGGATCGCTGCCGAAGGAGTCGGCCTTGCTACCGGTCACCAGGTACGCGTCGAAGCTCAGCTCGTCACTCGGGTAGTTGCCCTGCATCACGTTGTACACGCTGAACTTGGCCGCGATCGGTTGACGGGAGAACAGGCGCTCGAACATCTGCCCGTAGCCCTGATATTGGTCGACCAGTTCCGGACGCAGGACATCGGTTTCCAGAATGCAGATGTGTAACGACATAAAAATACCCGACACAAAAAGATAAAGAATGAACCCCGAGCCTGCCTTGAACCTACTTTCAAGGCAAGCACAGAACGCACTCTCGCAAGCTGCGGTTCAGCTTGCCGGCAAACCGTGGAACGGGCGACTGAAGCGCCCCGCCGGTCAGACTCGGACGAACGGTAGTCTGCTAAGGGAAAACCGCTTTTCCCCCTTGCACGTGTCTAGCAAAAGGCCCGCTAGCCGGCTGGCGATATGCCTCATGCCTTTTTAAAAAGAATTCTTGATCGAATCATACTAAATGGTTCTAAGCCAAGTGTGACGCGGGCTCTAAGGTTAAGCCTGTAGCAATGGCCGTCGGGTTTTGCCGGGGCATCGTCTACATCAGCATTGTTGTCAGTAGTCGTCGTCAGGAATAACAACAAAAGGCAGTCCGCCATGTTCAAACATTCGAAAATCCGTCAAGCCGGTCTCATCGTTATCGCCACCACATTACTATTGATCTTGCCGAACCTCACCAAAGTGATCGGCTAGACGCTCCGTGGCGTGTTTCCCGGCAATCCCGCACCGACCTTTACGGGTTCACTACCGAAGTGCGGTTTTGTGTGCCAATCTTGAGCCATGACTCGATGGAGGGAGCCTCATGCGCTACTGGATTGTCATTACCGCGCTGCTCATCAGCTTTTCCGCCCAGGCCGGCACTATCGATGTGAATCGCGCGGTGGACGAAATCCGCGACGGTGCGCTGATTCTCGATCTGCGCAATAACAGCGATTTCGCCGCCGGCAATGTGCATAACTCGCTGCAAGTCGACCTGACCCTGGAGGACGGCACCGGCAATGACGCCGAGGGCCTGGCCTACCAGTTGCGCCAGGTGGTGCTCGACCCCAGCGCCACGGTGGTCATCTATAGCGACACCAACCAGCACGCCCTCGACGCCGAAGACACGCTGATCAAGCATGGCTATCTCGGCATCGTCAACGGCGGTAACTACGAAGAATTGCGCGACGCGATCTTCGACCATGTCGAGGACACCCCTGGCTGGGTCTTCGAAAACGACGACAACACGGCCGACGAGGCCGCTCCATCGGGTCCTCCTGCCGAATGAAACCGCTGATACTGCTGACCTCTCTGCTGTTCTGCCCTGCCCTTTACGCCGCGCAACTGGAACTGCCCCAGGGCAGCGGCAGCCGGACCTGGCAAACCGAGGAACTGCTGGGCCAGGCCCAGACCATCACCGTCAAGGATGATGTCTCCTACAAGCGCGATATGACCTATCGCGCCGTGCCGATGGCAACATTGCTGCAAGGCATCAAGGCCGACGATCATCTGCAGGCGGTGGCGCTGGATGGTTTCGCCGCCGAGATGGGCGCCGCCCCACTGTTGAATCGCCAAGGCGCCCAGGCCTGGCTGGCGGTGGAGGATCCTGCTCAGCCCTGGCCGCCACTGGCTGGCGGCAAACCGAGTGCCGGACCGTTTTACCTGGTCTGGACAGACCCGCAGGCCGGCCATATCAGTCCCGAGCAATGGCCCTACCAGATGGCCAGTATCAAACGCCTGGCCACGGTAGCCGAACGTTTCCCGGCCCTGCGTCCGGACCCGAAGCTGGCGGCCAATGATCCGGTGAACAAGGGCTTCGCGCTGTTCCAGAAAAACTGCATGGCCTGCCATCGACTCAACGGCGCCGGAGACGCGCAAGTCGGACCGGACCTGAACGTGCCCTACAACCCCACCGAATATTTCGCCGCGGGTTATCTCAAGCGCTATATCCGCGACCCGCAGAGCCTGCGGCACTGGCCGCAGGCGAAGATGCCGGCGTTCGCCCCGGCAGTGTTGCCGGACGGCGAACTGGACCAGCTGGTGGCGTACTTGAAACATATGGCCAAGCGCAAACAGCCGATCTAGGACGTTATTGCTGCTGCACCGACAAGACCGGCAACACTGGCGTCGGCGACACCAGCACCTTGGCGTGCATCTGCTCACAGCCCCCACCCCGGCGCATGCCGCGAACCGGGCAGGCATCGAGGTAGTCCAGGCCCACCGCCAGTTTCAGATGGCGCTCGGGCCGGGACAACTGGTTGGTCACATCGAAGCTGTACCAGGCGTCATCCAGCCAGGCTTCAGCCCAGGCGTGACTGGCCAGGTGCTCGCTGTTCTCGCTGTACAGATACCCCGACACATACCGCGCCGGAATCCCCAGGCTGCGTGCGCATGCCAGGAACGCATGGGTATGGTCCTGGCACACCCCGGCGCGCCGGGCAAAGGCCTGGGCGGCGCTGGTGTCGACTTCGGTGGCACCCGGCGTGTAGGCCATGTGCTGGTTCAGCGCCTGCATCAGGT
>Ga0209888_1000691_pt1 | contig 14020 bp, 13 predicted proteins | sample OrgsoiDNA_201059_FD_185807 | JGI IMG/M metagenome (GOLD analysis project Ga0209888, IMG submission 185807) | Permafrost soil microbial communities from the Arctic, to analyse light accelerated degradation of dissolved organic matter (DOM) -... | ecosystem: Environmental > Terrestrial > Soil >...
CACCTGCCCTGCTCAAGCAGGCGAGCACCGATCAAACAGAACAACCGATTGAAGCCGCAGCAGCCCCTCCAAGGGGCCACTGCCCTCCGACGCAACGTTTGTACCGTCATTCCGGCTCGTCAGCCTCCGTATCTCGTCATACAGTGGGTTGCGGCCCACCCGGGGGTCGTATTCATAAGCCCGTAGCTCGTCCAACGTCACAATCATCGGAGTGTCGACAACGGGATCAGGCAATCGCGCCGTCATTGACCCCTCCTTGTCGTCCCTCAAAGACCTCGAGAGCCTCTGCCAAGTCCTCATAATCGGATTGAGACTCATAGCAGTATCCCTCGAGCTGAATGCGCAGCACCTCAACCTCTGCCCAGCCCTCCAGGCGGCAAGCCAGTTCGTACAGAAAACCACGCCTGTCCAATAGCTCTTTGCTGAGTTTGAACAGCACCGTGCAGGTGTCATCGACACCTTCATCAAGGCCCAAATCCATTTGTGCTTTCTCCATGTTGTAGCGATCGCCTACAGAGCCGACCGCCCTTCTACTTCACCTTGTGGCAGGGCTGACTCAACATCCCCACCGACCCCACCGAACTTTCCCTCTGCGAGATCCGAATCCGCATCGGCGACGCATGAGCACCATCGCGTGCACCACCGGATCCATTCCGTCATGGCGCTTTAGATTTGTAGTTCTTTTTCCCGGGGCTTTCTGTCAGTAAAAGCATCCCATCAAAGGGAAAAAACAGTCGCTCGCTGTGAGACGCTCACTATCAATCCAATGAGGAAATTTGGAGAGGGGAACGAGACTCGCATCTGGTGTCCGCCCCATTGAAATCTAAAGGGTTTCTTTTCTTGCCGAAGCAGGAAAAGACTCAATTCTGGATTTTTTAAAATACATCAATTACCAAGAAGGCTCATTCAAAGAAGCGCCTATCAGAGCCGGCGTCCCACCCTATTCGCCATGGGTGATAATCGCGTGGTCAGCCGGCAAGCCAATAGCCTCCTTGTCCTGATTGTTTGCCTCAGCCCAGAGCAAAAGATCTTGCTGGGAGCTAAATGCAACTGGAAGCCTTTGGAAGAGCCGAGCATTTCAACTGTATTTTTTACTGGCATCTGGAAGTTGAGATAACAGTAGTTACGGTGACCCCATCGAGCCTGCCTGTGGCGACCAGTTCTATAAATTCAACCAGGGCCTACTTAATCGTTGGGGCCATCGTGTTTTATCATTTGGTTTAGGCAATGATGTTCTGAAGCGCCGCCATCAAAGTGGTCCCCGACGTATCTTGCACAGGAAAAAGCTGGTCCACGGCATAGCTAACGCTAGGAAACTCTCCGTAACTGACGACTGTCTCGCCGGTCATATCGCTAAATAACACGTTACCACTGGGGTAAGTCGCCGGCTCTACCATGTAGAGTCCCCAATTGGCACTCAGTGTCACCTCGTCGCTGAACTCATAGAGACAGAAGCCCATCAGGTAGCTACCGGGACTGGCGGCAAGATAATTCACAATGATTTTTACGATGTCCTGGGTGACCGTGGTGAATTGTGCTTGCTGCCCGCTTGCTCCATTGTCCGACCGCGTTACCCCTATTTCACTGAGCAGCAGGGGAACAGTGAATTGCTGACCGGGCCAGTTCACGCTGTTTGTCGTCGCGTTACTGGACCAGCTGTCGTATTGCTTCAACGTCGTGGTCAAGCCCTCCCCGACTTGATAGATATTGACGCTGTTGAAGTACCAAAGGTTGTTATAACCGATGATATCGCTGATGCCGGCCCAAGTGGCCGAGAAAGTCGCGCCATCGCCGCCAGTGGTGCCCTCCGGCAGATTAGTGTTGGTCGTCACACCATTGAGGAAAGCCTGAAACCAGTAGCTCAACGGCGGATTACCCGACGATGGATCGCCCTGGTCTGCGTTCGAGATGGGGCTGGTCAGTAACACGTAACGATATTTGGCGGCACTGATCTGCAGTTGCAGGTTAACGATCCACCAAATCACCCTGGCCAGGCGTGATGCAGGAGCAACCGCCCCACTGCTTCCCTGACCGACAAACGTATTGATATCGATCTCGTTGCCAACGGAGAAACTATGGACGGCCGGATGGATATCGCCGTTTACCACCACGCTACTGACAAACTGCTTCAGCGCGCTCTGTATGTAGGACGGCGCGCTGTCGAAGCTGTACGAGGCGTCAGGGTCATTACCGTTCCACGCATAAGTGTCGTCAGACAGGAAATAATTGGATATGGGCACCATAACCTTTACGCCACTTTGATGCGCATAGTCCAGAAAATTGATATGCGCGGTGCCATACGTTCCGTTCCAGCCGCGTGTTGCGCCCCAGTCATAGAGGCGAACCAAGTTGAAGCCGAAGCTGCCGATCACCCCGATATCGTTTCGGTAGGCGTTGCCGCTTGCGTCCTTTTTGGTATTCCCGGTATTCCAAAGCGCCTGGAAACTGTCGTTAAAGAAGTCGGAATCAGAGAACTGCGCTTGTGCCCCGGAATTGGAATATGGTGGAGACCATGTCGTCCATGTTGGGCTGTATACCACTCCAAATACGGTGTCCGAAGTTGCCATTTTTTATCCTTCCTTTCGTGGGTGATCGCATGTTGCGTGATTTGATCATCAAATCGTCGAGGGCCCTGAAATGTCCAGAATCCCGGTGAGCTTATCGGTACCATCAACGTGACTATAGACCAGCACATCGAGTACCCACTGCCCTGGCGCCGCGGCCGTGATACCCATTTGCTCGGCGCTGCTTCATGGCTGAAGCCAGTGCTCCCACACGACCAGAGGCCTTCCAGTCTGTGTCGACGTTGAACTGAACCGTCGGCACCAATATCAAAGGATTACGGAAGGAAAGGCTACCCGGTATTGTAGGATCGGACTGGGGCTGTTTACCGTTCGAGAAATCGCCAAGGCCCATGGCGGCGACGTTACGGTCAGCTCGGATGATCAGATCCGCACGGCCTTCAATATCCACTTTCCGATGGTCAGTCCGGCGCCCTGAGGCCTTAACAACCTCCCTACAATCTCTCTATTGAGCCATGCGCGACCCGCGACCTAAACTCCCCGGCCCTCACACGAGAGATCCCCCTCATGACAGCACCTGCCTCCCCCGCAGCCGGGTCGGACCACCGCTGGCTCGCCTTGATTGTCCTGTGCCTCGGGGTCCTGATGATCGTGCTCGACACCACCATCGTCAACGTCGCGCTGCCGTCGATCCAGACCGATCTGCACTTCACGCAAACCTCCCTCGCCTGGGTGGTGAACGCCTATATGCTGACCTTCGGCGGCTTTCTGCTGTTGGGCGGTCGCCTGGGTGATCTCTATGGCCATCGACGCCTGTTCCTGCTCGGTATCGGCTTCTTCACCCTTGCCTCGCTGGCCTGTGGCCTGGCCCACAACCAGGAAACGCTGATCTGGGCCCGAGCCTTTCAAGGCCTGGCCGCCGCCGTGGTGACCGCCGTGGCCCTGTCGCTGATCATGGACCTGTTCAGCGAACCGGCCGATCGGGCCAAGGCCATGGGCGTCTACGGTTTTGTCTGCGCCGGCGGCGGCAGCCTGGGCGCCCTGCTCGGCGGCGTGCTCACCAGCACCTTGAGCTGGCACTGGATCTTCCTGGTCAACCTGCCGATCGGCGTGGTGGTGATCGCCCTGTCCCTGCGCCTGCTCTCGAAAACCCTCAACCAGCACCCATCCCGCGACCTCGACGTGGCCGGAGCCCTCAGCGTGACCGCCTCGTTGATGCTGGCGGTCTACGCCATCGTCAATGGCAACGAGATGGGCTGGACATCGCTGCGCACCGTCGCGCAACTGCTGATTGCCATCGGCCTGCTGCTGGCCTTCCTGATCATCGAGACCCGCGTGAAAGCCCCGCTGATGCCCTTGCGCCTGTTCCGCCTGCGCAACCTCGCCATCGCCAATATCATCGGCGTGCTCTGGGCCGCCGCGATGTTTGCCTGGTTCTTTCTCTCGGCGCTGTACATGCAGTTGGTGCTGGGCTACACGCCCTGGGAGGTGGGACTGGCGTTCCTGCCCGCGAACCTGATCATGGCGGTCTTTTCCCTGGGGATCTCGGCCAAGCTGGTGATGCGTTTCGGCATTCGGCTGCCCTTGGCGGTCGGGTTGGCGCTGGCGGCCCTGGGGTTGCTACTGTTCGCCCAGGCGCCGGTCGACGGCCACTTCCTGCCCAATATCCTCCCGGGCATGCTGTTGCTCGGCCTGGGCGCGGGCATTGCCTTCAATCCGCTGCTGCTGGCGGCGATGAATGACGTCGCGCCGTCCGAGTCGGGGTTGGCATCCGGTGTGGTCAATACCGCCTTCATGATGGGCGGCGCACTGGGGTTGGCGGCACTGGCCAGCCTGGCCGCGGCGCGTACCAAATTGCATCTGGCAGCAGGCGTGCCGGCACTCTCGGCCCTCAACGACGGCTATCAGAGCGCCTTTCTGGTGGGCGCGGTGTTTGCCGCGCTGGGTGCGGGCCTGACCGCGGTCATGATGCGTAGCAAGCGCGGTGAGAACCTGGGTGGTGCCGAGGCCTAGGGCCTAACTCGCAGCCTGCCGTTCGAGCCGACCGATATCGGCCATGAACTTCTCCGCCGGCAAGGGGTGCCCCAGCAAGTAGCCTTGCAGGGAGTCGCACCCCAGGCGGGTGAGGAAGTTCTGCTGCATATCGGTCTCCACCCCTTCGGCGACGATCCGCAACCCCAATGCCTGACCCAGGGCGACAATGGCCGAAACGATCGCCGCATCGTCGGAGTCATGCTCCAGGTCGCGGACAAAACCACGGTCGATCTTCAACTCGTTGGCCGGCAGGCGCTTGAGGTACATCAGGCTCGAATAGCCGGTGCCGAAATCATCGATGGACAGGTCCACGCCCATGTCCGAAAGCTTCTGAAGCACCGCCATGCTCGCATCGGCGTCACTCATGGCAGTGGTTTCGGTGATCTCCAGGGTCAGGCTGTTGGCCGGCAATTGATGCCGGGCCAGGGCACCGGCCACGCTCTCGACCAGACCCACATGACAAAACTGCAGGGCCGAAAGATTCACCGCGATACGCCAACCCTGGTAGCCCTGCTCATACCACAAGCGCATTTGCCGGCAGGCCTCGTTCAGTACCCAGTCGCCGATAGGAATGATCAAGCCGGTCTTTTCCGCCAGGGTGATGAATTTGTCCGGCAGCAACAGCCCTTCCTCGGGGTGTTCCCAGCGCAACAGGGCCTCGGCGCCGACCGGCGTGCCCTTGAGGGCGTCAAACTTGGGTTGGTAATACAAGCGGAACTGCTGCTGTTCAAGGGCCTGGCGCAGGTCCTGCAACAGCTGCAGTTGCTTGAGTGCGTTGTTGTTCATCGACGTGTCGAAGAAACTGTGACCGTTCTTGCCAGCGCCCTTGGCGTGATACATCGCCGCATCGGCGTTCATCAGCAGTTCCTCGGCGGTCTGGCCGTTACCCGGGTACAGCACGATACCGAGGCTCGCGGAGATCAGCAGGTCATGGCCAGCCACCCGGAACGGTCGGGAGATCAGCCCAACCTGACGGGACGCCACTTGCAGCGCATCGTCCGGCTCAGCCAACTGCACCAGCAACACGAACTCGTCACCACCAATACGGGCGAGAGTGTCCTGGCTACGCAGATCTTCACGCAGGCGCAGGGCGACTTCACGCAGCAGTTGATCGCCCATGTGATGACCAAACGCATCGTTGACCGGCTTGAAGCCGTCCAGGTCGATAAACATCAGCGCAAAGCAGCCGCCTTCGGCCGTGGCCTTGTTCATCGCCTGGTCGATCCGGTCCGCCAGCAGCACACGGTTCGGCAAGCCGGTCAGGGTGTCATGCAGCGCCAGATGGGTGAGTTCCTGGTTCGCCTGGCTAAGCGAATCGGCCAGCATGGCGGTCCGGGCTTCGAGTCGGGCATCGAGCAGCGAGGTCAACAGGGCGATGGACAACACCGCCAGGCTGGTGACCAGCACCAGGTTGTCCAGGCCCTTGCCGGACAGTCCGCTGCCTACCGCGCCACAGAAACTGCCCTCGCTGAAGTTGGCGGCGGCCATCCCGGTGTAGTGCATGCCGACAATCGCCAACCCCATCACAACCGAGGCACCGCTCCGGGCCAGGCGCACATAGGGCGTGTTGCGCCGCAGGTGAAAGGCGATCCACAAGGCCGCCGCCGAGGCGACCACGGCAATCACCAGTGAAGCGCTGAACAGGGTCGGGTCGTAATCGATACCGGGCTGCATTTTCAGCGCCGCCATGCCGCAATAGTGCATGGCACTGATGCCGGCGCCCATGATCAGGGCGCCAAAGGCCAGTTGTGCCGCCGGCAGTCTGGGCTGACTAACCAGCCACAGGGCAAAGCCGCTGGAAAGAATTGCAATCAGCAGTGACAGCAATGTCAGTGGCCCGTCGTAGGCCAAGGCGATGGGCAGCTTGAACGCGAGCATGCCGATAAAGTGCATGGACCATACGCCCACGCCCATGGCCATGGCACCGCCGGCCATCCACAGGTACACCGCCCGCCCGCGGGCCGTGGCAATGCGCCCGGCCAGATCCAGCGCGGTATAAGAGGCCAGGATCGCCACACAAAGGGACATGAAGACCAGCGCGGAGGAATAGCTACCAATAAGCATGACGAATCTCTGAAACATCGAGCCGGGCAATACCCGGACTCGGTGGAAAAACGACGGATTGTACCTGCTTCCCCATGGAGCACACGGCGGAATATTGGCTACTGGCCATTATTCAGGAGGACCCGCTCGCCGTACAGGTCAGCGCCTCGTGAAGACCGACCAACGGCGCGATTTATCGGTTAAGCACGGGCTCGACCCCCTCGACATTATTTGACCTGTGAGTCTACTAACGGATGATAGTCGATCATGGGTGAGTCACTCAGGTGTTGGGCTTGATCAAGCCCCCTCTTTGGGGAACTCACGTTTGACCCGTTCGATATAACGCGCCACCGCCGGGGCCTTTTCAAAACGCCGATAAATCAGCGACAACCAGGAACTCGCCTCGCAGCCGTGGATCGGTCGATACACCACATTCGGCAGGTTCACATGACCGATCACCGACTCGGGCACCACGGCCACGCCCTGCCCCAGGGACACCGCCGCGATCACCGCCACCAGCCCGCCGGGCTGCGGCCCCAGCTTCGGTGCATAACCGCCCCGGGCGGCGACCTGCAGGGTACCGCTGATCTGCTCCGGGAGAATAAAGGTTTCGTTCTGCAAATGTTCGGCACCGATCTGCTTCAGGCGGCACAACCAGGCATCGTCCGCCACGGCCAGCACAAACCCTTCGGCATTCAGGCGCACCGCGTCCACGCCCTCGGGCAGGGACATCGGTGAGCGCACATAACCGATATCGAAACGCCCTTCGGCGATCAGTCCCGGCAACACCGCCATCGGGCTCTCGCGCACGGCGAGGCTGACCTCGGCGAACTCCCGGCTGAAGGCCTTGACCTGACGCTGCAACACCCCGGAGTACACCGCCGAGGCCACATAACCGAGCTCGATATGCCCGACTTCACCACGCCCGGCCCGCTGCGCATTGCGCTGGGCGAACTCGAACTGGCGCACCGTCGCTTCGGCTTCCGGCAACAGCGCCGCACCGGCTTCAGTGAGGGTGACCTCGCGCTGCCCACGCAAAAACAGTCGGGTACCGAGAGCGGCCTCCATGTCCTGGATCTGTCGACTCAGGGTCGGCGGTGCGATATCCAGTTGCTCGGCCGCCCGGGTGAAATTGCGTTGCCGGGCCACCGCCAGGAAATAACGGAAATGACGAATCTCCATACGGGCATTAGCTCAAAGGTAATGAAGTGCCGAAGCCCACCTAACAAAGCCACGCCTGGGCCACGATAAGCTGCTTCTACCGCCACAGTAGAGAGCTTGCACCATGCGCGTCAAATCCCTTACTCCCTTGTTTTGTGCCTGTCTGAGCCTGCCACTGGTGGCAGCAGCTGATTCACCACCCGCTATTGCCCACAAGGCAATCCTGGATCTGGAGCTGGCCCGTACGCTGGTCAAGGCCGCCGAGCAGGCAGCCACGGCAAAAGGCTGGCCCTGCGCAATCGTGGTGGTCGATGACGGCGGCTGGCCGATCCTCGGTGAACGCATGAACGCCGCGCCCGTGGTGGCTGGTATCCAACTGGCCGAAGGCAAGGCCCGAACGACGGCGCTGTTCAAACGGCCGTCGGGCGATCTGGAAAATGCGGTCAACGGCGGACGCCAGGCCGCCCTCAGCGCCGGCCTGGTGATGATGAAAGGGGCCCAGCCGATTCGTCTCGAAGGCCAGGTGATCGGCGCCATCGGCATCAGCGCCGACACCCCGGCCCATGACGATGAAATCGCCCTGGCCGCCATCGCCGCACTGCCGTCGCAGGCCCAGCCATGAGCCGGGTCAGCCCACGCTTGACGCTGCTGACCGCCTCCGGCGTCTGCTCGCTGATTGTCCTCGACACCAATATCGTCGCCGTCACCCTGCCCAGCATTGCCCGCGACCTGGGGGCCAATTTCGCCGATATCGAGTGGGTGGTCAGTGCCTACATGCTGGCCTTTGCCGCCCTGCTGCTGCCGGCGGGAAGCATCGCCGACCGCTTCGGCCGACGCAAAACCCTACTCTGGGGCCTGACCCTGTTCATCCTTGCCTCACTGGGCTGCGGCGCCGCACCCGACAGCCTGTTCCTCGATATCGCCCGCGCCATCAAGGGCGTCGGCGCCGCGTTGCTGCTGACCTCCGCCCTCGCCTCCATCGGCCACGTCTTTCACGACGAGGCCGAGCGGGCCAAGGCCTGGGCATTCTGGGGGGCCTGCATGGGGGTGGCCATGACCGCCGCGCCAACCCTCGGTGGGCTGATTACCCAGTACCTGGGATGGCGCTGGATTTTCTACCTCAATTTGCCGGTGGGCCTGCTGTTGGTGGCAATGGTCCGCCACGCCGTGCCGGAATCCCGGGACAGCCAGGCGGCGCGCCTGGATCCCTGGGGCAGCCTGGCCTTCAGCGGCGCGCTGCTGTGCCTGATCTGGGGGTTGATCGAAGCCAATCGCATCGGTTGGAACAGCCCGCTGACCTACGCCCGGCTGCTGGGCGGCGCTGCGCTGCTGGGACTGTTCGTGTTCGTCGAACGGGTACAGCAACGGCCGATGGTCGACCTGCAACTGTTCCGTCACCCGCGCTTTATCGGCGCCCTGCTGGGGATGTTCGCCTACGCCGGCTGCGCCCAGGTGATGATGACCCTGCTGCCGTTCTACCTGCAGAACGGCCTGGGCTTTTCCGCCGTAGCTTCCGGCCTGGGCATGCTGCCCTTCGCCCTGGCCATGTTGATCTGTCCGCGTATCGGTATTCGACTGGCCTCACGTTTCGCCCCGGCGACAATGATGGCCAGCGGCCTGACCCTGGTCGGTTGCGGCAACCTGCTCAGTGCCTGGGCGGTCGGCAGTGGCAGCTACCTGCCATTTGCCCTGGCAATTACCGTGACCGGTGCCGGTGCCGGGCTGCTCAACGGCGACACCCAGAAAAACATCATGGCCTGCGTGCCCCGGGAGCGCGCCGGCATGGCCTCGGGGATGAGCACCACCATGCGTTTCAGCGCGATCATGCTGACCATCGGTGTGTTTGGCGCCCTGCTCGCCAGCCATACCGAGCAACTGCTCCAGGCCAGCCTCGCCGCCCAGGCCGCCCCCTGGCTCGATCAGGCCCGGGCAATTGCCTCGCGGGTGGTCGCCGGTGATATGCCGGCAGCCATGGCTACGCTGCCGGAATCCGCGCGCCAGGTGGTCCAGCCTCTGGCTCGTGCCGCCTTCGTCGGTGGCTTTGCCACGGTGCTCTGGGTCGCGGGGTTGCTGGCGTTGTCAGGGGCGCTGGTGGTGGGCAGCCTGATGCGCCATCCGCTGCCCGTCAGCCGACCCTATTCTTTGGCCAGGGAATAAATCCGTACGGGGCTTATCGTACGGGCACTGAAATTACTCAGCCACCCGAATGAGAGCCCCCTACAGTAGCACCCGCGCTAGTGGGGACTGGATCGACGCCAACACCCGCTCGGTGTTTTCCGTGCAACTGACCCCATCGGGTCGGTTGCGAATGCTGTTGACGATCCCCAACAACTGCATCTTGCTATGGGCCAGACGCGCCTGCATGGCTTCGATCTGATCGATCTTGCGCTCAAGGCTGTCGACCATGACCTCATGGCCCAAGCCCCCGGTCTCGGCTACCGGCACCAACGCCCGCAACTCCTCGAGACTGAAACCCGCCTGCTGTGCGCACTGGATGATCGACAATGTCTGCAACACCTCGGCCGGGTACTCACGGTAACCGTTGGCCTGGCGCTGTACCTTGCGAATCAACCCCTGGGCTTCGTAGAACCTGATCTTCGACGCCGCCAGACCACTGCGTAGGGCCAGTTCACCGATCTTCATAAGAGGCCTCGAATGGACGCTTGACATTAAAGTTAGGTTTAAGCTTAGCCTGAACTCCCCACTGCCCCGGAGTCAAGCATGTCACCCTTTCAAGCGTTGCTTCTGCCCAACGGCGTACAGATCCCCAATCGCATCGCCAAGGCCGCCATGGAAGAGAACATGGCTGACCTGGATAACGCGCCTTCCGCTCAGTTGATGGAACTCTACCGTGCCTGGGCCTACGGCGAACCGGGTTTGCTGCTGACGGGTAACGTGATGATCGACCGTCGCGCCATGACCGGTCCGGGCGGTGTGGTGCTGGAAGATGAAAAACACCTGGAGAAATTTCGCCAATGGGCTGCCATTGGCCGGGCCAAGGGCGCGCAGTTCTGGATGCAGATCAACCATCCGGGGCGCCAGACCCAGGCCAATCTTGGCCAGACCGCCTGGGCACCGTCCGCGGTAGCGCTGGACCTGGGCGGCTTCTCGAAGATGTTCGCCGAGCCTCGACCCATGAGCGAAGCGGATATCGAAGAGGTCATCGGACGTTTCGCCAACAGCGCCCGTCTCGCCGAGCAAGCAGGCTTTACCGGTGTAGAGATCCATGCGGCCCACGGTTATCTGATCAGCCAGTTCCTTTCGCCGCTGAGCAACCAGCGCAGCGACCGTTGGGGCGGCTCGCTGGAAAATCGCGCACGCCTGCTGCTGTCGGTAGTCAAGGCGATCCGGGCCGTGGTTTCAGCGGACTTTTGCGTGGCGATCAAACTCAACTCGGCGGACTTCCAGCGCGGCGGCTTCGACGCTGACGATGCCCGCCAGGTGATCGAATGGCTGAACGACTTGCCGGTGGACCTGGTCGAGCTTTCGGGCGGCAGCTATGAGGCTCCGGCCATGCAGGGCGAAGCACGGGATGGTCGGACCCTGGCGCGGGAAGCTTATTTCATGGAAATGGCCGGCGAGTTGGCGAAGGTGGCGAAAATGCCGGTGATGGTCACCGGCGGCATTCGGCGTTTACCCATCGTCGAACAGGTGCTGGACAGCGGCATCGCCATGGCCGGTATCGGCACCGCGCTGGCCGTTGAACCCCACCTGCCCCGGCACTGGCGCGAAGGCCGCGACAGCCATCCGCAATTGCCACCGATTCACTGGAAGAAAAAGCCGCTGGCGGCTTTGGCGAACATGGCGGTGGTCAAGTTCCAACTGCAGCGCCTGAGCAAGGGCAAGCGCCCTCACCCCGAGGTTTCGGCAGTGTGGGCGCTGGTGCTGGACCGGCTGTTTATCGGCCGACGGACGAAGCAGTACCGCGCGGCGATGAAAAGCCTGAGCGCCTGATCCCGTTATCGCCCGGCAAAGCGCAACCGCGACAGCATCTTCAGATCGCCATCCTTGTAATACCCATCACTCCAGCTGTTGTCCGGCGACAGCGGCTGGACCTGCTTGAGCTCCAGCTTCTTCGCGTAATAGCGGAACCGGTAGTGCTCATAAAAGCGCAGGATCTCCAGGCCATAACGATCCGCCAGATCGGTATCGCCACGAATCACCAGGTAGTTCTCGTCATTGCCATCGCTGGCCCCGACGCTGAGGTTGTGGCTGCCACTGATAATGGTCGGCGCGTCGGTGGTGAAGTCGGTGACGATAGCCTTGGTATGCACCAGCAGGTTGCCCTTCTGGCCAAGGAGCCCTTCCTTGATCCAGCCTTCCAGGCCGGTATTGAGCAGCGCCGTGGCCACGAAATCATCGGTCCGATCGGCGTGAATCCCGGAGATGCTGCTGGCGGTATTCTGCAAGCCGAAACGCAGCACATCGTCATGGGGCTTGCCGAGCAAGGCGTCGAGGATTTCCTGGGGCAAGGCAAAGGCCGTGGCAAACAGCACGTCCTTTTGCGCCGCCGTAATGATCTGCACGAACTCCTTCAGATCGCCCTGCCCGGTACGCGGGGAAAACCCGGCGAACAGCGGCTGGCTCGGGTCCATGGGATTGTTCTGGGTAATCCACTTGCGGGTCGCCGCCACATCCGCCGGCGCCGCCCAGATTTCCTCGAAGACCTGGGTGTACTCGGTGGCCAGGCGAACGTCGTCAAGCACGTGCACCACGTTGGCCTGACGATAAACGCCATTGGCGGTGAAGTTGGTGCTGCCACAGAGCACGGCTTCAGGCCGGTACTCGCCACCGGCATCGCGCTGGCTGAGCACAATGAACTTGTCGTGGAAGATATTGCTGGTGACCCGCCCGCGTTTGCTCTCGGCCGGAATCGGCGCCAGGCTCTGCTCGTTCAGGGTGGTGTCCTCGTCACCGACCTTGGCGTGGTAGAGCACGCGAATCCGTACACCGCGCTGCTGCGCCGCGTTCACCGCATCGACAATCGCCTTCAACTGATACTCGTAGATGGCGATATCCAGGCCCCACTGCACATCCGTCGCGCGGGCGATAAAACCCAGCAGCTCTTCCAGCAAACCGTTTTCCAGCCACAGGCGCGCGGCATCGGGCCAGGCTTCGATGGGCAGGTTTTTCTGGGTGCTGATCAGTTTGTCCAGATCGGGAAACTTGCGTTCGAAGCCCTGGCTGGCCGCCACCGCACGGTTGAAGATCACCCGCTGGCCCTTGGGCAGGCCATTGTCGGTGGTCACCGTCAGCGCCAATGACTCGCCCAGTTGCGGCGCATCGGGCGTGCCATAGGCCAGGTGCACGCGATAGTTGCTGGTGCTCCCGGGCTCGACGTTGTAATCGGCCCAGCGGAATTTCTGCAAAGGCGCCAGATTGCTCGGGGTCGCGTGGTACTGGGGGAAGGTGTGTTCCTTGCCGGGGAACGTCAGGCTGTTGAACAGGAATTGCCAGGGCCCGCTGCCCTCCTGGCGTTCGATGGCAAAACCGAGCAGGCCGGCCCGCCGCGATTCGGCCAGATCGATGGCCAGCAACACACCGCTGGTCCCGGCGTAGGCCTTGACCCGAAAATCGTCCTGGGCATTGCTCTGAAGTACGCGCATGCATCACATCCTTGGGAAATCTGCTGAGGTGTTCGAGCGTAGCGATTTTTTATCGCGCCAGACACTTCATAGGCCGATTTTCGCCATGAAACTTTCCATCAGGCGTTTCAATCGTCCCACCTTGATCAACCACAGGCGGCGAGTTACCGTCTGCTGCCCTCGACGCCCAAACCAGAAAGGACATGCCATGGAATCCCCCTTGCACCCCAGCGTTGGACCGGCCCTCAGCTTCAATGGCGGCTTCGTCGACACCTTGGGTTTCCTCGCCTTGCAGGGTCTGTTCACCGCCCATGTCACCGGCAACTTTGTCACCCTCGGCGTGAGCATTGTCCATGGCACCTCCGGCGCGCTGCCCAAGCTGATCGCCCTGCCGGTCTTCGTGCTGGTGGTGGGGCTGACACACCTGGCCGCGGTGGCCATCCATCGTCGGGGACTGGCGCCGCTGCGCCTGCTGCTGGTGACCCATACCTTGATACTGGCGGCCTTTGCTTTCCTGGCGATTATCTGGGGCCCCTTTACCGACGGCGACAGCGCGACCGCATTGATCACAGGCATGACCGGGGTCACCGCCATGGCGATTCAGAACGCGATTTCCCGCCAGCATATGAAAGGCACCCCGCCGACCACGCTGATGACGGGCAACGTCACCCAGTT
>Ga0209888_1000694_pt1 | contig 13893 bp, 5 predicted proteins | sample OrgsoiDNA_201059_FD_185807 | JGI IMG/M metagenome (GOLD analysis project Ga0209888, IMG submission 185807) | Permafrost soil microbial communities from the Arctic, to analyse light accelerated degradation of dissolved organic matter (DOM) -... | ecosystem: Environmental > Terrestrial > Soil >...
GCGGGCGGCTTCGGACGCCTGCTTGCCTTTGGCTTCTTTCTCGGCCTTGGCGAGGGCCGCCGCGTCGCGACGGGCCTTTTCCAGCGGCCTCAGGCTTGCTTTGAGCAATGGCATTTCTTGGGCGATCCGGGCGTCTTCCTCAGGCGTCAAGGGCTTGACGTCCAGGGGCGCCTCCGCGGCGGCCGGGTTTTTCTTTTTGCGCGCAGCGGCCGCGTCGCCCGGGCGCTCGTTGTGCTTGCCCGTGACTTTCGCGGCGACCGCGGGCATGGCGTCGCCATGGATGAAGCTCGCGGCGCTCGTGTAGCTCTCCTCGACCTCGACCACGGCGATGCCCATGGCCTCCGCTTTGTGGCGAAGCAGGTCGATTATTCGCGCGTGCGGCAGGCGATGGAAGCGCCGGTTTTCCTTGCGCCCCATGTCCGATCCCGTTTTCCAGCCCGTGTTTTTCCCGACGTAAATCACGCCCACGCCCTTTTGGACGGCTTGGGAGAGAATTTCGGCGGAAATCCGGTGCGCTTTGTCGTTGAGCCACATCGCCCGCTTGGCGGCGACGGCCCGCAGCTCCGGGTCTTTCCACGCCGCGGCCTCGAGGCGCTTCATTTCGGCGTGGTCGGTTTTGGAGAGCCGCTGCGGCGGATCCATTTGCGAGAGCCGCGTCTCCTTCATCCACAGCTCGCGCATTTGGCCTTTGCTGAGCATCGACTGCGTGAGGGCGATTTCCAGGTCATACCCGCCCAAGCCGCGGTCAAACGGGTCGCCCGAGAGGATCGCCATGCGCGAGCCGTTGGTCCAGGCGACGCTCGCCACGTTGCCCACGCCGAAGTCCACGGCCGCGGCGTGGAAATAGCGAGAAATCCAGTCGCTTTTCACGGTTTTGTTCGCCCGCCGCCACTCCGCGCCCTTGGCCCAGCATTGCTCCAGGGCCAAGCTCGCGATCCAAGCGTTGAAGCCGCGCAGGTTTTTGGCTTTCAGGCGCTTGGCCTCCCACTCCGCGGGGTGGCGCTGCGCGAGCAGGTCGAAGAAGGATCCCTTCGGGACCTCCTTGGGCGTCCTCACGACGATCTTCATTTGCACCCGGTCGCCGCGCGGGATGAAATAGACGGTCGAGACGTCCATGTGGGTCGGCAGGCGCAGCCAATGCTCGGGCTTGTCCGAATAGCGGCCGGCCAGCATGCGCTCGACCTCGGCTTTGAGGTCAAAGCCCGCGTAATTCGCCACGTCCATCGGCGTCAGCGGGATGTTTCGGCCCGCGTCCGAAAACAGCTCCTTTTTGGCGAGCCCCGGCAACGACTCGCCGTGCGCCGACCAATCCAGCGCCACCACGCAGCCTTCGCCCTTTTGCATGTAGTGGGGCATTCTCGGGAAACCCGCCCCCGACTGCGGGCTCCACGCGGCGCAAGAGGCGAGCCACGCTTTGAAGGCCTCGGCCGCTCGGTCCGCGCAACCGCGGGCGTAGGCGGAGGGCAAGGCCCCGTAAGCGCTGGCGATCGAGTCGTGCGATTTGGGCTGGCGCTTGGATTTTTGTTTCTTTTTCGGCGTCGCCTGCGCGGCGGACGTGGGGGCGCCTCCGCGCGCTGGCGCGGCGAGGGCCGGCGCCGCAGAGAAAAGCTCTTCGTTCAGCAGGGCGTCAAGCCCCGGCGCCGCAAGCGATTGCGGCTTTTTGACGAAGGCGTCGGGCCAATGCCTCAAGACCGCTTCTAAAATCTGCTGGTCCAGCAAAGAGCTCCAGAGCCCCTCGACGCGATCCGTCAGCAACGGCCGGATTTTGGGCTCAGGAATCTCTTTGTCCTTTCGAGTTTCTCCCCTGTCCTTGGCGTCTTTTCGGGCGACGGCCTCCGCTTCGGCCGCCTTCTCCCAATCGGCCCGCCGCGCCGCGTTGGCGAGGGGGATTTGCGCGTTGAAGGCGTCGCGCGCGATCGTGAACGCCCGCAAAAGCTCCGGCTTCATCTGGTCGTCGGATTTGCGCGAATAGACGCTTTTCTTGGGCTCGGCGACGGTTTCTGATTTTTCCGCGGCGGCCCCCTCCGCCGTTTTTTCCTTGTCGTAGGCGAAGGCGATTTGGCGCAAAAGATAAAGGACCGCGTTGTGGATGTCCTGCCCGTGAAAAGCCAACGCCCAAAGCGCCGGCTGCATGCCCCGGGGGAGGGTGCGCGACAGGCTGCGCGGCGGCATTTGGTCTTTCTCCGCCCTGCTGGTCTTGGGTTTGGGGGTTTTGCTCATGGCTCGAGCATACGTGTTTTTTATTCGCGGTCAAATGTTTTTTGCTTTTGTCAAGCGTTTTGTTTGCTCCTTACGCGATTTTGCCCTCTCATTTGCAAAAGGACGCCAGCGAGCGGCCTTTTTGTTTCTGCCTTCTTCTGCTCTCAGCCGTTTCTTTCGTTTTTCTTTCTTTTCGAATTCGCAAAGCATCGCGCGCAAAAACCCGATCCAGGCCAGCGGGTCGGCATGATGGGGGGCTCTTGCCGCGTCATCGCTTCCCTCCGCCCTGTTTTCGGAGGGGAAAGGAGGATTGCCTTTTGTTTGCTCGGCGTGAGACAATAGGCGTTCGTTTCCACCTTTGGGCCTCGGCCCTCACGCGCCATGGCCGCTCGCCGCCCCCTCATCGAAAGAGACCCGCCCCGCGGACAGTGGGCGCGCTCCTTTGCGCAAGCGTGGGAGACGCAAGACCATGAAGAGGCGGCGCGCCTCGTTCGAATTGGGCGCGCAAAATTCCGCGCGCTGGATTTCATGGATTGGCCGCTGGCGTTGCGCGCGGCCTTGAACGCCAATTGCGCCCCGCTGGTGGAGATCGCCACTCAGGAAATTAGCCCTTCGTGCCTTTATTTCACGGATGGGCGCTCCTTTCTTATTTGGTGCGCGTTGCGCCTTCCGCTGTATGGCGCGCCGGCCCAGGCCGATGTCACCGCGGCCGTCGACGCCCTTTTGAAATGGGCTCCCCTGGACGCCGTCGTCGCGCGCCCGGGCGCCGACATCGCCTTTCCCGGAAACAAGGTTGAAAACCAAGAAGCGGCTCGCTGCGCCCGCGACGGCTTGCGGCTGATTCACTTGGCCGCGCGGCACAACGCGTTGCCGTTGGCCCAAAAGCTCATCGAATTGGGCGCGAATCCGAGCGGCTTCGGGCCCTTCCCGGAGCGCCTCGCGGATTCGCCGCGCCTTGGCCGCCACGAGAAAGCCGAAGCTTTCGCCATCCACCCGGGAACGCTGGCGACGGCCCCGCTTCATTTGTCGCACGCGCAACCGGTTGACACGCAGACGCCCCCGCGCGTCTCTCCTTTGGTTTTGGCGTGCGAAGCCGGCATGCTCGACACCGCCCGTTTTTTGTCCGACACCTTGGAGGAGCAGGCCGAGCGAGCGCGCCACGCGGCGTTTGGAAATTCGTGGTCAGCGCCTTGCCCTGTTTCGCATTTGCCCTCAGCAAGGCCTGCCGCCATTTTCCGGACGGCGCGCATTGAGCGCGGCAACCCCGGGCCAATCATTCGCGCGCAGGCTCTGGATCCTGCGTTTTCTTTGCCTGGGCAGGAGGACACCGTCATCGGCCGAATTCGCGCCTTGGAATGGAGCCATTTGGCTTTGGAGACGATTCCGGACTTGGAGGCGGATCGGCAAGCGAAAACCAGCCCCTCTCGGCCGCCGCCGCCGGCAGACCTTTTGTTTTCGATGGACGACTTTTCGGTGGATATGCTGGCCCCTCAAATCGACAACCGCTCTCACGGTTTGGCGTTCCCCCTTGGAGAAGGCTCGCGCGCGCCGGGCGCCACGGATGAGCCTTCGGCCCGATTTGCCCCTCGCGTCGCGCTGAATGTGGCCAAACTGGCTCGCCGCGCTTTGTGGATGGGGGCCAAAGAGCGCGGAGCGCGCCCCTCTCGCGAAGGGCTTGCTCCCGTCGCGGAGCTTGCCGCTCCTCGGTGGATCGCGCCCGGAGCCGCTCTTGGCGCGTTCGCGGACCAGCGCAGCCCCCTGTCTCGGTTGGCCGCGTCGCTTGCGTCGCGCGAGGAACGCGTCGCTCGCGATTTCTTCCGAGCCTTCGCCATGCTGGGCTCGGATCCTGCGGCGCTCGAGCGTTGGGGGCGCGCCGCAAAATCGCGCGCCGCGCGCTCGCATGCCTCGCCGGATTCCATCCAAGTCAATGGGGAGAGCCCTTTGGCGTGGATCGCCGCTGTGGCCATCGTGGAGGAGCGGCGGCAAGCCGCTCCAAAGGCGCGCGCGGCAGCGGCGCGCACAATCGAAACAAAGGGAGGCGCCGCGCAAAACGCCTTGCTGGCCCTGGCTCGTGTTTTTGGGCACGCGACCCTTGAGGCGCCCATTTCTGGATTTGGAGGGTTGGGCGTCGCGGAGGCCGCGGCTCTGTGCGATTGCCCCGAACTGCTGCGATCGCTTTTGGCGATCTCCGGCTTGCCGTTGACGCCAAACCCGGCTTCGCCGGCGATTTGCGCTCCCGCCCTCCCCGGCGAAGCCTTGGCGCTTCCCGAACAACCGGCGTCGCGGCGATCTGGCGTTTTGGCCGCGGCGGCTCTTGGAAACGCCGAGCGCGCGTTTCGGGCTGCGCTGGCGTTTGGGCGTTGGCCCGCGGCCGAGCGAATCCACGCCGCGCTCAATTGGACAGAGTTGGCCCAACCGGAGCAGGCCCTCGCGGCGTTGGGCGATGAGGGGCTGGCCGGCGGCTCGCTCGCTTCGTTTGGCTCTGCGCCATGGCGCGAGGAGCGGTTCGCGCCCCGATCGATTGGCGCGTCTGCCGAAACGATGGATTTGGAAGCGCGCGCGGCCAGCCAGGCCCGGGCCATTCAAACCAAAGCCCTTGCCGCGGCAAGGCCCGAGAGCCAATCGCAACCGAACTCGGCTCTGCCATGGATTCGGCTCGCGGCGAGCGCTGAGCGCCTTTTGTTGCAAATCGATTTGCGAGCGCATTCCAGAGCGGCCGGCTTGCCCGCGACAAACGGAGAGGCTCCCAGCGCGCCGGACGCCCCGCGGGCTGAGGCCTCTGCGGCCGCGACGCGCGCCCGGCGATTGTGAGGCGGATTCAGCGACGGCGCTCTTCGCCATCGCTGTGGGGAACTGATTTCCCCTCGCCGCGGGCCGTGGACGCGCTCTGTGTTTCGGCGCATTTTTTCTCTCTCAGAATCTCTTGTTTGGCCGCCGGCCTGCCGTTTGGCGGAATTAGAGGTTAAAAAGCCCTGGCTCGCTGTTCGTGGCGGGGCGAGAGACGGAGAATGAATCAACGCAATGCGCCTCGCGCGATTGTCGCGCGCCGCTTCCCCGCTGTTCTTTTTTGAGATTTTCATGGCCCTGAATCCCAATCCTCGCAATCCGTCAGACTCCGCGCCCAATTCCCTTTTCGCGACCCTGGCGGAGCGATTCGCCCGCAAGCTGGAAGGCGCGCCGAATTTGTCCAAGCAATTCACGCCGACGCGAGCCCTGAACCCTGATTTTTACGGCCGCCCGGACATTGACGCCTTTGGCCAAATCGCGTCGGCGGCCGAAGCGATCCACCCGGGCGCTAAATTGAGCGGCGTCGCTTTTTGGGGAACGCCCGGCACGCCCAGCCGCATGATTTACACTAACGCGAACGATTCTGACTTTCCGGCCACCCAATACATGGAGAACGCCGGCAAAACGGCCGTTCTTCGCGCCGATTTGTTGATGGAGCGCGCCGACGGCTCTTCATTCGTCGTGCAAGCGGGCTCGGAGTTCCTTGCCCAACACCGAGAGCAGAATCCCGCCACGGCTTTCGCCCTTTGGGCCATCGCGGAAAAAATATCAGTGGCGCGCGACGCGGCCAACCCTGCGGAATGGCAATTTTTCAGCGCCAAAAATGACGCGGAAGAGGCGCTCAGCGTCGTGCATCCGGACAAGTTCGCGGAAAACTGGCGCAACGAGGCCAATGGCCGGTTCGAACGGCTTCGCGAAATGAAGGCGCAAAATAAGCCTGAATATCCCACCATTTATTTTTCCAACAAAACAGACGACAACGACAAAGAGCCAAAGGCGATTGTCGCGACCTCCGCCGCTCAACAAAACGCGCTCGCAGAAGCGCTTCGAGACAACCTCCGCGCGAATCTCGCCGCGGAAAGAACACGCCTGGCGCAAGACCTGGCGCGCGCGGCTCAGCTTGAAAACATCGCGGCCATGGTTTCGCCCTCCAAGCTCAATGAAGCCATCGCGGCGTTTGACGTGCGCGCGTTGAAATCCGGACAGCCGATTTCTCCGTCCGTGGGGCCCCGCCCCGCAGCATCCTTGCACATCACGGCCGAGGACAAACTGGCGGCCAAGAGGAAAATCTCGCAAGAGACTCCCAATCCGAACGCTCTGCCGCCCACTCCCTCCATCGCGCGGCGCTTCTCTTCGCAACCGGGCGCCCTGAAAGCCGCGCCGATGCCTGACGGCGTCCGCGCTCTGAGCGTCTCTCATCGGTTGGACGCGGACATCTACGGCCGGCCAGACCAAGAGGCTTTTTCTCAAATCGCCTTGGAAGCGGAACGCCAAAATCCCAACAGCCGCTTTTTGGGCCTCTCTTTTTGGGGCGATCAAGGCGCGCAAAACTGGCTCAAAACCGAGTCGGGAGAGTATGGCCCGACCTACTATTACGAACGCCTGGGCCGCGACACCCAATTCGCAGCGCAAATTGTCATGATGGACGAGCGCAACCAACGGTTTGTCGTGCCCGCAGAAACCATTCTTTCGGCCAAAACTCGCGAATTTGAAGACGCGACGGCTTTCGCGCAATGGGCTCGCTCGGAAGACATCAGCGTCTTGCGCGACAGCGACGGCGAATGGAGCTGGGCCTCGATAAAGCCGCAAAAGAGCTCTGAGTTGAATGTCATGACGCTGGACCGCTTCGCCGAGGACTGGAACCACCACATGGCGGCCCGGCACGAAGAATTCCGGCGCTTCAAGGTCGCGCGCGTGTCTGAAGATTTGCCCTCGATCGCCACGACGGCTGAAGCCACCCAGCAATCGATCGCGGCGCGGCTGCATCAAGGCCTTGTCGACAACACGCCGGAATCTCGCGCTCGCCAGGCTGAAACCCAGGCTCGCGAAGAGAAAGCCGCGCGCCTTTCTGAACTGCTCCCCGCGGCCATCGTTCCGCAAGCCGTGGAGCACGTCGAGCAATTGGAGCGACGCGACATGGAAGCGGCTTTGTCCAGCCGGCGCGTCAAAAACGCAGAAACGGCGATTCCCGCCTCCAAAACTGAGAAGCCAGGCCCGCACGCTTGAATTTTGAGTCGGCGAGCGCAAGGCTTTCGGGGCTAGGCTGAGCCCATCCGCGGAAACGCCATTGTCCGAGAAGCATGAGATCGAGCGCCGTTTTCGGCGCTTTTTCTCTTTCTGCCGGCCTCTTTTGCCCCGCGATGATCGCCTCGCGTGATTTTGAGCCTGGGCGCCTCGATTTTCGCTCTTTCCGCTCGGCGCGTGGTCGCCGACAAAAGGAGAGGCTCCAAAACGCAACCGTCAATCGGAGTTCTGGCCCGGCCTCCTCGAGCGAGGCTCGAAAACGCGGGTTTCGCCTCTTTTTTCTGCGCTTGTTCCGCGCTATAATTAGCGCTGAAACCCGTTGGGGGCGCGCGTTGCCCCGCCCGATTGAATTATCCAGTTCACGATTTAGCCGTTTTTTGTTTTTTTTGCTTTCACTGTCGCGGTTTTTCGCTGTTTTTTTCGCGCCGCGCTCGCCCGTTATTAGCGTTTTTGGAGATTGACCATGCCCGCAGCCATCCAGCCCCTTGACTCGCAATTGCAAATCCGCATCGCGCAGTGGGGCGTGAGCCTTCAAACGGACCCGGCGCTCTGGACGCTGACCGATGACCCTGAATATCCGGGCCAGAAAATCGCGGTGGCCTCGCTGGCCCTCCCGAACGACCGAATCCTGAGCATGTCGCGCTATGGCGTGGACGGCTCGCGCCCGTTCGATCCGGCTGAAAAGGCTGGCTTGGCCGACGGCGCTCCCTTGATGTATGCCTGCGTCCAAGACCGCACGCCCACAGGGCCTGTGTTTTTGCAAGAAGGGGCCCCCGGCGACGCGCAGATCGCGGAAGCCTTCTTGGAAACAGACGCCACGCCTTCGCAAGTGGTGCTCGCGGCGATCCAGAAATGGGGCGGCGAGCTGCAAGCGGGCCCGGGCCTTTTGACGGCTTCGATTCGAGCCGCGGAAGCCGCGGCCGCGGCTTCGCAGCCAGCCCCCGTTCCCGCCGCGCCGGCGATGGCTCCGGAACTCGAAGCCCGCGTGCGCGAGTGGGCCGCTCGGCTTGAAACGACGCCCTCCATGTGGACCCTGATCGATGACACCGCCTCCCCGGGCGAGAAAATCGCGATGGCGGCGTTCCCCTTGCCCGGCACGCGCTTGCTCAACATCTCGCGCTACGGCATCGACGGCTCGCAGCCCTTCAATCCGGCCCAAGCCGCTGAAATCTCGAACTACGACGGGCAACTGAGCCCCTTGATGTATGCGACGATCCAGGACGAGTTGCCGGGCGGCACGCAATTCTTGCAGGAAGACGGCCCGGACGGCGAGCAAATGGCGGAAGCGTCGCCGTTGACGCCCGCGACGCCCTCGCAAGTGGTGGACGCCGCGATCGCCAAGTGGGGCATCGCGCTGCAACAAGGCCCGGGCGCCCCCGATCTGACGGCCCAAGCCGCCGTGGCAGTCGCCGCTGAGCCGATCGCGCAATCCGCGGCTCCCGCCCCGGCTTTGACGCCTGTCGCGACGCCGGCGCCCGCTCCGGCCGCAGCCGTCTCCGCTCCGCTCCAAGATTTGGACGGATACGCCGACATCGCCTCCTTCGCGAACGACGCTTATGACACGGACGCCGATGAAATCGCGGCCGCCAACGCCGCGGCTTCCGCCATGGCCATTCAGGCGCACGCGCCGCAACCGATTCCGCCGCACAACCCGCAGCCCCCGTTCCCGCCCATCAACGGCTTGGACGGCGTGGACGAGCCCGCCCCGCAACCGGAGATCACGCCCATTTCGCCCGAAACTCCGGACGAATTCCCCAACGCCCCGCGCCCGGAAATCAATCCCGACAGCGATCCGATCATTGTGCCGCCGGCGGCGCCTTCTCCCACTCCGGAGATTCCGGTCGTTCCGCCGACCATGATGAATCCGGTGTCCGTGGTTTTTGCCACGGAAGAGCCGAAAGCGGCCAGCGATTCCGTTAGCCAAATCGAGCAATTTCTTCCGGCCTTGAACAACGCGACTCAGCCTGCGGCGACGCAGGAAGAAGCTGTTTTGGCGCCGGTTGTGGCCGAAATGGCCCCGGTCGTCGAAACGCCAGCGGCTCCTGCCCAAACGCAACAAGCCGCTGTCGAAGACTGGACGCCGGCCACTCTGCCGCAAACGCAAGCCTCGCGCGAAGAAACCATCGCGGCGGCCGCGCAAGGCAAGGCGGTTGAAGCCCCCAAGGCCCCGAATTCGCGCAATGTGCTGTTGCTCACGGGCGCGATCGCAGGCCTGAGCCTCGCGGCTCCTGCCGTGGTCGCGACGCTGGGCGTGGCCGCCGCGGCGTATGTCGCCAACAACCTGCGCGCGCAAAGCAAAGCCGCCGAAGAGGCTCCGTTCCTCACGCGCTTTGGCAAAGCCATTGGCTTGGCGGTGGGCATGGTCGCTCGCGCCGCCCGCGAAGAGTCCGGGCATGTTCGCCTCGTCGCCTTGGCCAAGGCTCGCGAAGCCCAAGACTTCGCCCGCGGCGAAGCCGAGCGCGCCGCAGGCGCCTTGCGCCAAACGGGCCGCGAAATCAAAATGGGCGTGGATCTCGCGATCGACCCCTTGCGCGAAGCGGGCAAGGAATTCGGCCGCGGCGTGGAAATCACAATCGACCCGATTCGCTCGGCCGCCAAGGCCGCGCAAACCGGCGCTCGCCGCGCTCGCATCAGCCTGAGTTTCTTGGCCGCCGAAGGCCTTGACTCGATCGCTCGCGCCCAAGAGCGCGTGGCCAACGGCGTCGACGCCGCGGGCGAAAAGCATCGCGCTCTGAAAACCCGCGCGACATTGGCCATTCTCTCCGCGCGCGCTCAATTCCACGACGCGCAAGTTGCCTTGCGCGCGGGCCTCGCGAGCGTTGGCCACGCCATTGACCGCGCGCTGGACCAGAGCATGAACCCGGCGGCCGGCGACTCGCGCGGAGCCGTTTACAGCGCGCTTTACGGCCCGGCTGTTGGCGTCAATCTTCCCACGGGCGGCTTGACGGCGTTTGGGGCTGACATCGCGGCGGATCGTTTTGACGCCCGCCAGCAACGAGCGGCCGCAAAAGCGCAGGCTGAACGCCAAGAGCCGCAATTCAAAGAGGGCGCGCAACCCGCCGCCGCGGGGCAAACGCCGGCAGCCTCGGCCGCCGAAGCTTCCCCGACGGCGCCTGCCGCTGCTCCGATTTCCGCCTCCGCTGCGACCCCGGTCGCGGAATCTGCTCCGGCGGCCCAAATGGCGCAAGCTCTGGACAATTTCAAGGCCATTTCGGAGTCTCATGACATACAGTCCGCGGCCAATCGCATCGCGGGCGCGGCGGCATCGGGCGAGGACATTGGCGAGGACCAGTTCAATATCCTCAAAGAATCCTGCGCCCGAGGCGTTTTGCCCGCAACCTTTCCGATTTTGCCCACCTTGAACGCCCTGCAAGCGACACCGTTCGCCCAGGCCTCCGCCGTCATTTTGGGGCGCTCCGCGCAAACGCTCGCGTTCGCCAAGTCCATTGACGCGACGAGCCCAATCGCCGACAAGATTGCGCAAGCGACGAACGCCTTTGCCGACGCTGAGCGCCTTCTGGCCGCGAACGTCACGGCCAGCGGCGTTTGCGTGAGCATGAACTCGCCGGCGCTGACGGGCGCGGTCGCGATGCTTTTCAACAAAGTGGAAATCGCGGGCGGCATTGATTTCTTCTCAACGGAGGAGGAAAAGAAATTCACGAAAATCATCGAGCGTTTTGTGGACGCGGGGCTTGACCCGGACGCGAAGGTGTATGGCTCCCAATTGGCGCGCCATGCCGCGCAAGCAGGCTGGGCCGGCGCGATCGACCTTCTGGTCGGAAAGGGCGCCGCGGTTTTCATGGACGCCGACATGAAGCCTCTGGCCACCTGGACGGAGAACTTGCCGTCCGCGCAACGGGCCGCAGTGGACGCAGCCCTTGACCGGGCGAGTTTCTCCCTGCCGGATCCGATGGCCATCGTTGAGCGCGCCCGCAATGAGCGTTTGGCCAAGGCCAACGTGGCCTCCGCGCAAACGCCAGGCCGCTCGGGCTCTCCAAGCGCGATGTGACCGAAAACGCTTGACGCGTTGCCAGCCGGCGAAAGCCGGCTTTTCCTTTGTCGCCGCCGGCATTTCTTTCCGCTTTTTTCTCTTTTTCTTTTTTGTGAACGCCATTCGTTTCAAGTGGCTTTTTAGCCACAACTTGGTGGGGTTTTGAAAAAACCGCCCCAAAAGTCCATTTTTTCTCATTTTTTGCCCTTTCTTGAGGCAAACGCCAATTTTTGCTTGACAGCCAGGGCGAATCGGGATCAAAATCCGCCCCAGCGGTCGCAAAGCGACCCTTTTTGCACGTGTTTTGTGTTTGTCGGCGCAGGGCGGCGTGAACCGCCTGACGCGCCCCTATATATTTCTCCCAGGATGCCCCCATGAGCGCGAACGCCCCTCAATACAATGACCAAAATGTCTTCTTGCTGACCGGCTTTGACGGCGCGGAGCCCACCATCGACAACGCCAAGGTGTTTGGCTCTTATGGCGAGACGGTGGAAGACAGCATCGCGCGCGTTCTGGCCACGAACCCGAATTTTCGCCTGTCTGGCGTCCTGTCGTTGGAAGAAATGAAAAACAACGTGGACTTCTTGGAGCAAATCAAGGCCGGCGCGAACCAAAATGTCATCGACGAAGTTCGCGAGGGCTAGGCCGTCAGCGCGGACCCGCCACCGGGCCTGCGCCCGCGAGTGAACGGCAGTCCGCGCGTTGTTCGAATTGAAGCCGCAAGCGCTTTTCCAGTGGCCAAACCATGAGCTTTTCAGCCCTTTCTGATTCTTGCCCAGCCAACGTTTTCTGTCCTGTTGCGTGAATCTCTGGCCTTGCCGGCTCTGGCGATTGGGGGGCACGGCCTTTGCTCCTCGCGACTTTTTCTTTTCCCTCTATGACGACCTCCGCGCGCGCCCCGAAAGCACCGCCTCTTTTTGGCCTGCCGCCAGCTGCGTTGAGCCGTCCTGCGCCTGATGAGCCTGTGAGGCTTTTGCTTCTGGGCTTCCGGGGCGCGCCCGTCAACGCCGCTTCGGGTTGGCCGTTGGGCATTGGCTCGGCGCCACGCAACAAGAAACCTTTTTCGCCGCCCGTCGCTCCGGTGTTCATCCTGGATCGGGCGCTGACGCTGGAAGAGCGCAAAAAATTGCGCGCGGCGACGGAAAAAGCTTATCGAGAATGGGCGCAAGTTCGCCATCGCCGGCAGCGAAGCCCTTACGCCCGAATTGACCGAATTCATTTGTATGAACCGAAAGAGTTCAAAATGGCTGAGTGCGAGCTCATGGTCTTCGATTGTTTGGCGCGAACATGCCGAGCGCCGGGAAACCGAAGGCGCGAGCCATTTGGCGTTCGGCGCAGGAAAAGCAAGCGATCTGGCAACAGCCGTTCCGCCGCCATAACGAACAGAGGGCACACGCTGCGCAGCGCGACCGGCGTGTCTCCGAATTTGCGCGCGGAAAAAAGAGCCCGTCGCGCGGAGTCCCCAAACCCATCCGCGCGCCCAAAAGCAATGAGGGAAAAGCCCCAACGCAACGGTTTTTTGACTCCATGCCCCAGCCGCGAGTTCAAGCACGAGCCTCGCGGCGTTCAACCCGGAGTTCCTGTTTTTGCGCTGACATCCCTTCTCGCCGCTCGCTGGCGAAAACGCCATAAATCGTCCGCCTTCGCTCAAGAGCGTCTCCACCGATGGGTCCAGGCGGATCAGCGCGGGCGCCTCACGGCGTTGAAACGGGCGTTGACGGCCATGGGAGTGGGCTTTCATGCATGGGAGGGCGACAGCATTCCCCAAGCCTTCAAGGACGCAGAAGGCCTTTCTCGGTGCGCGGGGTTCGTTCGGTCGCAACAGGTTTCCTGGGCAATCAATGAGGCATTGATTGAAATCAACAATAAGCCGGAGGGCATGCCTGAAAAAAGCGCCGGCACGGAGCCCTCGAAATCATTGCCCGCTCAGGGAAACGCAAACTCCAGCGAACGCGCGCAGGCTCGCAGGCTTTGACTGAAACGGAATTTGGGCGCCGCGCGCACGCGCGCAGGCTTTGTGTCAACGCGCAGTGGCGAGCCACGCGCTTTCTTGATTTTTCGGAGACCGTCTCGTGAGCGACACCGTCCATTTCAGCGAAACGCCGAACACACCTCAGCGCCCAATTCTCTCTGACGATCGCCTTGAATTTGCGCAACATTGCGCGCATTCTCTGGGTTTCACTGGTGTTTTGCGCGTGATCGCGCGCACGCCCTACTCCTTGGTTTTGTCCGCCGACGCCCCAGATTCGGACCGCGCGCCCTCCGTTGACGCCCCCAAGTTGGGCGAAAACGATCCCGCGTTGGTCAGCGAAAACCCCAAAAGCTCTTCGCGAACGGAAGCGTTTTTCAAATTCAATCCCGAAGGCTCGGCTGACGAAGCGGGCATTTTGAATTGGTTGGCAACCTGCGCCCCCGGTCTCGCCCCTGAATTGCTGGCGGCGTGGCCCGAGCGAGGCGCTTTGGCCACGCGACCTGCGGGCAGTCCGGCCTCGGCCATCGCCGACACCGCGGCGCTGCTTGATGTTTTGGAGCTCGCGCTCGCGAATCTTGGCCGCATGCAAGCCCGCGCCCAACAGACCTCCGTTATTCAGAGCTTCTCTCAGTTTGCCCAAGAATGCCTGCCAACTCGCTCCTTGCCTGGCCGCATTTTGGACATGGGCCATCCAGGTGGG
>Ga0209888_1000699_pt1 | contig 13832 bp, 10 predicted proteins | sample OrgsoiDNA_201059_FD_185807 | JGI IMG/M metagenome (GOLD analysis project Ga0209888, IMG submission 185807) | Permafrost soil microbial communities from the Arctic, to analyse light accelerated degradation of dissolved organic matter (DOM) -... | ecosystem: Environmental > Terrestrial > Soil >...
GAAAAACGGTCCGCGCCGTAGCCGCGGCCAGCTCGAAAACACTGAAAAACCTGGCGGAAGAAGGGGCTCAAATCCCGTTGGCCAAGCGCGAGCGGCAAGAGCTGGAAAAGGAAATGCGAAAGGCGCAAAGCGAGGCGCCAGGGGGCGGCGCCGATCGCGCCCGGCGTCAAGCCAAGCGTTTGTGAAAAAACAAAAAAGCGGAGCTTTTCCCCGTGCCGCTCCGAAGCGTAAAAAGAAGAGAAAAAATGCGCAGGCGTCGCGCCGCGCAACCCCATTTCCATTTTTGGAGCCCTCGTGAGCTCAAACCAAAAACCCTTGAAAACCGCCATGTTTTTGGCGTTGCTGGCCCTCGCGGTCCGTGGCAAAGCCCGTGTTGCGGCGACGGCGTCTCTGGCCCGAAAAAGCGTGTCCGCGCCCGCGTGCGCCGCGCGCGCCCTGTTTGGCCTCGCTTGCCGCCCGTTGGAGACAGCCGGGGCTGCGTTCAGGGCTGCGGAGCGCGTGTTCGCGAAAGCGCGCGGAACGTGTGTGATTTTGTCCGTTTTGGCGTGCGCCGTGGTGTTTTATTTTGTCGAGATCGGATTGACGCAACCGGGAAAAAGCACGTTCTGGGCACCGTTGGCGCATGAGCGCTTGGTGAGTCAGCTGGCGCCCTATGGGCTGCTGGATCCGGCGGCGGACTGGACGGCCCAGTGGTGCGCGAATGGAGAGGTCGGGCGCAAAGGGGCTGACAATTGCCCTGCGGCCAATCCTGCCGTGGAGCTGGGAGACGCACGGCCGTTGTTCGCCGACGCCGTGCGCGTGTATGAAGGCCGCGCGCCGCGCGCCACGAATCCAGAGCTCAAAAAAGCGGCCGGCGTTGTGGCTCGCCGGATGATTCAGAACCGAAACGAAGGCCTCGTGTTCGGGGATTGGTTTATGTTGATCATGATCGCGTTCGAGTTCGCCCTTGTGGGTTGGGGAATGTTCTTGGCGATTGTTATCGTCGTCAACGTCAAAAAATTTGTCGAGTGGTCCGTGCGCAAGGATCTGGCCGCCGTCAATCCGCAAGCCGCGATGTTGTCGATGATGATGTGGTTTGGTTTGCCCATGTTCGTTGGGTTCATCGCATGGGGCGTCATGATCACCGCGGGCGCTTTGTGGGGCGCGCAGCAAATGCCGTGGCTTGCGGACCGGGCGCTGCTGTGGGGGGAATTCAGCCAGCCGGCCTATCAGATGCCTGACGCGAGCGGGTCAAACATCGCGCTGGGCTCGTTCGCTCTGCGCCAGCGCGCCAACCAGCCCGGCGCGAGCGTTTTTAATTGGGTGTCGCGGCCCAACAACCTGGGCCTGCGCCGAACCGACGACCGCGGAGCGTCAAAAACAGACATTCCCTTGGGCCGCTGGACGCCCACGCAAATGGCTTCCGCCGACGCTCCGGCCCAATTGGCGCGCCAGGCCCCCAATTTGACGCCAGAGCAGCGGCGCGCCGCTCTGGTCGACTTGTCGTTCGCGAGAGACCGTCAGGTCGCGCTCGGAACCATCATGGGGCGCGGAGCGAGCCTGTTCGGGGCGCTGTGCCTCGCCGGCTTCTCGGGGACGCTGTTGTTTTTGTTTTTGCGTTGGATTTTTCAGGGCGCGTTGAGCGCGAGCTCCAAGACGTTGCAGGACCTGGCTGAGGAAGGGGCGCAAATTCCCCTGGCGCGCCGTGAGCGCAAAGCGATGGAGGACGAAATGCGAAAAACCGAAAGCGAATCAAACGTCGCCGACGAGCGCCGCCCGGCGCGGCAAGCGAAGCGTTTGTGAAAAAACAACATCCGCGCGGGCGGGCTATTTTCGGGTAACATAGGCAGACCCAGGCGAAAGCGCCTTCGCGCCTCCATGCATTCGGATCAGGCCATGAGATCAAACCAAAAAACCTTGAAAACCGCGCTGTTTTTGGCTTTGCTCGCCCTGGCGGTTCGAGGCAAAAGGCGCGTGGCCGCGGTCGCGTCGCTGGCTCGCGAAAGCTGGGCCATGCCTGCCCGCGCGGCTCGCGGGCTGATCGATGCGGCGCGCAGCCCCCAAGCGACGGCGCAAGAGGCATCAAGAGCGGCGCGCCGCGCATTCGTGAAAGCGCCATTGATTTGGATCATTTTGGCCTTTTCGGCGGTCACGGGCGCTCTATGCGCGGGCGAAAACGCCTTGACTCAGCCTGGGAAAAGCGACTTTGTGTTCGCGTCGGCTCACGATTATTTAATCGAGAGATTGGCTCCCTATGATTTTCTTGATCGGGCCGCGGATTGGACGGCGCAACGGTGCGAGGGCGGGGCGATCGGCCGCAAGGGGTCTCGGTATTGCCGCGCCGCGAATCCGCCGCGGGAGCTTGGGGACGCTCGCGCATTGCTCGCGGACGCCAAAAGGGTTTATGAAGGGCGTCCGGCAAAAGCGGTCTCTGCGGAATTGAAAACCGCAGCCCAAGAGGTGGCCGCGGGAATGATCAAGCGCCGAAACGACGATGTCGTCCTGGTCGCCATGACGCAATCGTTGTTCGCCGTCGAGCTGGGCGTGGTCGTTTGGGGCATGTTTTTGGCGGTCATGATGGTCTTCAAAAACTCATCGTTCATTCGCTGGGCCCAATCGAAAGGGGCGAAAGACGCGCACAGCGCGATGCTGTGGGCCGTGGGCGTCTTCGGCCTGCCCGCTTTTCTCGGCATTTGCGCGTGGGCGATCATTGTGGGCGCGGGCGCCTTGTGGGCCGCGCAACAAACGCCATGGCTGGCCGACCGGGCTTTGCTTTGGGAGGAGCTCAACCAGCCTCCCTATCAAATGCCGGACGCAAAAGGCTCTGAACTCCTTTTGAGCCCCTTTGCGTTGCGAGAGAAAAAGGACCAACCCGGCGCCACAATCGCGATCTGGGAAAGCCGCCCGAACAATTTGGGGATTCGACGCGCGGACGATCCTGGTGCGCGCGCGTCAGACACTTCTCTCGGCCGCTGGACTCCGTCCCAAATGGCTTCGGCCCGGGCGCCGGCGCAATTGGCGCGGCAAGCGCCCGGGTTGACTGCGCAGGAGCGAAGCGCGGCTCTGGTCGATTTGTCGTTCGCGAGGGACCGGCAAGTGGATCCGTGGACTATTTTTGCCCGCGGAGCGACCCTCGCGACATGTCTCGCGATGGCGGCGGGAGCGCTCGTTGGAGTCTTCCTGGCGCTGCGAGGGGCCGTGCGCGGCCTCGTCAAAGCGAGCTCTGAAAAGCTGCAAGCCCTGGCTGAGGAGGGGGCGCAAATCCCTTTGGCGCATCGCGAGAGGAAAGCCATGGAAGAGGAAATGCGCAAAGCCGAAAGCGAATCCGGGCTCGCCCGCGAGGATCGCTCAGTCCATAAGGCGAGGCGTTTATGATCGACGTCTTGGACAAAATGGACGAACTAGATGGGCTTTGGGAGCAAGTCTCCAAGTCCTGCGACATGGCGCCGCTGTTTTTTTTCGCATGGGCTGTTCGCTTGTCCCGTGGGCCAGATGACGAAGAAGACGGCGCGCCGCTGTCGATTGTGGCAGTCGACTTGCGAGCAAACGCTCAATTAAAAAAAATCATGGACTTTTTTCCGAAACGAAGCGCTCGCGAATGTTTTTCTGTTTTAATTGGCGAAATTGATTCGGATTTGACCGCGCTGGTGCGGCGTGAAGTGGCTTTCGCTCAAATCCGTTCATTGTCGGCGCAAGCCCGCATGGACTTGAAAGATGAGGGCGGATGGACGAAAAAAGGCCGTCAGTTGGCTGCGGTGTCAACCGTCAGCCTTGCGAGCGATAAGTGGTGGGCCAGCAACGCTGGCCTGCAATTCCTTCTGGAGGGGGCCTCGGAAAGCGTGCCGTTGCTGTTGGCCGATATTGGAGCAAGGCGATATAGGGCAACCCGTATGAATCCGGCTTGGGAGCCCTTTGAGAGAGGATTCGACAAATACCAAGAAGCGCGCGCCTGGCTTGAGACGGCAAAGAAAACAGCTCCTGTTTTGGCCCAAATCATGCAACGGCATGCCAATTCGGTGTTTGGTGAGGGCTCGGTTTTTTTTGCGAAAGCGGGCGAAGGCCACCCCGGGAATTATTTTAGTGCCATCGCCGCGGCTTTTGAGGCGCGCGAAATGGCGGAAGAAACCGCGATCGGAAAAACACGCAACCCAAGAGACGGCGCGAGCGCTCTCGTTGACGGCGTCGCCGTGAAAAGGCTGTGAGCGACGACGGTTGAGTCGCCGAATGACGAGGGAACGGGGAGCTTCATCCGGTCTTCTGAGCAGCTCTGGGCAAAAGAGCGCCAATTCAACGAATTGAGCCTTGGATTTGGCTCAAATTCGAATTCACGCGCCGTAAAGCGTGCAAGGCCACGCGAAGTGATTGGCGGGCTCCATTTTCTTTGCCTTGGCGCTCGCGCGCTTCACGGCGGCCATGCTTGCGGCTTTCGCCTTTTTGGAGCTGTTTTTGGCCTGGGTTTGCGCAGGCGTGTCAGCCGGCGCCGCCGCCGCGGCTTGCGCGAGAAGCGCTTTGAAGTCCGGAAGGACGCCTGGATTGCCGACTGCGAGGCCGGTCGCTTCGCTCGATGGAGCCAATTCAGGGCGTTGGGCCGTCGCGGCGATTTGGACGCCATCGGCGCTCGTCTCGCCGCGCGATCCGTTTTCGCCCGGGCGCGCCGCTGGGGCTGCGTTCGCCGCGGTGGCCGTGTTTGAGACAAATGCCGCGCTTTCCGTGGCGAGCGCGGCCGCCTGGGCGAAATGCGCCAAGTCGCCCGCGCCGTCGGAGTCGTCAAAGTCCAGGTCGAACAATCCGCCCATGTCGTCGCTGCTCAGTTCTTTGGAGCCGATCGAGGATTGGGCGGCGATAAGCGTCGCGGCGTTGGCGGCCGTCAATTCCTTGGCGTCCACGCCGCGCAGGGCGAATAGGAGCTCAGGCTTGCGGTCCAGCCGGTCGGAGACCCCATAGAGAGCCGCGGCCACATGCTTGCACAGGCTCGCGTCATCGGGGCAGGAGCATTTGAATTTGATTTCCTTGGGCGTGGGGAAAAGCCCCGTTTTTTGCTGGCACACCAATTTCATGGCGTTGTCGCCGAGCTTGCCTTGCAAGAGATCGATCAGGGAGCCGATTTCTCCTGAGCACGCCGATTTAAGGGCGTTCCAGGTCGTTTGCGGCAAGGGATCAATCGACACCGTGACGTCATAGGGCGCGCTGCCCATCACTTTCGCCTTGACGCAGCCCGCGGAGATGGACAAATCCATCACGAAGCCATTTCTCGCGTAGGAGAGCCCTTTGGGCAAGCGCGTGGCGTAATCGCTGTAGGCGGCGAGGTTCTTGTTCCACGAAGATCCCCAGAAGGAGACGCCCACTCGGCCATGGATGGGCTCGACCGGATCAAAGGGTTTGCCTGAGCGGCGGGCCGCGTCGATTTTTTTCTGCGCCAAACGCATCTTGTCGGCGACGGGCACATATTCTCCGTAATATCCCATGACGCGCGCCTCCCCAATGTCGTTTTTGGCCATCCCAAAGGGGATTATTTTAGCACGCCGGGCGGGCAAGGCAATGCCGTTTGCGCGCTCAAATTCGTTTCAGGCCCTCAAACGGCAGCCGACGAGCGTTTTTTGCTGGCGCCGGCGGGCGCATGCGGGTGTTCCGGAGGCGCGCCAGACTCTTCGTTCTCGGTCACGGCTCCAAGATGGGCATGGATGTCGAGCTTGACCAAGTCCAAGAGCTCCTTGTCGCTCAATTGGGTCAAGGAAATCTCCTGGCCGCCCTCAAGCGCTTCTTTGGCCAAAGCTTTCTTGCTCTCGATCATTTCGTCGATGCGGTCTTCGACCGTGCCTTTGCAGACAAATTTATGCACCAGCACGTTTTTCTTTTGCCCAATCCGGAATGCCCGGTCGGTCGCCTGGTTTTCGACGGCCGGGTTCCACCAGCGGTCGAAGTGGACCACATGCGAGGCGGCGGTCAGGTTGAGCCCTGAGCCCCCGGCTTTGATGGAAAGGACGAAGAAAGGGACGTCGTCGTCTTCCTGGAAGCGCTTGACGAGCTTCGGGCGCGCGGCGACGGGCGTGCCGCCGTGCAAGACCACGCCAGGCTTGCCGAAGACTTGGGCCAGGAAATCGGACAGCGGCCCGGTCATTTCCTGGAATTGGGTGAAAACCAGCATTTTTTCTTGCTTGGCCGCGACGATGCGCGCGATTTCGCCCAGGCGTTCGAATTTGCCGCTGTCGGCCGAGCTCCACGTCTCGTCTCCGGTCGCTTGCGAGGGGTGATTGCAGATTTGCTTCAAGCGCATGATGGACGACAAGACCAAGCCCTTGCGGCCGATGCCCGTGGCGCTCTCCAGCTTGCGGGCCATTTCGTTGACGGCTTCGGAGTAAAGCGTCGCTTGCGCCGGCGTGATTCCGCAGAGCGCGTTGAGCTCCGTTTTGTCCGGCAAATCCGAAATCACGGATTTGTCGGTTTTAAGCCTGCGCAGGATGTACGGCTGGGCCAAGGCGCGCAAAGGCGCGTAATCTTTCTGGTCGGCCATGGCTTTGGCAAGCGCGGCGAACTCCTTGGCGTTGCCCAAAAGCCCCGGATTGGCGAAGTCAAAAATGGACCAAAGGTCCGACAATTTGTTTTCGACCGGCGTGCCCGTGAGGGCGATGCGGGATTCCGAACGCAGCGTTTTGCACAGGCGGGTTTGTTTGGCCGACGGGTTTTTGATCGCTTGGGCTTCGTCCAGAATCGCCACGCGCCACAAATTGGTGGCCAAAGGCGGCGATTTGGCCAAGGAGCCGTAGCTCGTGATGACCAGGTCAAAGCCCGCGAAGCGCTGGGCGTCGAGCGATTTGAATTCCGCTTTGTCCATTTCCGAGGAGTGCGCGACCAGCACGCGCAGGCTCGGGGCGAAAGTCCGCGCTTCGGCCGCCCAATTGGAGAGCAAGGACGCCGGCGCCACCAAAAGGCTGGGTTTGGCGCGCGAAGGGGAAAGGGACGCCGCGGAATTTGCGGGCAAATGCGCGGCGCGTGGGGATTGGGCGGCGTTGCCGGCCATAGCGTCCATGTCCGCCCGGGGCGCGTGGACAACCGCCTCGGCCTCGATCGTTTTGGGCGCCATTTCGCTTTCTTTTTTGAGCGTCAGCAGCAACGCCAGAATTTGCATTGTTTTGCCCAGGCCCATGTCGTCGGCCAAGCACGCCCCGAAACCCAGCTTCACGAGCAAGTGCATCCAGCGCAAGCCGTGCTCTTGATACGGGCGCAGGGTGGCGTGGAGCGCCTCGCCCGGGTCCACCGCGGCCAGAGCCTCCGGCGCCCGCATGCTTTGCAGGGTTTGCGCGAGCCAAGGGCCTGCGGACACCGTGGCCCAATCCGCGTCGAGAGGCTCCGGATCCCCATCGGCCCCCGCCACGCCCGCGGCGAGCTTCATCGCTTGCGCGAACGGCAGGCCGTGCTCCTTGGCGTCGCGCTCGATGTCCTTGAAGCGGTCCATGACGCGCTCCATTTTTTCCTTGTCGACTTCGATCCACTGGCCGCGCAGGAGCTGCAGTCCGCCGCTGCCCTGGCGGATTTGGGTGATTTCCTCGGGCGTCAACGCTTGCCCGTTGAGAGAAACCTCCATCTTGAAGTCCATCAGGGCCGCCATGCCGAGCTTCGAAGGCTCTTGGGTCCCCACGCTCGCGCTCACGGCCGGGCGCGAAGGGCGCCCCGATTGCCAGGAGCTCGGCAGGCGCGCGATGACGCCCGCCTCTTGCAATTTGTCGGTGTCGGCCAGGAATTTCCAAGCGTCCGCGGGGCTCCACCGCAAAGGATGATAAATTTCGCCCTTGTCGACCATTTCTTGCAGCCAGTCGCATTTTTCCGCCGCGCGCTGAACCGGCAGAAGCAGGCGCAGCAATTCTTGCTGGGCGCCGGCCGCGGACAGGGCCTCGACGGTTTTCACGAGGGGCGCGTGCCGCGGGCGCCCCTGCGGGGTCAGCCCCACAGAGCACGTGGCCAAAAAGGCGAAAGGAGCTTCTTCGTCCGCCCGGTTTTCCGCGACATTGAAAAACACGCGCCCGACCTGGTTCCACGCCGGGTGCTTGGCCACGAGCCACTCGCGCAGGCTCAGCCCGCTCCGAGAGATGTCGTCCTCGATGGACTGGCCCAATGCGCTCCACAATTTGCCCAGCGCCTCAGGCGTGGCGTATTCGGAGCCCGCCATCGGCGGAATGCCCGCGGCGAATTTCGCCAATTCGCGCGCGCTCAAGGCCTGCGGCTCGCGCGGGGCGTCCTCGGGCAAAAGCCGCAACTTTGAGACATACAATTTGGAGAACTCGCGCCACCAGGCCAAAACGGGCGGCAAGGTTCCTTCGGGCTCGCCGGCGCCCAACTGCGTCAGCCCCGCGCCCGACCCTTGGGCGAACGCGGCGGCCAGCCGCTCGCGCAAATCAGCGCGCAAATGCGGAGCCTCGTCGTCGCGGGCAAGCGTCAAAGCGCCCGCTGGCGTGATTTTCAGGCTCAAGCGGCCTTCATCCGCAGCTTGCGCCACGCGATGTTGGGCGCGCGAAATCGCGTCATGCGCGGAGTTCGCTTCATTGTCGCCATTCGCGTCGTGCGTCGAGTGCGTCATCGGGGGCCGGGTCAGGTGAAAGGTCGCGGTGCGGGTTTTTGGTTCGCCAACTGGGGGCGTCCGCGCAAAAGCCATCTAGTTTAGCTCGCGCGAGAGGGCGGGTCAACGCGAAAAAGAGCTTTCGCCTCCCCGTTGAGGCGTTCGTGCGCGAAGAACGGTTTTTTCTCGTCGTCCAAGAGCGGTTCTCGCGCTGGCCAAGCGCTGCGTGCCCCTCCTGCGGCTGGAATGAGCCAAAGCAAGCGACCGCCGCGCAGAGAAAGATGGCCAATCAGAAGACGACGCTCAATGGCGCGCCGTTTGACCGTTGCGTTCTTCCTGGCAGGGGCGGATAATAGAGGCTTGCGCGCGAGAATCTCTCTCGCGCGGAATTCACGAGTTCGAGGGCTGTCATGCGGGCAAGGACAAAAAAGGCAAAAGGGGCGTTTGGCCGATTGGTGGAACGCGCGCTCGAGCCCTGCCAAATCGTGGATGAAAATCGACTGATCCGCTCAACCTTGGCGGGCATGAAAAGAGAGCATTGGCTGGACGCGGACATTTACGGGCGGCCCACCGCCATCGATCTCGACTGGCAGCAGCAGCCGACGGAGAACGGCTTGAAAGAAATCTGCCAGCGCGTGGAGGCTTTGTATGAAGGGCGCCAGGCCCGAGTGGTCGCGGTGTCTTTTCATGGGCGACCGCAAAGCAAAAACACAGACCCCATCAGCATCGACACTGAGTTTTTGTTGGTGGCAGAAGGCGAAAAAGACGACAAAAAACAACATTTCATCGCAGTGGCGACAAAGTCGCTTGCCAATGGAGATGAGTTTCAGCGCGATATTCGCGTCATTTGGCCCAAATTCGCCAATTGGGCGCTGAAGGAAAAAATTTCTCTGGTTCGGCAGGGCGATGAATGGGTGTGGGCAAGCAAGAAAAGCTTGGATCCCATGAAAATCACGGTCATGCACAAGGAGCGCGCCTATCAGGAGTCTTGGAACGGGCACTGCGAATTGGAGATTCTGAGCGACGCCGCGAACGAGCTGGAGCGCGAATACGCCTCTCACGCCCAGGAGCGCGCCGTAGCGGCGGCTCGCCGAAAGGCAAGGGCCGAAAAAGCCGACGCCGCGTTGCAAGAAAAATTGCGCCTCGAGCGGCTTTTGCCCCACGAAGCGATCCCGAAGGCCCTGGCGCTTCAAGAGCGCGCGGAATTGATCGCGACGGCTGACAAAGCCATGAAGAGCCGCCAAAAAAGCCCGCAATCCGCGCCGGTGCGCCATTCGCCGCGTCTTTGACGGTTTGTTGGCGTTGGCGCTGGAGTTCGCGCGGCCGTTTGGCCAAAATCCAGCGCCGCGGTGGCCGTGGCCCTTGCGCCCAAAGCCTAGGTTTGGGAAAATAAACGCATGGGCGCTGGCCGCGAAAACGGCGCCACTGTCCCGGCAGCGCAATTCTTTTTCGCTCCAAACATCATAAGCCACCCAATGAGATCCAAAGCCCTTCACTGCTACGACACAAAAAAGCCAGCGTTCGGCGCGCTGGTGGATCGATTTGTTATGCGCGTTCAGGGCGCTCTCGACCACGCCTTGACGGCTCGATTCGTTGAGCGCGGCCTGCGGGCGAAACATGCGCTGGATGCTGAAATTTACGGGCGCCCAAATAAGGAGGCGTTGGATGAAAGCGCCGCGCGCGTCGAAGCCCTGTTTACGGGAAGCCAAGTCGTGGGCATTGGGTTTTCAGGGAAGGCGCAGGCCGAGTTCGCCCGTTCGCCGCTTTTGCTCAATGTGGCGTTCTTGTTGGCGCGGGCGGACGGGAGCAAAGAAATCGCGGTCGCGATGGATTGGCTGCCGAAGAACACAGCGGTGGGCAGCAGCTGGCCGGAGTTGGCCAATTGGCTGTTGAAGGAAAAAATCACGATTGCGCGCAATGAGGGGCAATGGGCGTGGAACAGCGCGAAAAGCGTCGATCCGCGCGTCATCGCCGTGATGCACAAGGACAAATTTTTATCCGATGATGGCCGTGGCCAAGAGGAGCGCTCTATTTTGAAAAGAGCGACCACAACGCTCGAAATGGAGCGTGAAAAAGAAGCGGCCGCTCGCGCCGCCATCGAACAACGAAAAGCAGAATTGGCGCTAAAAAAGGACCCAAGCCTGCAAGAGCGTTTGCGTTTGGAGAGCCTCCTGCCCGAGTCGTCGATTCAGCGCGCGCTGATGCTGCAAGAGAACAAGGAGCTTGAAGGCGTGGTCAAAGCCGTCTCCGGAGACACGCCAGCGGCCCCCGCAAGGAAAGCTTCGCGGATTTGAATGGACCGCGAACAGCGAATAGACGCCCTTCGCGCAGAAGAAAATAATAATTATCAAGCAAGAAAGGAAAAAGATATGAGAACGAGATCGCAAGACAACACAAGCGCTTTTGGGAAGTTGGTCGCGCTGGCCACCGACCCGGTCATGTTGCTGATTGACCACGCGGCGACTATTCCCTCGATTGAGCGAGCCATGCGCCCGCAACACCAATTGGACGCCGGGATGTATGGGCGACCGCTGGACTACATCGCCAATACAGCCAGCGACAAGGTGGAGGCGAATTTCCCCGGAATGCGCGTGGTGGCGATTGGTTTTTCTGGCAGCCGCCAAGAACACTTCAGAAAGTCGGGGCTTTCGGTCAATTCCGAGTTTTTGCTCGAAGGCGCGGACGGCCGCAAACAGATCGCGGTCGCTGAAGACCACACGCCCAAAGGCGTGCCGCGCGAAGAAGCCAAGTTCGTCAATTGGCTGCTGGACGAAAAAATCACCATGGTGCGCCAGGGCGAGCAGTGGGCATGGCACAGCGCGAAAAGCGTCGATCCTCGCTCGGTCGTCGTTCCGCACAAAGACATAGCCATGGGCGAAAATTACGAACAAAGCGCCGTTGAGCAACGCGTCATTGGGTTCGCCGGGATTCTGTTTGAAGATGCCTTGGAAGAAAAAGAAAAAAACCGCGCTAAAATTCAAGCCAAGAAAAACGCCATCGCCGCTGAAAAGGCGATCACGCCAGAGGCTCGCGAGAGCCGGCGAATCGCCGAATTGCTGCCGGAGACCTCGCTTCCCCGCGCCAAGGCGTTCCAGGAAGGCAAAGAGCTCGAATCCGTCGTCAAAAAAACCACGGGGGCCGCGCCCTCAACTCCGGCGAAGAAAGCTTCTCGGCTTTGAGCGTGAGCGGCGCTAACAAGAGCCGGGCAGGAAAATCGACCAACACGGGTTTTTGACCCGTGTTTTGTTCCAAGGAAGCCAGGGCAATGCACGATCAAAACAAATTGGACGCTGATCTGCGCCACGCCGCGTCGATTGGAGACGCCGGGGCGGCGGCGAGCCTTCTCGCGCGCGGAGCGGACGCAAATGCCGTCGATCCTGCTGGAAATTGCGCGTTCACGATCGCTTTTGGCGCGCGACACGCCGAAGTGGTCGGGATTTTGGCTCCGAATTTCGATCAAAAAAGCGCCTGCTCTTATGGTTGGGCAGGGCATCCGTTTTTGAAGGCTGTCCAGGCAAACTGGTTGGCGGGCGCCAAAGCCATAGTGCCCTCGGATGTGAGCCGAAAAGCCATTCCGGGAGGATTCCCAGACGAGGACAACGCTCTGGTGACGGCCGCTCAACACAGCAACGCGGAAATGATTCAACTTCTGCTGGACGCGGGCGCGGACCCATTGGAGGACAATGGGGGCGGCGACCGCGCGCTGGCTCAGGCCGCGGAGTGCGGAGCCGGCGAAGAATGCATTCGGCTGATTTTGAGCGCAATACCTCCCAAAAAGAAAAGCAAGGAGTGCGGTCGCGCGCTGTTTGTCATGGTTCGGCATCCCATTGAGGACATTCAAGCTTTGACGCTGATCGCCAGAGAAGCAAGCATTGACCCTGTTCGAGCAGAAAGAATTCTTCCCCGGGTGATCAGCCGCGTTGGGCAACACGGAGCAAAGCCCGTTGAGGTGCTCATGCAAATGCCATTTTTTCGCTCAAAAGCCGGACGAAGTTTGGTGGCGCAGTCGTTTGGTCAGGCTTTTGAAAGCGTCAATGCTTTTCGGTTTGAAATCGCGGACGCATTGGGAGAGGCGCTCCCCGCAGATCACCCAGAAGTGGTCGCGGCCTTGGCCCAGCATTCTGCGCGGCTCCCGCGATGCCTGGCGCGGCAAGAGGCCATAGAGCTGAAAGCTGAAATCCAAAAAACGGCGTCCATTTCTCCGCGGGCCGATTCCGGAGAAAACAACTCTGCCCGCGCTGAGGCCCCTGGCGACGCAAACGACGCGGCCGAAACCGGCGACGCGATGGAAAAAGCCCGCGGCGTGAGCGGGGTTTCGGGGCCATCAGGCGCGGTTCGCCGAATTTGACCTTGCGCGCTTCAAGGCTGGGCCTGGCGGCCGGCCCGCGATTATCGCCCCCCTATCCGCAATAGACGCGCCGTCGGCGGGTGGGCTCCATGGGCCCAAGAGAAGACAAAAATAAACGCGACAAGCAATCGCGCGCAGACTCCATTCGTGGCGCTCAGAGCCTCGAAAGAGTCGCTTGTTGCGAAAAAGAGACCATTTGTTCAGGCAGGGCGCGATTTTCCAAAATTTCTGCATTTTTGCAAAAGGTGTGGCATCATTGGGGTGTGGAAGCAAACCACAGATGAAGCCAAAAAACGCAGTTTTTCGCCAAACGTGGCGACCTTGCCGGAGTCCAGAAATGCCCTTGCACCGAACAGTAAAGAAGTATTTGATGGGCGCCGCTGTCGTGTTGGTGATCGGCGGCGGACTGTACGGCCTTAAAAAATTCGCAGAGCCGGATGCTCCCGCCGCCGTGGCGGCGGACCCGACAACCAGTTTTGACGCGGGCGCAGGTCCTGGGCAAAAACCCAGGATCGTGCCGTTGCCTTGGACCTCTGCGAGCGCCGCGAGCGTCGCTCCTTCCGCAGCGCAGCAGCCAACGCTCCCCCCGGCTCCGAGCGAGGCCCCTGCGACAGAAGCGGCTCGCGATGCGCAACAAGCCGCCAATGATGCGGCCGAGCAGCCCGTCATTCAAAAACCCGCGCCGGTTCAGCCTGAAACGGCGGCTTCTGCGGCCGACGCAAACCACGATTCTGCCATCGACGCCATGGCGAACATGAGCAAAATGAATTTGAACGGAAACAAGAAGTGAGCGGACAGGGCGAAAAGAAAGCGCCCTCCATGCGCAATCCTGATCTTGAATGTCTCTTCTGAATCTTTGACAAAGGAACTGAAAATGAACGCAAAACGCATGATCGCAAAAATCGCCGCCGCGGCGGCTCTGCTTTCGCCGGTGGTGGCAATGGCCGCGATGGG
>Ga0209888_1000700_pt1 | contig 13824 bp, 13 predicted proteins | sample OrgsoiDNA_201059_FD_185807 | JGI IMG/M metagenome (GOLD analysis project Ga0209888, IMG submission 185807) | Permafrost soil microbial communities from the Arctic, to analyse light accelerated degradation of dissolved organic matter (DOM) -... | ecosystem: Environmental > Terrestrial > Soil >...
GGCCGACCAGAAACCGCAGGGCACGGCAGGCGATCTGCTCGAGCGCCTGATCGCGCTGACGCGTCAGGCCGTGCAGCGCCAGCGCAATATGCGGCAGTTCATCTGGGACAGCTTGAACAGCTTGCCCGAGCCGATCATGGTCTGCGATCGCAACGGCCGCATCCTCATGGTCAATGATCCCGCACGGCTGCATTTCGGACCCATGCGTTTCAACGACATGTCCATCGTGCAGATCTTCAGCGAGTTCCACTTCGTGCGTCCCGTCGATGAAGACAGCAGCGGCGCGCTGCCCAGCGGAATGTCATGGCCGGCGATGCTCGACCCGCGCGTCGAGCGGCACACTGCCGTGATGATGCACGGCATTGAAGTGCGCGATCGCCAGGGCCGCGATCACATGCTGCGGTACGCGCCCTGCACGACCAGCACGGGCGAATCGCTTGGATGGATCGCAAGCTGGGTCGATATCACCGCGCTCCACGCTTCCGAGCGTCAGCGCGACGACATGCTGCATCTGCTGTCTCACGACATGCGCTCCCCGCAGGCGTCGATTATCGCGTTGCTCGACACCGAGCGGCCGCGCATCGACTCAAAGCCGGCAATGGAGTTGATGGAGCGCGTGGAACGTTACGCGCGCCGCGCGCTCGCGCTGGCCGATGATTTTGTGCAACTCGCCCGCGCCGAGTCTCAGCACTACAGCCTCGAGCTGCTGAACCTGCATGAACTCGCGATCGACGCCAGCGACGAGATCTGGCCGCTCGCAAACGCGAAGGACATCGAGGTGCGTTGCGACAGTGAAGGCCAGGGTTTCTGGGTTCTGGCCGACCGGTCGTTGATGACGCGCGCGCTCATCAACCTGCTCAGCAACGCGGTGAAATACAGCCCGTCCGGCACGCGCGTCGACTGTATCGTCACGGAGATGCCGGGCGCGATCGTGTGCGTGGTGCGCGACGCGGGCTACGGTATCGCGCTTGAGCAGCAGGCACATTTGTTCGAACGCTTCCGGCGCTTTCATCTCGATGGCCAGCCGCCGAGCGACGGCACCGGGCTGGGGATGGCGTTCGTGAAGACGGTGATCAGCCGCCACGCGGGGGAGATCGCGATTCAAAGCGCGCCGGACCAGGGGACAACAGTGACGATCACCTTGCGCTCGCAGACAATCGAGCCGCGCGAAGCGAGCGGTGAACAACCCGGTGCGCCGAAGCAATGAACGTTTTTTGGGGAATGAAGTGAACCTACGATCGATGGCATGCGCCATTTTCTTTCTCGCGCTTCTCGGCGGGTGCGCCAGCGAACCGCCGGTGAGGATCAGTGCCTACAGTGGAGATTTCGCGACGACGGACGCTAAGACCTATGCGTTGCAATCATCGAGTATCCAGGCTCAGGGCGATACCGTGACCAGCGCCGTGACCGACGCTGCCACCGCTCGCTGGCTTGATGAAGCACTGGCCGCAAAGGGCTTGCGGCACGCGCCTCCGAACAGCGCGGACTACCTCGTCAAGCTGGGTTATGCAACGCGTCCGCAAGCTGTGCGTGTGCACGCCGAGTGCACCGGCGCACCCGAAAGCGCATGCGACGATGTGGCGCCACAGAAGGAATGGTTTGGGCGCAAGCACTACGTTCATGCGCTGACCATCCAGTTCGTCGAGCGCTCGAGCGGGGCGTTGAGTTATCAGGTGAGCGTCACGCATACGGATCGCGACCCAGCCGGTAGCGCGGTGCTGCACAGCCTCATGAATTGTGCGTTCGCGGACTTTCCCATGCACAATGCCGGGCGGCGCGAGGTCGCGCACTGTGATTAGCGGCTGGCGGTTGATCGGCATGCGGGAGATTGGCGCGGGGATATTCGCGTATTCTTGCGCCTGAACGAAGCGGCGAGCATTGCAGGCGACGCCCAAGCCGCTGAAGACGTTCAGTCCACATGAGCCCGAAGGACTCGACATGCCAGGGAACCCGCAGTGAAGTTTGCCGATTTTTGCCGTTGCACCATAATCTCGTTTGCTTGCGTTTGGCTGACAAACGCCATGGCGGACGAGTCAAGCACTGCGCCTGACGTCGGCGCTTCCCCCAATGCGAGCGCCGCTTCCGCCGATCCATGGAAAGTCTCGATCGGCCCCGCGTTGATGGTGGCGCCGAAATACCCCGGTTCCCGTGCGTTCCAGGTGCTGCCGCTGCCATCGCTCGATATTTCCTACGATGATGACCGGATCTTCTCGCAAGGTCTCGACGTACTCGGCATCAACCTCCTGAAAGGTCCGGCGTATCACTTCGGTACGGCAATCAGCTTCGATTTTCAATCGCGTAATGAGTCCGACGATCCGCGTCTTCACGGCCTGGGTAATGTGCATTACGGACCCAAGCTGAAAGTGTTCGCGGATTATTCGGTGTCGCTGTTGATGGGCTCGGTCGCGGCTTATCAGGACATCGCGGGGACGGGGCAGGGGTTGCTCGTCAGTGGGGATCTGGTGGCGAATATGCCACTTACTTCGAAGCTGCTGGTGTCGGTCGGGCCCGGCGTGACATGGGCCAATGCCGTCTATAACCGTACGCTGTTTGGCGTGTCCGCGAGTCAAAGTGCTGCTTCTGGTTTGCCGGTCTACGACACGAGTTCGGGCATCCGGGACGTTCACCTCAACACCTACGTCAGCTACGATTTTTCGAAGAAATGGGTGGGATCGGTCTCGCTCACGGCCGGCCGGTTGGAGCACAACGCAGGGCATAGCCCGATCACCGAGCAAAGAACTGAATTGAATTTTCTCGCTGCGGTGAATTATCGGTTCAAGTGAACTGGCTCCTGGCGGTGCCGGGGGACACCATTCCTGAAAAGTTGGTCTTTGAATTTAAAGCGATTTTCAGAAACAGTGGCACCGGGCGCCCTGCACGTGCCACGGAAAGTGAAATAGCCGTCTCGCACGGCGTCAGTAAGTGGAAAAAACTATTGTGTTCTCATCGGCGCGCTTGGAATCGACAGCCGGGCGCAGCCCGACGGCCGCTTGACGCTGGAGGACGCCCTTCGCGACAGCCGGCTGGGGCCGGAAGCACACGTCTGGTGGGAGGGCTGTGTCCATTCCATCCCGGCCATCGGCGTGCGTTCAAATGGCCTAAAATTCACGGGAGACGCATCGGCTCGACGCTCGCTGGGTATTGCAGCGGGGCTAACGCGGAGCCGGCATCGCAGTTCCGTGAACGGTTCGACTTGACCACAATGGTGAATACACCAGGGACACCTTCCTGAGTCACGAACTAAGGGCCGAAATATTCGCTGCTGCATGGGTGTCACCGCATGTCGATCGCTAGGCCCCATCCAACTCGGACGTCACAATCTATGGGAGTAGAGCCATGGTCGCGGTCACATACGACGATCTATTTATGGCCTTCGACTTCATTAGCTCCGCATCGCCGATGGAGCACAACGCATACGTCTCGCTCGATACGGGCGAAGTCTATTGGACATCTGAATTCAACGAAGCAATAGACGAGAATGTTCCCGACGACCTGGAAACTTCGGATCACTACCTTACGATACCGCATAAGAACGATCTCGATCTCGGAAGAACTCTCGCCTTGCGCTTTGTCGCACAAGAGTTGCCTGCGCGTTACGACCAGGTCGAAGGATTTTTCCGACGGCAAGGCGCGTACTCGCGCTTCAAGGATCTGCTGCAGCGCGAAGGCGTTCTCGAAGCCTGGTATACGTTTGAAGCCGACTCTGTCGACAGCGCGCTGAGGCAATGGTGTGCCGAAAACGGCATCGAGATTCTTAAGACGTGACTGGTCGCTTAGTCAGGTGACAAAATGTCTGGCCGCGCCGGGTTACGGTCGCCGTGACAAAGAATCACCCAGCGTATCCGCTCCGAGTTGGATCAGAACTCTCGGGTCCCAATTGTCGGCAAGCCATTTCCGGCGGTTCGCGTTCGCGAAATGGATGTGCGCGGGAAGTCGTTCAAGGGGACGTCGAGGGTGACGTAGTATGAGTGTTCAACGTGTCGTTGCGAGGCGCGGCTAACGATCAAGGGGACGCAGCGTGTACGAAACAATTGAAGATATTCAGGCTCTTCGAGACGTCGGGGCCGAGTCAGTCAGCCTCGAGTTCAAAGCTGGAGCCAAACTCGACAACATGAATGATCGGGCGCGAATGGATTTGATCGCAGACGTTACAGCGTTCGCCAATGCGGGCGGTGGCACGCTGATATACGGCCTCGGCGAAATTCAACGCGGCGGCAAGTCCTATGCTGGCGACATCTCGCCGGTGCAAGACGCGCGCATGACGCAAGATCGGCTCAGGGAGATCATCGTCTCCAATACAGACCCGGTGCTGCGCTGTTTCACTATCACGCACATCGCGGCTGGCGGCGGATCGATCTTCGTCGTCAAGGTCGAAGAAGGAGATACCGCATATCAAAATAGCTGCGACCGCAGGTATTACGGTCGCATCGACGCATCAGCTCAACCGATGCACGGGTTCGCCATTCGCGACGTCATGAACCGGCGCACGCGGCCGCACGTGACGGCATCATTCAAAACAGTAACGCGCGGCGACATTCGAGGTGACCAACGCGAGTATGTACTGCTGGGAGAACTCAGAAACGAAGGGAACCTCACGGCACACCACTGGGCGCTGCGTGTCGCGATCCCGGATGTCATTGGAACGCATGACGGTCAGATGTTGCCGCACATGCGCGGTCATGGTAAGGACCGCATAGAGGGTCTCGGCTACTCATGGTACCGATACTTGTCTGAACGATCGGATGGCCGAACGCTCCGGATATTGCCCGGCGAGACTTTTGATCTGCGCGAGAACTTTCATGAAACCGCACAACTGATTTTGCGCGTCGGAAGCCGCGATCAACAGCGAATCATGGATCACGCGCCTGCGGTGTATTGGGAACTGTTCGTAGACGATGCTCCCAAGCTGGAAGGCGAGCTACCGTACGCCGACTGGTGCGACTTCTGATCGGTGGACTAAGCAAATTGGATCGCGAGTCCGACGAGCAAGTGTCATCCCATGTGTTTGTTCGGAGCCGGATACTCGTTGCCGCGACGAGCGTGACCGGTGTGCGAGCATGAGCACGCGCTCAGCGCAGTGGTAGCCAATGTCCGAGATGGGGTAATTCAGTGTCAGTGCCAATTGGGAGACAAAGATGCGGGATCTTACTTCAACGCGCGAGGCGGGACCCGACAAGGGTCTGGAACAGTAGAAGGATGTCGACCTTCGTGCGGCCGCCGCTAATAATGGACAAGAAAGTATTAAATTTCATCGAGACCTTCTCGCCTCTCCTCGGATTGAGTAGCACGAAGTCTTTCCACTCGGCCTCATGCCCCTCGACGGACGCCGCGTAGCTCAAGAGCCAATAGATGGCCACTTGGCGATAATCTGCGGAAGAAAAGCGTTTGACGCTGCACTTCACCTCGACAAGCGTACTTCCGATGGCGAAGTCTCCGTAGCCACTGGCAATCCATTCAAGGCCCGGAATTCGCGGGCGGATGACGACGGGATGCGCGCTCGCGCGGCTCATCTCTGTCATCGAGTTGGCGAGGTTCCAGCCGACCGTCTCGGCTAAAGCTTGGTCCCATGCGGTTAGTTGATCAGGCAGCTTCGCATCGAAATACGCACGCTGCCGCCGGAGCGTTTCAGCGAAGCAGCTTGGCCAGTCGATGCTCGCTTCTCCCTCAAGTAGCGTTTCTCCCACCGTGTAGCCGAGCTCGAAGAGCATTGCGCGCTGCATCGTCGACAGAAGCAGGAGTTCCGGCCGGAGTGGCTGTACCTGGACTGTGAGCGCCGAATTGTTTAGGTGCGCGACGATACTCGGCGTCAATTGTGGAAACACCTCATCAAATACACCCGGGATTTCGCGGGCAACGGTGCGTGGGTCAAACTGCATCGCTTATCTCTTTGGCCCAGTTCATGAACACGGTCGAAAACCGTGGCTCTGCGCCGCGCGGCAGCTTGCTGAGCTTCATTTTGTCCTTAGCTTCGTCGAAAGGGAGCTCTACCCCAAGCGCCCATGATTGGCTCGCCGCACGCTTCACCTGCTGCCGAGCCTTGTCTCCCTCATCAGCGAATGCAAAGGATGTCAGCCAATAGAGCCGCTGACATTCCGGACTCATTTGCTGCCAGCGATTGCGCAGGGAGTTGAACGCGACAGCGTCGCGCCAGCCACGCCAACAATCGATGCAAGCGCGCCGTACCGTATCCAGTTGCGTTGTATCGAAAAGCTGGCGCACAAGCTGCACACGGGCCGGCGTACTTTGGAAACGCAAGCAGCGCAAGTAATGGAGCAGACTAGTGTCGGCTTGCAGCAGATGCGCCGAGTGGACGGGGACGTCATCGAGAAAATGGTCGAGCTGTCCGTGGATTCCGGAAAATCTAGCGTCGCTTCGTAGGTTCGCGATGCCCCGCATGATGGTGGAGAACGAAGAACGGAAGGCGTGGAGATTCCGCCGTTTCAGCAGCGTCGCCGCGATTTCGAGTGCGACTGTCGGCTCATGAAGCCGTATTGTCCGACCGATTTGGGTCACCAGGAAGGAGTCCGGCAGAGCCTTTTCCAGTTCACGATTCAAAAGCTGGCGCACGTGAAGTGTCTCGACGGTCTCCACGAGCGACTCGTAGTCTTCCTCGGCGTTGTCGGAGTATGGGTCGAACTTGAGGTCGATGCTTCGGAGTTTGGCAGCCTCGATATCGTCGCCGCCAAGTTGCGACGCAACGTAGTCTCTATAGTGCTTCGAGGACAAGAATACGGTTTTGGACTTGTTCAAACTCAAGCCGTAATCCATCAACCCTTGCGCAAGAATGCCGAGCGCCCGGTATGCCCCAGAAGTGTTCTCCGCAATCAACACATAGTCGTCAACATAGCGGCTCCACTGCACTCCGCGAGCTGTAAGTGCGGAGTCCACTTGATTCAGGAAAAGCTCTGCGAGCATCCGTGCTCCCTGGCCGCCAACCGGCAGACCGAACGAGCGCCCTGCGAAGAGCTTGCTGAGAAGTGCGTTGACCTGCTTCGAGACTGGCCCGGCATCGCCGCCGAGACTGTTGATCAGGTTCTCGACGTAATGGTGGGAGACGTGCTCGTAGAAGCTCGATATGTCCGTCTGAACGACGACGGCGTCATCGCCTGCCGCGCTCGCTTGAATAACTGTGGCTTCCTTGAAGGCACGCCATGATCTGTTCTCATCGAAGAGCTGCTCGCCACCGGTCGGTAAGAAGCGGTAGGAGTGAACATTGGGGGACCGCTGTGACTCAAGCGCCTCTGCTATGGCGATGGCCAGTCCGTTCAGGTAGATGTTCCAGAACAGGTGAATCTTTGTCACAACCCGAAACCCGGCCGGCCCGGAGGGCGCCAAGAGTCGCTCGCTGTGGACGTTTAGCTCCGCAATTCGCTCGTAATTGTCCTTGGCCGAATCGCTGTCGCGAAGTTCCGAGTAGAAACCGTGGGCGATGGAAGCAAGCGCTTCGGCCTCGTCGCCGCAGAATCGAACATCGATGTCAAATGGCAGTGTGTCGTTATCGCCGTGCTTCGCAACTTCGCGAGCAGCACGTTCGAAGTGATGTAGTTCCGGCTTGAGCAAAAAGACCTCCCCCAAACTGTTGTCGCCCCCTGTCTTTGAGCGTATATCCAGTCTCGCTTCACAATGATATGACACAAAGCTGATCGTCGAGGGCGACCGGCCTGCGCAACGGCTGCTACCACTGGCAAACCTGACATTTGTGGCGGCATAGCGAATGCCCGGGTCGACTTCTGCCCACAGGGACCGGTCGTGACGGCCCACTCCGCTAATCCGACGTCGAATCGAGTTCGGCTATGACCGGTCGGTCGAGACCGTCTCCTCTCCGGCGGCCCGCTGAGTTGGGATCTTCAGGTTCAGCCCCACGGTCGTCACAGCATTGATGCGGTGCTCGAAATGCGACCTACACGGCGGTTGCGATTGGACTATCGGGTTGGGCGCCAAGGGGCTCGTGGAGTTTTCGATAGGCATCCACAAGCGCCCGTAGCGCCTCCTGCTCTTCCGGTGGGCCGAAGCGCTCCATAAACCCCTCTAACGCGACCAACAAGGAGCAGACCGCGAGAGCCAAGGTGTCGGCAAACTGCAAGTAGTCGGGGCCGATGTGCAGACCGGTTATTTGCCCTGTGGCGCTCACCTCAAGGTGGTGCTGAAGAGAGGTGGTGGACGGGTGGGCGTCCTGAGAGAGAGATCGATAGACGACTGTATAAAGGTCAGACAGGCCCAGGTCTTCTGCCAAGCCGTGAAGGTCAATGTCCTGGTGCTTCCCTGGCGTGCCGATCTCGTCGAGCAACGCGTCGAGCACCGCTTCCGTTTCGGCTGGCACCTCTGGCATATCCCGCAACTCGGCCGCGACCTGTCCGCGGAATCGCTGGTGTCCGCCATCGAATGCGTCGACGAATCGCGTCGTCGGCGCTTCGCCCTTCTTGGGCTTGATTTTGGCGCCCTGCGACAGCACCATGTCGCGAGAGGCGGCCACGCAGTACAGCGCAGTCTCGAAAGTCGATCGCACCATGGTGCGCGACTGCGCACGCAGTCCCCTGGCGCCCAGGAGCACAGCGCCCTCGAAGTCCTGAACGGCTCGCCCCAAAAGGGTAACGGCGAACAGGTCGGCGTCACGCTGTTGGATGTCGCGCGGCACGATCAGCAGGGCGATGGCGAAGCTGTTGATCTGCTCTACGAGCGCCGCATGGCCGGGGCAGTAGTCCCGCAACGCCTCATCCGCGAGGGCGTTAATGTGCGTAGATAGGAAGCCGTCACGGCTCAGAGTCATGGTCTTCTCCTTGGCGTCGAAGGCTATCGACGCTGGTCCTGCTCCCCATTGGACTGTCAGGTCAAGGTTCGTGGCGATCGGCCCGTGTCGGACACAAAGCGAACATAGACTCGCTCCAACCTGGAAAGGTATCTGTAACGGCCGATCACGCATCGGCCAACGTTGCTTAGCGATTGACTCTTGTACCCTGAAACCTGCCGTCCGGGCAGACTTTGGCCGACCGGCGGAAACGGGTCGCGTGCTGCCGCTCGTGGCACGCACGGGTCGATCGCACGACGATGGGCAAGGTACGGCCCATCTCCAGCCGTTCGCCCGATACCGTGCGCGTTCCTCGGAAACGCAAGAGGAATCAGTTGCGCACACGGAATCGCGTTGTTCATCCTGTTCGGCACGCAACCGACCACGGCCGATGACGCCGGAGGTACGACGTAGTCGTGCGGGAAATGCCCCGGGATATACTTCCTGCATGGAACTCGACCTCCGCGACCTCGATAAAATCAGTGCCGTCACGTTGCAGCACTACGACGCGCACGCGGAAGATTTCAGCGACGGCACCCACGACCACGACGTCACGCAGAACATCGCAGCGCTGCTGCACCATATCGAAGTCGAGCCCCCTCTTACGATCCTGGATTTCGGCTGCGGGCCGGGGCGCGATCTCAAGGCCTTCACTAACCTCGGCCATTGCGCGGTCGGCCTCGATGGCGCCGAGCGCTTCGTTGCAATGGCGCGTGACGCTACTGGCTGCGACGTCTGGCAGCAGAATTTCCTGCATCTCGATTTGCCGGCTGCGCACTTTGACGGCATTTTCGCCAACGCCGCGCTGTTCCATGTCCCGAGTCAGGCGTTGCCGCGCGTGTTGCGGCAATTGCACTCGACACTGAAGCTCGGCGGTGTGCTGTTCAGCTCGAACCCGCGCGGCACGAATCAGGAAGGCTGGAGCCACGGCCGCTACGGCGTCTTCCATGATCTCGAAGCATGGCGCCGATATATGGCGGGCGCGGGATTCGTCGAAATTGAGCACTATTACCGGCCCGCCGGCTTGCCGCGTGAGCGGCAGCCGTGGCTAGCCAGCGTGTGGCGCAAGCCGGTCGCCTGAAACGCCAGGGGCTGTCACCGTATGCCCGCGTTGGGTTTGTGGGTTTGGCAGATGCTTGCGTTCAAGCCGCTTTGATGCAGCGCAAAGCAGCCGATTTGCAGCACTGTCCATCGCGCAGAGAAACGGCCAGTCGTGGATCTCGCACAATCGGCAGAAGCGGGGACGCCTGTCGTCGGCCGCGACAGGCAGGGTGCGCCGATAGCCGTCAGGCAGTGGCCGGCCACTTTCGGCCATTCGCGGTTCATGTCTACATCGCTGACAATCGAGCCGGACGCAGGCTCGTCAGATTAGTCACCGATCCCGATTCCCAAGCCCCGCTGACGCTTTTGTGCGAGCATGGTTAATCCGAAACTCCGTTTTGACGCGATGGGCACGCCGAAGGACATGCTACCAAGCGTGGCGTTGCGGTTAGAAGCCGCTCAACTGCTTACGGAAGGGAAATCCCCCGCCCAAGTCGCCGCTGCGCTCGGCATTTCCATCCCAACCGCGCGGCGCTATCGAGCGCTTCTGGCGGAAGGTGGCTTGGACGCGCTGGAGCGCATGTCAGTAGGAGGAAGGAAGCCTTCCCTTAGCCCAGAGGCGCGGGAGTGGATAGCAGCTGCGTTACGCGGATCAGCCTCGGCACACGGATACAAGTCAGACCAGTGGACGGACGGACGCCTTCGTTCCTTGATCGCAAAGGATCTCGGGGTCAGCTTTTCCCGTGTGTACGTCAGACAGCTCATCATTGACCTCGGGTTTGCCGACTGCCTGAAACCCAAAACCAGCTCGTACGTCGGGCCGAGCCCACAAGTGTCGACGGCAACATTAATGTCTTGGGTAGCCGCCGCGTTACGCCATTCCCCGAAAGCACAAGGAATCGAAGCTGATAGCTGGAGCAACGAGCGGCTTCGCGCGGCGATCGAACGCCGCTTTGGCATTCGATATTCTCGCGGCCATGTCTGGAAGATCGCGACGGATCTCGAACTATCGCATTTGATACGCAAAGCGCGTCGTTAAAGGAGAGACCCTTCAAGCATTGTGGGCTGATGCTGCAAACACATGCGTGCGCGGCGGCGACCGGCCAGAGGCAAGTGCCGGCCAGGCGCATATCGGGGGATACAACTCATAAATTCAGTTCTTAGTCGTCATTGTTGCGCACGTCGTCGTGGATCGTGGGTGCGAGTGCAGATAACATGTGCCTACCTTATCGCGTCACCTTCGCCGGAGTCTGAATCAACACATATGCCACGCCAACAACAGTCGATTAGCCCAGCGGCGCGAACCCATCTACTTTGCTATTTAGTGACGAGTGCACTCGCCTCGTACGCTCTAACGAAAACATGGCGTGTCGACCATGTCGTCGAATCGGCACGCATCTGGCTGGTTAGGAATCGGATGTCGGCGAGTTGGCTTGACCGTCTGATGCTTGGACAAATGGCGCTAAAGTTATCCCGCGAGCACTTGACTAGCGTGCACGCAGTACGTCAATCGGATGTGCATACGCTGTTCACGAATGAGCTGACGCTGAACTATCAAAACCCACTAGTCGGGCACATCTGGAAAAGGTGCAGCGATGCGCTGGAGGCCAACGCTTCCCGGACCGGCGCATAGCGGCCAGTTTCGGTCATTCGACATGGCCGCCTGCACCGCTGACAATCGGCAACGTACGGTAGTCGTTTAACATTGCTCGAATATCCAGGGAGCGAGGAGACTAAACATGCGACCCGAGAGTGACGTGCCATTGCGGGAGCGCGTGCTTATCGTCGAGGGGCGGGCTTCGTCGACGGTCCTGTTCCATGTGTGGGGCGCACTTCCAAAGGAACGGCCAGCAAATTGCGAAATTTTGCTCATTTCGTTTGCTTATGCTGATCTCCCCATTGGGCGAACCTTCGCGAATGCTTTTCCGACGACTAGCCCGCAGTCAGTCGCTCGAACACGCTGCAAGATTCTTGCGGTAACACAGCAATTTGCTACGCCTTTTGGTGAGGTTCCACACGGCTGGAAGACGATCTGCCTTGTGGAGTTCCCTGAGGGTATCCCAGACGTCATCGCCTCCCTGCCGATTGTGAACGGATGGTATGAGAATCAAAATACCGTGGGCCTCTGCGATGAAGAGACGTGGCGGTTGGTAGCAGATTGAACGACAGCGTTGCCGTTGATCGAATGCTCCCTCACGTCGACATGTGCCCGGGGCGTCGGGCGACTCGCGGCCAATCTCGGACGTTCGACGCGGCACCACGAATCGTCGACAATATGACTCAACTCAACTCCCATGCCTTCGGACGAATGTGATCCACGAATATGACCTTTCGGAAATCTTGCCACGTCTCACTGGCCCGCTTCGCGAGATACTCGACACCGAGCTTTCTGGCGGGAATGTTATCGTGGAGATCAGCAGTAGCTGGCCGATGCCAAACGTGAACGTGTGGCTAAGGAACCCCCTGAGCCAGAAGTATGCTGCCGACTATCCAAGTCTCGAATATTCCTATTTGGGAGATCCGAGGAACTGGTTGGAACATTACATGGATAAAGAGACTGGGGCTATGGTCGCGGCGAAGTGCTAGGGAGCACTGCCGTCACAAGTGCGGACCATTTCCGGCCAGGAAGAGACACTCGACCATGCGGCCTATATAGTCGACAATCGATCTTCATTTCGCGAACAATGAGGCTTTCATGTTGACGAGAAGAACACGCGATGACGGACACGATGCACGAGCGTAATGCCCGACTCTGGAAGCGGACGTTGTTGGCCAATTTTGGCGCGGGCGCGAGACCTGCCAATCTTCGCAACGTAACGCGGGAAGACATAGCCGCGCTAGGCACGCTCTTTTTTGGCGCGTTCCTCGGAACGATCGATGATGCTGGTCAGGCCGTGACTCAATACGAATCAAAGGCAATGGCAATTGTCGCCGGTCGGTACGGGAAATGGATTCCAGCAGCATCGTGGGCGATAGAAGAAACTGACGGTCTTCGATCCGCATGCCTCGTTTGCGACTACAAACCGTATGGTTGTCCAGTCATTGCCGTGGTAGCGACTACACCTTCGCACAAACGAACGGGTGACGGCGGGGCTTTGGTTGACGCAGCTCTGTTGTCGCTCGTGGCGCTCGGTTACCTGGAATGCTGCGCGATGGTTACCGTTGGGAACGACGCATCAGAGCAGCTATTTGAAAAACGCGGTTTCTCACCTGAAACCTCAGCTCCAACCGGCACAGCCTGAATGCTGTATCCGTCTCAATGCGGTCATTTCGGGGCGATCGACATCAATACGTAGCTGGTCGCACCCTTTATGTCGAGTCAATTGACGGCCGGAGACTGCTTTCTCGACACTACGTTTGATACAGTGCGGTCTCTCGACGGGAGTTCAGGGAGTGAGGCAGATGTTCTCAGCGGCGATCTTCGACATGGACGGCCTGCTGGTCGATTCAGAGCGCGCGATCATGAACACATGGATCACGGTGGGATTGGACCTTGGGATCGCATTGTCGGCTAGCGATTATCTTCGGATTGTCGGAAGGTCGACGACGGAATGCGAGATGATACTGACAGAGCTGCTCGGTGGGGCGGCTACATTTCGAGAGGCGCTGACCCGGGTCCGGCAGCACTTGAGCAAGCCATCATTGCATCCGATATTTCCGCTGAAATCTGGAGCACGAGCCCTGCTGGCTGAGTTAGCGAGAGCAGGCATTCCATGCGCTGTCGCTTCCTCATCTCCTGTGGATGAGATTAGATCGCGCCTTGGGCGTGTAAGCGTGCTTCAATTTTTTAAGGCGATCGCTGGCGGCGATGAAGTCGATCGTGGGAAACCCGATCCGGCGGTCTACAGACTTGCAGCCCAACGGCTGGGTGTGCCGGTGGATGCTTGTCTAGCCTTTGAAGATAGCGATAACGGCGCGCACGCGGCCGCTAGCGCCGGCATAGCAGTGGTCATCGTCCCAGACCTAAAACCACCGACTGCTGAGGTCGCCGAACTGAG
>Ga0209888_1000702_pt1 | contig 13798 bp, 11 predicted proteins | sample OrgsoiDNA_201059_FD_185807 | JGI IMG/M metagenome (GOLD analysis project Ga0209888, IMG submission 185807) | Permafrost soil microbial communities from the Arctic, to analyse light accelerated degradation of dissolved organic matter (DOM) -... | ecosystem: Environmental > Terrestrial > Soil >...
TTTAACCGTCAACCCATGGCCTCTTTTGTTATTGTGATTGCCACCACCTATATATAATTTTTTGTTCGTGGCCTTCATGAACACTGATTTAAGTAGCGGTGAAGATTTCTTCACCGAGTTTTAAGTTGTGGTTCATGTTGCTCCAGGCAAAAAAAAAGGCCTGCATCGCTGCAGGCCTTTTTCATGGGGTGCCAGGGTACTGCTGGCGGAGTCAGATCACCTGAACAATCGCCTTCACCACCGCTTCGATATTGCGCTGGTTCAACGAGGCCACGCAGATACGGCCGGTATCCAGGGCATAGATGCCGAACTCGTTTTTCAGGCGCGCCACTTGCTCGACGGTCAGGCCGGAGTAGGAGAACATCCCGCGCTGGCGACCGACGAAGCTGAAGTCACGCTGGGCGCCATGCTGGGCCAGCAGGTCGACCATCTGCATGCGCATGCCGCGAATGCGCAGGCGCATTTCGGCCAGTTCCGTTTCCCACTGGGCGCGCAGCTCAGGGCTGTTCAACACCGCCGCAACGATGGTCGCACCGTGGGTCGGCGGGTTGGAGTAGTTGGTGCGGATCACGCGCTTGACCTGGGACAGGACACGGGCGGTCTCTTCCTTCGACTCGCTGACGATCGACAGTGCACCGACACGCTCGCCGTACAGCGAGAACGATTTGGAGAACGAGCTGGAGACGAAGAAGGTCAGGCCCGACTCGGCGAACAAGCGAACGGCGGCGGCGTCTTCATCGATGCCGTCACCAAAGCCCTGGTACGCCATATCGAGGAACGGCACCAGGTCCTTGGTTTTGACCACGTTCAGCACGTCCTGCCAGTCCGCAGGGGTCAGGTCGACACCGGTCGGGTTGTGGCAGCAGGCGTGCAGCACGACGATGGACTTGGCCGGCAGCGCGTTGAGGTCTTCCAGCAGACCGGCACGGTTCACACCGTTGCTTGCGGCATCGTAGTAACGATAGTTCTGCACCGGGAAACCCGCGGCTTCGAACAGCGCACGGTGGTTTTCCCAGCTCGGGTCACTGATGGCGACGGTGGCGTTGGGCAGCAGTTGCTTGAGGAAGTCGGCACCGATCTTCAGTGCGCCGGTCCCACCGACCGCTTGGGTGGTGAGTACACGACCGGCGGCGATCAGCGGCGAATCCTGACCGAACAACAGGGTTTGCACGGCCTTGTCGTAGGCGGCAATACCGTCGATCGGCAAGTAGCCACGGGAGGCATGCTGAGCCGCGCGCTGGGTTTCGGCTTCGACAACGGCCCGCAACAGTGGAATTTTCCCACTTTCGTCACAGTAAACACCCACACCCAGATTGACCTTGTCGGTACGGGTATCGGCATTGAATGCTTCGTTGAGGCCCAGGATAGGATCGCGTGGTGCCATTTCGACAGCGGAGAACAGGCTCATTATTGCGGCGGCTCTGAATGGGGGGTGGAGGGACGTGACACGCTCCGGCCGATTGCACTAGAGCGGTGCACAAACGGGGAGCTAGTATAGAGGCCATCACCGGCCAGGGCGACCGACTATTGTCGGAATGTGACAAGTTTTTTGATTTATTTGCGGGACGCCCGTCCAATTGCAACAGGTTGCCTGGATGAGGCTTGCCTTGAAAGCTGTCCTCCCGGGCACCATATCCAGCATTATCATGTTTTTTCCCTACGACATCGGTCGTAAGAGGTCTTTCTCGTTTTCGCCAAGACTGTCAGGCGGGAATGAACCCAGAGGTAGGTTATGTCCGAATTCCAGCTCGTCACCCGCTTCCAGCCCGCCGGCGACCAGCCTGAAGCCATCCGTCAGATGGTCGAGGGCATCGAAGCCGGCCTGGCTCACCAGACCCTGCTCGGGGTGACCGGCTCGGGCAAGACCTTCAGCATCGCCAACGTGATCGCCCAGGTGCAACGCCCGACCCTGGTGCTGGCGCCGAACAAGACCCTCGCCGCGCAGCTGTACGGCGAGTTCAAGGCATTTTTCCCGAACAACGCCGTGGAGTATTTCGTTTCCTACTACGACTACTACCAGCCGGAAGCCTACGTGCCCTCCTCCGATACCTTTATCGAGAAGGATGCCTCGATCAACGACCATATCGAACAGATGCGCCTGTCGGCGACCAAGGCGCTGCTGGAGCGCAAGGACGCCATCATCGTCACCACGGTGTCCTGCATCTATGGCCTGGGCAGCCCGGAAACCTACCTGAAGATGGTCCTGCACGTGGACCGCGGCGACAAACTCGACCAGCGCGCCCTGCTGCGTCGCCTGGCCGACCTGCAATACACCCGCAACGACATGGACTTCGCCCGTGCAACCTTCCGCGTACGCGGTGACGTGATCGATGTGTACCCGGCCGAATCCGACCTGGAAGCGATCCGCATCGAGCTGTTCGACGACGAAGTGGAAAGCCTCTCGGCCTTCGACCCGCTGACCGGCGAAGTGATCCGCAAGCTGCCGCGCTTTACCTTCTATCCGAAAAGCCACTACGTGACGCCGCGGGAAACCCTGCTTGGCGCCATCGACGGGATCAAGGAAGAACTCAAGGAGCGCCTGGACTACCTGCGCGACAACAACAAGCTGGTGGAAGCCCAGCGCCTGGAACAGCGTACCCGCTTCGACCTGGAAATGATCCTCGAGCTGGGCTACTGCAACGGCATCGAAAACTACTCGCGCTACCTCTCCGGCCGCGCTTCCGGAGAGGCGCCGCCGACCCTCTACGACTACCTGCCGGCCGACGCGTTGCTGGTGATCGACGAGTCCCACGTCAGCGTTCCGCAGGTCGGCGCCATGTACAAAGGCGACCGCTCGCGCAAGGAAACCCTGGTGGAGTACGGCTTCCGCCTGCCCTCGGCGCTGGACAACCGGCCGATGCGCTTCGACGAATGGGAAGCGGTGAGCCCGCAGACCATTTTTGTTTCCGCCACCCCTGGCAACTACGAAGCCGAACATGCCGGCCGGGTTATCGAGCAAGTGGTGCGGCCAACAGGCCTGGTGGACCCGCAGGTGGAGATCCGCCCGGCGCTGACCCAGGTCGACGACCTGCTCTCGGAAATCAGCAAGCGCGTGGCCGTGGAAGAGCGCGTGCTGGTCACCACCCTGACCAAGCGCATGGCCGAGGACCTGACCGACTATCTCGCCGACCATGGCGTAAGGGTACGTTACCTGCACTCGGACATCGACACCGTGGAGCGTGTGGAAATCATCCGCGACCTGCGCCTGGGTACCTTCGATGTGCTGGTGGGGATCAACCTGCTGCGCGAGGGACTGGACATGCCCGAGGTGTCGCTGGTGGCGATCCTCGATGCGGACAAGGAAGGTTTCCTGCGTTCCGAGCGCTCGCTGATCCAGACCATCGGCCGGGCGGCGCGTAACCTCAATGGCCGGGCGATTCTCTACGCGGACCGCATCACCGGTTCCATGGAACGGGCAATTGGCGAGACCGAGCGCCGGCGCGACAAGCAGATCGCCCACAACCTGGCCAACGGCATCACGCCCAAGGGTGTGTTCAAGGATGTCGCCGATATCATGGAAGGCGCCACCGTGCCCGGTTCGCGCAGCAAGAAGCGCAAGGGCATGGCCAAGGCCGCCGAGGAAAACGCCCGCTACGAAAACGAACTGCGTTCGCCGAGCGAGATCACCAAGCGTATCCGCCAGTTGGAAGAGAAGATGTACCAGTTGGCCCGCGACCTGGAGTTCGAGGCTGCGGCGCAAATGCGCGACGAGGTTGCCAAGTTGCGCGAGCGTTTGTTGACCGTCTGATCCCGAGGCTGGATACGGCCCCTGTAGGAGCATGGCTTGTCGGGACGCCGCATCGCAGCGAATAGGCCCTCGAGGACGCCAAAAGCTTCGTCGGAACGCCGCCCGGACCAAGCCCTGCTCCTACAGGTTCGGGGTGTCTTGATGGGCGGGTCAGTTCAAGAGCATCGCCAACAGCACCAACACCAGTAACCCGATGTAAACCCTGGCATGCAATCGATCCGGCAGGCTCCCGATCCATGGCGTCGCCAGGCGCATCCCCACCAGCGATCCGAGGATCAGCACCGCGAACGCCAGCAAATCCACATACCCGGCAAACCAGGGCCCCAGCCCCAGTGGCCGGAACCCGGCCAGGGCGACATAGGTCAGGGTTCCCACCACCGCCACCGGAACACTCAACGGATTGGCCATGGCGGTCGCGAGGTTCATGCTCAGGCCACTGCGCCGTAACAGCGGCACCGTCATGACGCTGCCGCCGACACCGAGAAAGGTTGCCACCATCCCTATCACCAAGCCGCCGCCCACCGTAACGGAGAGCTTGAGCGGTTGCGCCGACAGCATCGCGCCTGGTTGCATAAACCCCCGCCGCGCCAGGCAATCGACAATGGTCAACCCCAGGTAAACAACAAACGCCCAGCGCACCGCCTCACTGCTGACGAGGCTCGCCAACACGGCACCAAGCACCGAGCCAATCCCGATAAACCCCGCCAGCGGCCAGATATACGCACGCCGCAGATTCCCGGCACGCCGGTGCTTGCCCGTGGCAATCAGGGCATTGACGATCATCACGCAGGTCGAGGTTGCCACGGCAATCTGCATCGCCGCCGTGCTGATCGCCGGGTCCGGGCTGCCGCTCAGGGTCCGGTACAACAACGGCACCACCACAAAACCGCCACCAAAACCGAACAGCACGCTGGTCACCCCAGCCAGCCCGCCAAACAGTGCCAACAGCCCATAAAGCATCACGTCGGGTCCTTTCAGGAAGAGAGATATCCAACCTTAAAACAGCTGACACTTGGCGTGCTTGCGCAAGTCCGTCAATACTATTTGCGTTTCGGCCAGATAAACCCTGCCATGCGCAACACGTCCCTAGCCCTGTTCGATCACCTGCCCCAGGCCGTGATCGCCATCGGCACCGATTACCCCCACGGGCACCTGCTGGCCCGCCATCAGCACCGTCGCGCGCAATTGCTCTATGGCGCCACGGGGGTGATGCATGTGCTCACCGACGTCGGCAACTGGATAGTCCCGCCGCAACACGCGGTGTGGATTCCTCCGCAGGTGCCCCATCAGGTTCTGATGCTCGGTGTCAGCACCCGCAGCCTGTATATCGAGCCCGACGCCGTCGGCAACATGAGCCAGGCCTGCCAGGTGCTGGAAGTCTCGGCCCTGTTGCGGCAATTGCTGATTGCAGCCGTCGATATGCCGGTGGACTACGACAAACAAGGCCGCGACGGCACGCTGATCACCCTGCTGCTGCATGAACTGGCCAGCGCCCACAGCCTGCCTTTGCATATCCCCCTGCCCCAGGATCCGCGCCTGCTGCCGCTGTGCCAGGCCTTTGTCGAGCAACCGGATATCCGCCAGTCGCCCCAGACCTGGGCGGACCGCCTGCACCTGAGCCTGCGCAGCTTCGGGCGACTGTTCCAGGACCAGACCGCCCTGAGCTTTTCCCAATGGCGGCAACGGGTCTGCGTGGTCCTGGCCCTGGCCCGGTTGAGCCAAGGCGAATCGGTCACGCGGATTGCCCTGGACTTCGGCTACCAGAGCCCGGCGGCGTTTTCGACCATGTTCCGCCGAGTTCTCGGGCGATCTCCGAGCAGTTTCCTGCAGACTTCGGATACCTTATGACGACACGTACGACAAGGAACCCACCCATGCATATCCTCAACGCCAAGCTGCGGCACCGCGAAGGCCTGTATGACCTGCACCTGGAACACGCACGGATCGCGAGCATCACCCCACAAACCGGCCCGTTGAGCGCCGGCCCGGACGACCTCGACGCCCAGGGCAACCTGGTGGTCCCGCCTTTCGTCGAACCGCATATCCACCTCGACGCCACCCTCACCGCCGGCGAACCGCGCTGGAACATGAGCGGCACCCTGTTCGAAGGCATCGAGTGCTGGGGGGAACGCAAGGCGACCATCACCCATGAAGACACCAAGGCCCGCGCGAAAAAAACCATCCGCAGCCTCGCCGCCCATGGCATCCAGCATGTGCGCACCCATGTCGACGTCACCGATCCGCAACTGACCGCGCTCAAGGCCATGCTCGAAGTGCGCGAGGAAAGCCGCCACCTGATCGACCTGCAAATCGTCGCGTTTCCCCAGGAAGGCATCGAGTCCTATCGCAATGGCCGCGAACTGATGGTCGAAGCGATCAATCTCGGTGCCGACGTGGTGGGCGGCATCCCGCACTTCGAGTACACCCGCGACCAGGGCGTGTCCTCGGTGAAGTTCCTGATGGACCTGGCGGAAAAAACCGGCTGCCTGGTGGACGTGCATTGCGACGAAACCGACGACCCGCACTCGCGTTTCCTTGAAGTACTGGCCGAAGAAGCCCGCAGCCGCGATATGGGTTCGCGGGTGACCGCCAGCCACACCACTGCCATGGGCTCCTACGACAATGCCTACTGCGCCAAGCTGTTCCGTTTGCTGAAAGCCTCGGGGATCAGTTTTGTCTCCTGCCCCACCGAAAGCATTCATTTGCAGGGGCGCTTCGATAACTTTCCGAAGCGCCGGGGCGTGACCCGGGTGGGCGAGTTGCTGGACGCCGGGATGAATGTCTGTTTCGGCCAGGACTCCATCGTCGACCCCTGGTACCCCCTGGGCAACGGCAATATCCTGCGGGTGCTGGAGGCCGGGCTGCATATCTGCCATATGCTCGGTTATCGCAACCTGCAAAGCGCGCTGGACCTGGTCACCGACAACAGTGCCAAGGCCATGGCCCTGGGCGAACGTTATGGACTGGAAGTCGGGCGCCCGGCCAACCTGTTGATCCTCTCGGCGGACAGCGACTACGAGATGATCCGCAGCCAGGGCTTGCCGCTCTATTCGATCCGTAACGGCAAGGTCCTGGTGAAACGCCAGCCGGCGCAATTGCAGTGGCAGGACCCGGTATGAAATTCGACAAGGCCTACTGCATCAGCCTTGATGAAAAGCTGACGATCTATGACGTTCGCGATCTGAACTTCGACGAGACGGTGGAATTCGATTCCAGCCGGGAAAGCTTCCAGTGCCCGAACGATGCCTGCCGCGCAGCGTTCGACAACAGCAACCGGCTGACCACCTACAACGCCAGCAACCCGCGCTTCAAACGCACCCCGCATTTCAAGAACATGCCCAGTACCCGGCACCTGCCGGACTGCCCCTACCTGAGCGCGGAAACCGCACCGGGCGTGCTCGATCCGGAGCACCCGCTGGACGATATCGAAGGTGAACAGAACTTCCCCGTCGAACTGCTGCTGACCCGCCGCACTTACACACGCAAGACGCCCAGCACCAGCGGCATCCGCCCGGAACAACCGACAGCGGAGCCGGCACCAGCTGTCATCGACAGCGCCGCCATCCAAGAAACCAAGGCCCCAGCGAACCGCACCAGCATATTCGCCCATCCGGTGGAGTGCTTCGTCTCCAACCACGCCAACAAGGACCTGCTCAAGCGCATGCCCCTGACCATTGGCGACCTGACCCTGAACTACAACGCCTTCTTCAAGAAGGTCGAGTACTGCCAGGACCGCCAGGGCCTGATCTACTGGGGCAGGATCAAGGAAATCAAGGACTACAAGAGCAGCTTCAGCGTGGTCTTCGACAAACCGCTGTGGGCCGACAAGAAGCGCTATTCGATCAATGTCTACCTGAGCAAAAGCCTGATCGAGAACTACCGCCAGCGCAGGGTGTTCCTGGAAGAGATCAACAGCGTCATCGACCAGGCTGAAGATCTGTATTGCTTCTTCTACGGTGTCACGCCGCAGTTGAAGCAAGTGCCGAGCAAGAAGAACCCGGACCAGACCTTCAGTGTGTTCAGTTGTGAAATCGACAACCTGGATCACTTCCTGATTCGCGAAGCGCCAGGGCTTGATGCCTCTTGAACCGGCTCAATCCGCCGCGCTGGTGCGCGCGCTCGAGGCACCGGCCCACTGGTAGGTCTTGTGGGCCGCACACCGGGTGTCACTGGCCACCGAGCGATCGAACACAAACTCGAAGGTCACCGCCCCCTGATAATCCGTGCGCACGATCCGGTTGACGTCGAGCAGATGCCAGCTGCCATCCTGGCGCATGGCATCCGGCGAGCGGTATGGGTCACTGGCCCGGACCACGCCCTGTTTGTTCAAGGTATCCAGGTGGAAGTTCACATTGGCCTTGTTACCGCCACCTTGACCGCTGCTGCGAACAATCCGGTACCTCACCGCACTGACATCGAAGTAAGCCGTATTGCCGGCGGAGGCGAACACCACCCGGGCCTCGAGTTCGCCCCTGAAGCGCCCCACCGAGCATGAAAAATAATCGGTGCGACTGCCCTCCAGCAGTTCCGCCGGACTGGACTCAACCGCGTCGGTAGTGGTGGAGGAAACCACTTTCTTGTCGCTGATGGCCGGCTCGGGTACCGCCTGAGCGCAGGTGGAGGCGGTGCTGAACACCAGCCCGGCACACACCAGCGCGCTGAATAAACCTTTAACTGCTCTCATCGTAAATTCCCTTTAAACGAGTCGGAAATTCGGACCCGTTCTCACGGGCCGATCAGGGCAAGGCGCTCGTCGGCCTTCCACCCCGCCGACTCATCAAGCCAAAACCGCCAGGGCCGGACAAGGGCAAAACGGGCCTGCGCAGGGGGGAATTTCTCCGGTCTCGATGTCGGCCTCAGGATTGACGCCGGGCCGCGCCAAACAGGTGGACACTCTGCAACTCGTCGTCCTGGGCCACCAGGCGGATCGGCGCCGTGCCGCCCGGCATGCCGACCCGGACTTCACCGGCCTCGACCCAACCGACCCGCCAGGCCGCACAGGCCACCGCGCTGGCGCTGGTGCCGGAAGACGCCGTCGGCCCTTCACCGCGCTCGAACACCCGGGCCTGCAATTGCCCAGGCGCCACCCGGGTTGCCCATTGCAGATTCACCCCTGCCGCACAAGGTTCACCGGCACCGGTCGGCGGGGCAAAGGCGATACGGGTCAGGCCAGGCTCCAGGGCCGGCTCGCCCATCTGCGCGTTGCTCGGCAGCAACCCTGGTTCATCGACCAGCGTGACGCAATGCGGATTACCGATGCGCACGAACTGGCTGCGCTGCCAACCGGCATTCAGGCTCGACAACTGCGCGATATGGCTTACCTGGCGGCCGTTCAACTCCGCCTCTGCAACACCCAGGGCAGCCACCGCCCCAGGACCGAACGCCGGTTTCCCCAGGTCCAGCCAGAACCCCTGCTGCCCTTCAACCTGCGCCGGTTCGACCAAGGTGGCGACCGGAGAGAGGCCACCCGGCTGATCGTGATGGACCCGCAACAGACAAGCGCCCTGAACCGGCATCAAGCCCTGCTCGGTCAACGCCTGGGCAAAAATCGTCAAGCCGTTGCCGCTGCGTTCGGCGAGGGTGCCGTCGGTATTGATGATCAACAGATCGAACGGTGCTTCGCTCTGGAACGGCCCGACCAGCAGGCCATCGGAACGATGGTGTTTACCCCCTCGTGCAGGCGCCTGCCCTCCCCAACCACAGAGTGCCTCCACCGCTTCAGGCGCCCAGGTCTGGCGTGACAGCGCCGCCTGCGCGGCATTCGTCGGGACATCCAGGCCCAATGCCCGCACTTCCTCGGGGCTCGCCACGGCATAGATATTCCCGCGCGCATCGTAAAACGTTGGCATGCAGCCTCTCCGCAATCCTGCTTTCAGACCCGCCACTCTAGTGGCAAAACCTGTCTTCCCGGGAGCATTTTTCGCTGGACTAACTAGGCTTCTACTCATCGATGTCCTGCTGTCGTCGACGCGCGAACCCTACTTTTCGCAGAGGACAGAACATGAACAGCATGGATCCGGTGGCCGAGCTCTACCGTGAAGGTCGCAAACAGTTTATCGAGCGGGTGCCAGACGGCGGCGCACGCCTGGATGCGTTGTTTCATAACGCGCCGGCCTTGGGCGAGCTGGCGGTCGGCGTGGTCTATGGCCATCTGCATCAGCGCCCGGGCCTTGACCCGCGACTGCGCGAAGCCGCGACCTTCGCCGCAATCGTTGCCGCCGGTATGGTCGGGCCGCCCCTCAGTGTGCATTTCAAGACCGGCCTGGCCTCGGGCCTGGCGCCAGGCGAATACACCGAACTGTTGTTGCAGGTGTCGGCCTTTACCGGCTTCCCGAGAGCTGTGGCGACCGCCGACCAACTCAACCAGTTGTTCGCCGATGCCGATATGACCTCACCACCGGCCAGCACGCCGAGAGCTGTGGCCCTGGCGTTCTGCGAAACGGCTCGCGAGGGCCACAGCACCTTCCCCGTGTCTGCCACAACGCAAAGCCTGCTGCACCAAGCCCATCGGATCGAGGCCACCGCCACGGCGGCAGATCGGGTTCTGGTGGAGTGCTACCCGCAGGACTCGCCAGTCCCCCGCGGCGTGTTGCAAGTGCGCGTCGACGGCGAGCAAATCGTCGCCGTCACGCTGTTCAGCCCCGAATAGACCTCAGCGCACCAGGCACGGGCGCTTGTTGTTGAACGACCAGCCGGGAATCAGGAACTGCATTGCCACGGCGTCGTCGCGGGCGCCGAGGCCCATGTTCTTGTAGCACTCATGGGCGCGGCCGACCGCGTCCATATCCAGTTCGATGCCCAACCCGGGCTTTTGCGGAACCTGGATAAAACCGTCGACGATCTGCAACGGATCCTTGGTCAGGCCCTGGCCATCCTGCCAGATCCAGTGGGTGTCGATGGCGGTGATTTCACCCGGCGCGGCGGCAGCCACATGGGTGAACATCGCCAGGGAAATATCGAAATGGTTGTTGGAGTGCGAACCCCAGGTCAGGCCCCATTCATGGCACATCTGCGCGACCCGGACCGAGCCCTGCATGGTCCAGAAATGCGGGTCGGCGAGGGGAATATCGACGGCGTGCAATTGAATCGCATGGCCCATTTCCCGCCAGTCGGTGGCGATCATATTGGTCGCCGTCGGCAGGCCCGTGGCCCGGCGGAACTCGGCCATGACCTCACGACCCGAATAGCCGTTCTCGGCACCGCAAGGGTCCTCGGCATAGGCCAGCACATGATGCTGATCACGGCACAGGGCGATGGCCTCTTTCAGCGACCAGGCGCCGTTGGGATCCAGGGTGATACGCGCCTGGGGGAAGCGCTCGGCCAGCGCCGTGACCGCTTCGATTTCCGCCGCGCCACTGAGCACACCTCCCTTGAGCTTGAAGTCATTGAAGCCGTAGCGCGCCTGGGCGGCTTCGGCCAGCTTGACGATGGCCTCGGGGGTCATTGCCTCTTCATGGCGCAGGCGGAACCAGGCGTCATCCGCCTCGGCTTCGTGACGGTAGGCCAGGTCGGTCTTGCCGCGATCGCCGATATAGAACAGATAACCCAGCACCTTCACCGCCTCGCGCTGTTGCCCCTCGCCCAGCAAGGCCGCCACCGGTACGCCGAGGAACTGGCCGAGCAGGTCCAGCAGCGCGGCTTCCAGTGCGGTCACCGCATGGATGGTGATCCGCAGGTCGAAGGTCTGCTGGCCACGACCGCCGGCATCGCGTTCGGCGAACGTCCGGCGCACCTCGTTGAGCAGCTTCTGGTAATTACCGATGGACTGCCCCAGCAACAGCGAACGGGCATCCTCCAGGGTCGCGCGGATACGCTCGCCGCCCGGCACTTCACCGACGCCGGTGCGACCGCTGCTGTCGGTGATAATCACGATATTGCGGGTGAAAAACGGGCCATGGGCACCGCTCAGATTCAGCAGCATGCTGTCGTGGCCGGCCACCGGGATGACCTGCAAGCGGGTGATGACGGGGGCCTGGCCGGCTGCGTGCAAAGTGTTTGTCGTCATGATTCGTACCTGTGTTCAACCGCAATATTTAATGAGATTTGTTCAGGACCGGGCTGACCGACCCCGGCAATGTCTGGGTCGGCTTGGGCTGGGTGCGGGCAAAAAACACCAGGATCGCGGCGATCACCGAGGCCGCAGCCAGGCCGTACAAGCCGCCCTGGATCGAACCGGTGTGCTCCTCCAGCCAGCCGAAGGTAGTCGGCGCGACGAAACCGCCGAGGTTGCCCGTGGAGTTGATCAGGGCAATCACTGCCGCGGCGATGCGCGTATCCAGGTACGCCTGGGGAATCGGCCAGAACAGTGACGAGGCGGACTTGAAGCCGATGGCCGCGAAGCACACCGCGACAAAGGCGAAGATCGGCCCACCGGTAGTGGACATGAACATCCCCAGCGCCGCGATCAGCAGGGCCGAAGCGACCCAGGCCTGCTGGTGTTTCCACTTGCCCGAAGCGGCGGCGAAGGCATACATGGCGATGATCGAGATCAGCCAGGGAATCGAGTTGAAGAAGCCCACCTGCAGATCGCTCATCTGGCCCATCTTCTTGATGATGCTCGGCAGCCAGAAGGTGGCGGCATAGATGGTCAACTGGATGCAGAAATACAACACGCAGAACAGCAGGATCTGACGGTCCTTGAGCAGGCTCCAGATCGACGGCTTGACCGGCATCGAGGCGTCGCGTAGCTGCTGTTCGTCCTCGATAACCTGCACCAGCACCTGCTGCTCGGCGACGCTCAGCCACTTCGCGTCCTTGGGCGCGGAGTCGAGCCAGAACCAGGTGAATCCGCAGAGCACCACCGACGCCAGGCCCTCGATGATGAACATCCACTGCCAGCCGTGCCAGCCGAAGCCTTCGAGCTGCAACAGGGCCCCGGACAGCGGGCCGGAGATCAGCGAGGCCACAGCCGAGCCGCTGAGGAAGATGGCGATCGCCTTGCCGCGCTCAACCCCTGGCAGCCAGCGGGTGAAGTAGTAGATCACTCCGGGAAAGAAACCGGCCTCGGCCACCCCGAGCAGGAAACGCAGGATATAGAAGTGGGTTTCGTTCTGGACAAAGGCCATGGCCGTGGCCACCAGCCCCCAGGTGAACATGATCCGGGTCAGCCAGAGCCGCGCGCCGACCTTCTGCAAGAGGATATTGGACGGCACTTCGAACAGCGCATAACCGATAAAGAACAACCCGGCACCAAAACCGTAGGCGGCGGCGCCGATCCCCAGGTCGTGTTCCAGGTGCGTGCGCACGAAGCCGATGTTCACCCGGTCGATGTAGTTGACGATAAACATGATGACGAACAGCGGCAGCACATGGCGCTTGACCTTCGCCACGGCGATGGCCAGCAGGGAATCGCGTTCCGCTGTTGCGGACGTATCCAGGGTGTTGTTCACGACAAGTCTCCCACGGGTTATTTTTGTGTGCGGGGGTGCTGGATCAGACGAGCCAGTCGACAGTCATCATACGAGTAGAAAAATAGGGCAACAAGTGCCTCAACTGTGATTTTCGGATGGAAATTGCCGATTCCGGACGAAAAACCGTCTTGATAAAATATTATCTATTTGATTTATAAGTATTTTATTGGAAGTAAAAATATCCGAAAGAACCACACAATGACGCTTGGCCAACTCCACCATCCATGAAAAACCACTTCTGACCTCAAGTTGTCATACATGCTAGTGGTCATCGCTACGCCTCTTGTCATACGAGTGTTAAGCTTTCCCCTCGCCCCTGCGTGACACGCCCATGAACACTGAAACCACCGCCCCTGCGCCACGGCGCAAACGCAGCCCCAACCTGGCCCATGACCTGGTCGACCATCTGACCCAGCAGATTCGCCTGGGGCATTTGAAACCGGGCGACAAGCTGCCGTCGGAAAGCGCCATCGTCTGCGAGCACAAGGTCAGCCGCACGGTGGTGCGCGAGGCGATTTCCAAATTGCAGGCGTCGGGCTGGGTGGAAACCCATCATGGTGTCGGCAGTTTCGTGCTGGAGCGCCAGGAGCCCCACGGCCTGCGCCTGAATGTGGAAACCGCGTTGAGCGTGCGCGATCTG
>Ga0209888_1000706_pt1 | contig 13762 bp, 9 predicted proteins | sample OrgsoiDNA_201059_FD_185807 | JGI IMG/M metagenome (GOLD analysis project Ga0209888, IMG submission 185807) | Permafrost soil microbial communities from the Arctic, to analyse light accelerated degradation of dissolved organic matter (DOM) -... | ecosystem: Environmental > Terrestrial > Soil >...
TCGCGGATGCCCAGCATGATCGCTCGCCCCCTCGACAAAGACCTTTCCTCCTTCCGCCGCCTTGTCGCTCGAATCACGCAACCGGCCTCGGAGTTGTATGACGCCCATTTTGGCGCTCAATTCATTTTGCGCGCGGCGAATCCCGCTCACGCCTTGGCCGTCAGCGTCTATGGTCGTCCCGCCGAATCGGCCACGAAAGCCGCGACGAGCATTTTCGCGAAGGTTTCGCGCGGCGGAGATCTGATCGCGATTCGATTTTCAGGGCGCCCTCGCGCCAACATGGATGGAAAATGCCGTTTGCGAATCGATTTTGTGCTGCGGAAAAACCATTTGCCGAATTCCGAGCAAAATTCCGAACGCGCGTCGCTTGCCGTCCTCTCGGCACGATACGACAAAAACGCCCGTGAAGGCTTCGAGCAAATCGACTCTTTTCTCAACTGGGCGGCTCGAGAAGCAATTTGCATCGCAAAAGGCGCCAATGGTCTTTGGGCATGGCATTCGTCTCGCAGCGCATCGCCGGACGACATCGTGGTCCAGGATTGGCGGCTTTGTTCGAAGCTTTCGCACGAATTCAATCCGGAGCCGGCGCAGGTTTCCGCGCTTTCGTCCATTCCGCCGGCTCTCGCCAATTTTCTGGAGCAGGAACAAACCAAGCGCGACGCGCGCCAACGCCGACGCTTGGGCGTGGCGGCCCTTTCCGTCATTGAGCACGAAAAAGCGCGATTGGAAAAACTTGTTCTCGCGGAAAACATCGCCAACGCCGTGGCCATGGGCGAGCGCTTGCGCTTGCAAGCCGAAGTGAAAAAAGCTTCGCGCAAGCCGATCGTCAAAGCGCCATGGAGCGAGTCCGCCGATGACGCGGAGCACGATTCGCCCCGGGCCGCCGCCGCGCGCAAGCCCCAACGCCTCTGATCCGCGTTTTGCGCCTTTTCGCCCCATTCGATTGATTTGCTTCGGCTGATCACAGGGCCGAATCTGGCGCTTTCACGCCCCTCACAGCGAACGGGGCTTGGCGCGCGGGATTTTTTCGATCTTTTCTTCACCGCTTTCGTTTGTTTCCTCTCCAATCCTGGACAGGCTTTTCAACGCAATGCTCTCCATTCGAATGGCCAGCCGCGGGCAATGAAGCGCGGCGTTTGAGCGGATGCCAACGCTTGCGGCCCCTCGCCGTGGGTCGATAATTTCTGACACCGCGTTCCAGGTCCTCAGGGCTTGGCGCTCTGACATCGCGAACGCCAAACCGTCCACGCCTAGCACGCCTGGCCACGGCAATGCTCCTTTTTTGTTTTTCGCGCCCAAAATCGACTCAGCGACTTCGTCGAGCTCCGAAACCGAAAAACCGCCCGCCGCCGCCGACAGCAACGCATCAACGGCTTTTGCGTCCTTTTCATGACGCCAGCAAGCGGCCGACAACGGAGTCCACCCAAAGATATTCTTTTGTTTCATGAGCTCTATGGCGAGCGCCGGCGGCAAAGCTCGCAGCACAATCGGAAGCGCCCAATCAGCGGCGCCGTCAACCGCCCAATGCAGCACGTTGTCTGCGCCCACGCTTTTTTTCTCCAAGTCGGCCACGCGCAACAGCGCCTGAAGCGTTTCGGGCATTTCCTGTCCGCTGTCCAACACGCACGCGAGCGGCGTTTGGCCGTCGCGATTGACGGCGTTTGGATTCGCGCCCTCGGCCAACAAGGCCTCGACGCATTCGGCATGCCCATTGATCGCGGCAAGCATCAGGGCGGACACCTGGGGCGCGTGCGCCGCGTTCACTTTTGAAACCGGGGCCAGCAGCCGCACAATGGGCAAAGCGTTGTTTCTGGCGGCGCGCATCAGGGGCGTGCAGCCCGCGAAATCCCCCAGATCGGGATTGCTTTTTTCCAGCAAAGCCGCCACGCAATCCAGATGCCCGGCATTCACCGCGGCCATCAAAGGCGTCATTCCGTGAAACAAATTGGTGGTTTCCACCGGGTTTTCGGATCCCAGGTCCGCTCCGAACGCCCAGTGCTGCGCATTTTTGATTCTTAGGCTGTCGGGCTCCCACTTTTCCAAGAAAATCCGCAGGCCATCGATGTCGCCCCGCAACGCGGACAGGAAAAGCGGATGGATCGCGTCGATCTTGAAGGCTCCAAAATCGGCTTTGTTGTCCTCGCCCTCTCGCACCAGGGCCTCAATCGACGCGAGCGAGCCTTGGTTGACGGCCATGGACAGGCGCCACATCCACTGTTTGAGTGGGAACGCTGGGGGCGTTGAATCGGACATGCAAATTCTCCGGAAAAACAAACAAACAAACAAACAATCACCCACCGCAGCGACTGCCGATCAAGCTCACAGCGCTCGCGGTTTCAGGCGGGTGGGCGCCGCCGGATTTGCCGAAGAACAGTTGGCCACCGCATCCGCCTCGTTGACTATTTGGCTTAGGGTTTCCTGCTCCAGCCGTCGCGCGAACCACGCGTGAAAATCAGGAAGCCTTTGATATTTCAATTTCGACGGACGCGCCAACAAATTGCTCATTGGGTTCTTTTCTGCTTGTTCTCGCGCGGTTTTTTCGCCTTTTAGCGCAAAATCCAGCGCTGAGGCCCCCTCACTGTTCGTCGCGAAAACATCGCTCACTGGGAACAGAGCTTCCACGGCGTCCTTGTTGCCCCGATAAGAGGCGAGCATGAACGCCGTCATGCCGAAATCGCTTCTTGCCGCGGGGTCCGCCCCGAGGGCCAACAACATTGTGGACATCTCTCCCGGAGCCGTGGCCGCCGCCATCAGCGCAGTGAATCCTCCGGGGCTTTTGCGCTCCAGATCGCTCGACGACGCGAGCGCGCGAGCGGTTTCCAGCATTCCGGACTCGACCGCTCGCATGAGCGCCGTGCGGCCGAGACTGTCGACGGCATCGGGGTCGCTGACAGGAAGCAACAGCGCGAGGCACTCCAAAGCTCCGGATTCGGAGTCTTTGGGCATGCCGACCATCATTAGCGCAGTCGTTCCCTGCGGGTCTGCCGCAAGCGGATTGGCCGATGGCAGCAATCGCCTGACGGCGTCAGCGTCGCCGCGGCCAGCGGCCTTTCGCAGCGTCGCGTTGCTTTTGGCGCGCTCCATCGGCCCGTCCGGGAGAACACTCTTTTCCTCGTGAATCATGCATTTGTCTCCGGACATGAAGGGGCGGCCCAAAGAGGCCGCCGACGTTCTCATTGTAGCCGTTTCGCCCCGCGACGGCAATTCAGGCGTTCATTCAGGCGTTCTTTTTGAAGTCTCGCTTTGCCCTTCTGGCGCGATGCGTTTCCCTGTATAATCATTCGAATCAACGTTTTTCGTGAGCCCGGGATGCTTTTTTCGGGTCCTCCATGTCCGCTCAAACAGCCTCGCCGCGCGACCTCAGTCATTCCAGCCTTTCACCATGGTGAGTTTCATGCCCAAGTCCTCCACACGCCCCTCCACTGTCGCCGACGCTGCGATTCAGGGCGACCTGCGCGTTCTTCAAGACCTCCTGCGAGCGGGCGCCACGCCTCTTCCCGACAGCTTGGGGCAAACGCCCCTGACGCTGGCCGCGATCCGCGGGCACGTCCAGGCGATCGCGCTCCTCGCGCCCTTGTGCGACCTAGAGGCTCGATCTGTCCACAGTGGCTTGACCGCGTTGGAAGAAGCTCTTCGGCATCAGCGCCTGGAATGCGCTCGCGCCCTGCTGCTGGCGGGAGCTCGCCTGGATGCTCCGTCTTTGGCGGCGTTTGAGGCTTTGGCCGCCCAAGCCCGCGAAGCCGCGCGCGTCGCGTCGCAAGCCAAAGGCCTCAAAACCGAGAGCAAAACGAGAGGCGCGATTCAGGCTTTGGCCAAGCGATCGCAGCACAAGGCTCTTGGAAAAGCCTCGCCCGCAAGCGTGAATGCCTCCTCGTCGGCGCAAGCTGTCGCGCCGGTTTCCCAATCCGTCGTTTCCAGCGCCAAAAACAAAAAACTAACGGCCAAAAACGCCTCGCTTGACGCTTTCGGCCTTTTGGCGAACGCCGCGAAGAACGGCGACGCCAAAGCGATTCGCGGCCTTTTGCCCACAATACCTGCGGATCTTGCCAAAAGAGCGAACCGTTGGGGCGAAACCCCGTTGATTTTGGCCTGTCGATACGCGGACGCCAAAAAAGCCGCTCCTTGCGTGAAGCTTCTCCTTCCCTTTTCGGACCCGCTGGCGCAGGACCACCGCGGCGGCAACGCCTTGATTCACGCGGCGGCGCGCGGCGCGGTCGAGGCGGTTCGCCTTTTGGCGCCGATTTCCGACCACGCGGCCCGCAATGAACTGGGTGAGACGGCGTTGATTGCGGCCGCTGACGCCTTTGACGGCACCTCGGAGGGCCGGGATCGCCTGGACATCGTCCAAATTTTGATGCTTTTTTCGGATCTTTTCGCTGTGGACGCCATGGGCGACAGCGCTTTTCACAAAGCGGCGCGGCGCCTTGACCATCTGGTTCTGGGCGCGCTGGCTGTCGCTTGCCCGCCAGGCTCTTCGCCCACTCTGGCGAACGCCCAAGGCCTCACTCCCCTGCTGGTTTTGGCGTCATGCGCCACGCCCTCTCCGCAATCCATCGCGGCCTTGCTGCCTGTGAGCGATGTCAGCGTTTGCGCGCTCGACGGGAAAAGCGCATTTGAACTGTTTTTTGATCGCCACAAAAAATGGGCCGCTTCGGAAGCGGGCAAAAAAGCGGGCAAAAACAATCCAAACCTCGTCCCTCCTTTTGTCGCCAGCGCAGATTTGGTGTCCCAAGGCCTTTCGGTCGCTGATATCCATCGAATCGCAGGCAAGCACTTCACCAGAGATCGGATGCCTCGGACGCATGCTGAGATCGAGGCGCGCGAAATGCGCGCGGCCATGGCCACCGCGCAGAGATCCGCGGATGATTTGACGGTGGAAAAAACCACGTTGAACGCGAATGCGGCGCAACCCGTCCGCCGGCCATCCCGCAACAGACTGTGACCCGCGCGGCGGTTTCTGCGCCCGACGGGCCTGACTCTGGATTTTTGCCCTCCATTGCGAGACAATGGAGGCTGGCTTTTTTTTGTCTCACCCTCCCGCTTTCGGGAACAACCATTTTTATGCCCATCGTTTATGCCCATCGCGCTCATTTCTGACAACCCCGACGAAGCCCAACGCCAAGGCGAATTGGCTTTGTTGTCAGCCGCCGCCCGCGGAGAGCTTGAAGCGGTGCAAGGGCTTCTGTCTTGGGTTCAACGCGCCAATGCCCGATTTTCTGGCATGGGCGACACGCCCTTGATCGGCGCGGCGCGCCATGGGCATCTCGCCGTGGCGAGCGCTCTTTTGGACACCGGCCGAGCCGATCCTCACGCGAGAACCCTTGGCGGCGACTGCGCGGCGTCGATCGCGATTCGACTTTCCAACACCCCTATGGCCAAGCTTTTGGCTCCTCACTATGACACGAAAGGGGAAGCCCTCAACGACGTGAACATTCTTTTTCACGCGGTGGAGCAGAACGCTCCCAAATCTCTGATGCTCGAAATCGGAACCCCCGAGCGCGCGGCGGCCCGTGACGGATTCAATCGGACGCCCTTGATCCTTTTTTGTGGGTTGGATTCCCGCCCAGGCCCGAAAGATGCGCGGTTTTTGATCTCCATCTCCGACATTGACGCGCGCTCGGCTCGGGATGAAGGGGGCATGGACCGTGAAGGACGAGACATGCCTGGGCTTCCCGACGCAGGCCTTCCGACCACAGCGCTTGACGCGGCGATCGGAGCAAGAAATTGGTCTTTGGCGCGCACACTGTTCGCGCGAAGCTCGCAGGGCTCTCGCGGCACGGCCATTCTCTGGCTGTTGGCCATTGAGGCCAATTGGCTGGCGAAGCATCCGCAAGGCAATCCGGTCGAGGAATTGTTGCGAATGGCGACGGACGAGGAGCTGCTTGGCGTTTTTTCTCTCATTCGCCCTCGTATTGACGAAACCAACGCGCAGAGGGCCGCGGCTGTGCCGTCTCAGGCCCCGATTCGACTGGAATCCTCGATTCCGACGGTTTATGCCCGCTGGCTCGCTCTTCATGAAGAAACCGTGTTGCGCTCGGTGGTCGACGGCGTTCGCGACGCCAATGTCCCCGCTTCGGTCGCGCGTCCCGCGACCCGACTCTGACAACAGAACACGCTCATGGCAAGGGCGCGGCCGCCCACCCAGCAACTTAGGCAACCCAGGCGCTCGGCCAGCGCGCTGCTCGCTTCGCATCGACCCAATCAATGTCGCCTCTATGCGCGGAGGCCTTGTTCGCAACACGGTGGCTTCCCAAACAGAAGAGCCATCGATCCCTCACCCAGCCCTTTGGGCGTCTGCGGTCTTCGGCTCAAATCCGAGGGATTTTCCTGCCTCGGCTCTCGCCCAAGAAGCCGTCGTCGCCACGCGCGCTTTCGCCTGCCTCGGATCCCTCCGCCAAGGTGTCCGCTTTTTTCTCGCCGACGCCTCGACCGGGACTCACGGCGTCAATTTGCTGGCGCAACGCATGAGCCTCGGCCAATGGCAAGTAGTCGGGGAGCAGCCGCGTCAGCATCCTTTGCCCCATCTCCGCCGCTTGCGCCGGCGGCAACGCGCAAATCAACGCATTTGTCAGGGCGAAGCGGTTTCCTCTCGCTTCGCCGTCCGCGGCCATCGCCAAATCCAATGCCGTTCGGCCGTCAGTGGTTTTGAGGCTCAAATTCGTTATCGGCGCGAGAATTTTCACGACCTTCAGGCGCTGGCCCATAATCGCGGCCATCAGCGCCGTGCGCCCCGCTGTGGTTTGCGTGTCTGGGTTGGTTTTTTGCGCCAAAAGCGCAACGGCCTCTTCATGCCCCAGGTGCGCCACCGTGATCAACGCCGTGGCTCCGTTTTCAGTCCTCGCGTCCACCGCGCCGTCCGGGTGATCCATCAGGATTTTCATGCACGCCAGGCTAACGGGCCCATGCGGATGCCCCGAGCCCGCCGCCACCATCAAAGCGGTCATGCGCCCCTCGCCGGGGGCTGCTGGCGACACTCCGATTTCCAGCAAATGAGCCAGCGCGAGCGGAGCCCTCTTGACGGCGGCGAAAAATGCCAAATTTGGATGAGAGGGCTCCGATTTTGGATGAGTGAGCTCCGATTCCGAGTCTTTTTCTGGGCACGCGAGAGTTCCCAAATCGACATGCTCGCCGCACATTTTTAAAAAATCGACATCGTCGGCTTCAATCGCGATCTTGGCGCCCTGCGCCCACTGATCGGAGTCCGGGACAAGGCGTCCATTCGCCATCCCCGCTGTCGCCAAGGACTTGAACATCCAAATCTGCTTGTGCGGCGACCCGCAGGGCGTCAACGCCCACTCGATCAAGTTCGCGCTGTCATAGCGCATCCCATTTGACAGCCAGCCCAAATCGCTTCCGGGTATCAGGATTTTTATGCATTCCTCGTTCCCCTGGTGAATGGCGAGCGCCAGGGCTGTCACGTCCCCCAACACCTGCCCACTGTGGCGCTCGGCGTTCAAATCCGATTTTGGCGCCAGAATCCGCAGCGTCAACGGCATGCTTTTCCGCGCTGCCTCCATCGCGGCAGTGAAGCCTTTGTCCGTGGCGTCCGGATCGGCCCCCAGCGCCAAAAGCTCGGCGATTTTTGGCGCAACCTCGGCGTCGTCGACGGCGCGCGCGCGACCCATGATCGCCTGCAACTCCTGAGTCGCGGCGAACGGATTCGCGTTGCCCTCGGTCGTTTTCGCTCCCCTCTCTGAGCTCAAAGCGGGCGACGCTGGCTCAGCCTTATCGATGCCAAGTTGCGCAGGGGGGTTTTTAGTCGTGGTTTCGATGGAATTTTTCATGAAATCGATGCGCTCAGGCCCGGCAGAAAAAAAACGGATCCGTTGATTTTACCGCAAAATTGGCCTGTCCACAAACGAGTCCATGCCCTCCTCGGTTTTGTGAATGCGCATTCCGTCTTCTGACCAATGGGGCGTGATCTGGCGTGGGGGTGGCCCCAAAAAGCGCTAAAATGATGCCAAATAGTGATTTTCTGCATTCCCTTCTTCGATTCTGCCCCATCCATGTCAAAAACGCATTCAAGCGCGTTCGACCCCCCAGCCGGCGCTCTTTTTGGCGCTTCGGAAGAGTCCACCGCCACGCCCGAGCAGTGGGCGCAAGCATGGGTTGCGTGCGCCGCGCGCCGAGAAACCGAGTTCATGGCCTGGGCGCAGACATCAGGCGCGCTTGTCCAAACGCCCCCCGAGTGGGTTCCGTTCATGGCGATTGGCGCGCGCTCTGAAATCGATTCGCAACGGCTGGACGCCCTTCTTGCCCAAGCGCGAAGCGCCGATGACGCCTGGCTCCAGAACGCTTTGGCCGCGCTTCCGGAGTTTGGCCATGGAACTTTTTTGGGCCGCGCCGTCGGCAACACCGGGCACCTCGATTTTCTGGGTCGGCTTGTGAATTTGGGCGTGAATTTGAACGCCTCCATTTCCTGCAATGGCGAGACCGCGTTGACCTTTTCCATCAGCTTTGGCTATGCCAAGGCTGTTGACCTTTTGGCTCCGATGTCTGACACCCAGCGCGTCGACGCGAACGGCAACACGGCTTTGAACGCGTTGTGCAAGACGACGACGCTTTTGAATGAAGCTCGCGTCCGCGCTCTATTGCCCCAACGCGGAAAAATGGCTCTCGGAATCTCCCCGCTCGCCCTGGCTTTGCAAAACGAATTCGCCGCCGACGACATTTTGGAGATGCTCGCCCCTTTTTGCGATCCCTTCAACGATCAAGGCGGCGCGCGCGCTCTTGACGCGGCGCTCAAATCCTGGAACTTGAATTGGGCGTCTCGCGTTTTTGACTCCATGCGCGCGATTGACGCGTCGCGGGCCTACGCCATGGCTCGCGAGAGCGCAACGCGATTTTTTGACGACGCACAAAAAAGGCCACATCCACGCCCAAGGGATCTGCCCATTCTCGATTTTTGTTGCTCGCGCGACCTGCTGTCCGTGGAGCAAGAAGATCTTTTCCTGAATTTTGTGCGCGACCTTGACCCAAAACTCACGCCGATTGCGCATGCGCGCGCCGAACGCAGAGACTTGATGAAAGCGATTTCAACCCCCAATCGCGCAACGTGTCCCGACAAAAACGAAAAAAACACAGAAACGCCTGTCCAATCCAGGCGACGTATTTGACAGACGCAACGCGGTGAGCCATGTTCGGCCAACTCAGCGCTGATCTAAATTGTGGCGCCGTCTTATTTAACGCGCGGCGGATGATTTAAGCCAGAATACCGCAGCGCGGGGAGCGCCGCAAGGCAGCGAATTTATTCGTCCACAACCGTGCAGCCCTTCCTCCTGCCCGCTTTTCCTTCATCGCCATCGGCGCTCCAAATCCTTTTTTGAACACCAGCCAAAATCGAAACGAAGCGCCATCACGATCGCGCATCACACTCTTTTTGCCGAATTCGGCCGTTTCGACGGCGCCACGCCTGTTTTTGTTTGCCCAGCTTCGCACTCGGCCAAAAGCGCCCGACGCTCAATTTCTGCCCGCGCTTCACGCAACGCTTGCGCGCAGTCGGGGCTCCCAAGGCGCTCATTGTCCTTCGCCAAATCGGCCACCGTTCGCTTTTGTTGGTTTTTGGCCATCAAGTCGCTCACAGGCCCCAAGGCCCGAACAGCTTCTGCGTTATGCGCCATGACGGCGCGCATCAAAGCGTTGTCGCCCTCTTTGTCCGTCAGCAGCGGATTGGACACCGGCAAGAGAATTTCCCAGCAGGGCCGGGGCTCCCCGGGCTTTCGATCGCAGCCCCTCGCTTGAGGCGTTGGCGGCGCCGGTTGCGCGGCGAATGGATTGAGCGCGTCTTCCATCCAGCGCTTAATCTCTGGGAGTTCGACACCGGCCGCAATCATCAGCGGCGTTTGGCCCTTTTTGTCCTTGTCATTTGGATTGGCTCCGTCCGCGAGCAAACGGCTCGCCCAAACGCCGTCGTCGAGCGCGCACGCAAGCCTCAGCGCGGCGCTCAATCCGTCCGTGCGCTCGCTTGGCCCGCAATGGCCCAGCAACAGCTGCACGCACTTTTTTTGATTGTTTTTCAAGGCAATCCCGAGAGCCGTTTCCCCATTTTGATCCGTTTGGGCCGGGTCGTTCCATGGCAGGAGCGCCTCCACGCAATCGTCTTTTCCCGCATCCGCCGCGTTCATCAAGGCGTTGCGCCCCCACACATTGACCGCCGCAGGATCGGAGCCCGCAAGCAACGCGTTCACGCACTCCGCGGTTGAGCCGGCGGCCACGATCAGCGCAGTTGAGCCGGCGTCGTCTTCCGCGAGCGGGTCGCAGGAGCCCATGAGCTCTCGCACGCACAGCACGCAACCGCCCGCGGCCGCGTGCATCAAGGCGTCTCGCCCCAACTCGTCAACCGTTTCGGGCTCTGACAAAGGCAACAGCATTTTCACGCAATCGTGATGGCCGTTGTTCGCGGCGATCATCAGCGGCGTGCGCCCGAAGTCATCTCGATCCAGCGCGGACAACCCGCTCTCCAATGCATGCGCCAGGCTGTCTGCGTCGCCCTCCGCGGCGGCATTGAAAATTATTTCAATTGGATTGCTCATTGGTTCTCTCGCAAATGTTTATGGCCGTTGCGCGCCCAAAATGCCGTTGCTGGGCGCTGGACGACCCATCAGACACGGCCATGCCGCGCTCACAACTTTCTTGTTTTTCGAATGGCCCCGGCCGTTTCTTCGGATTCAGCCGCCGCTCCCGGCCCCACCTCTCCAACAACGCGGATCGCTCCCGCCAATTCCCGCGCCTCCAGCCAGGCGCTGGCGCGCGGCAGTCGATCGGCGTTTTTCTCGATCGCCCGCTTGATGCTGTCGAACGGCATTTTCTCCAGCGGAAGCTGATCCGCCAGCTCCCATCGCCCTCGGTCAATCGCTTGCTCAAAAACCGTCAATCCTTCGGTGTTCCGGGCGGACAAATCGCTCACGGAGCACAAATCCATGACGCAAGCGGTTCGCCCTCGCGCAATGGCGATTTCCAGCGCGCGACGGCCCTTGTGCCCGGAGCGCGTCTCGGGATCGCACACGCCCAGCAGAGGCTTGTGCGCGACGCCCTCCCTGTTTGTGGCCGCAATCATGAGGGCGGTGAAGCCAGACGCCGACTTCGCTTCCAAATCAGCCGTGATGTCGGCCAGCAGTCTCACGCAGGCCTCGCAACCTTCGGCGTTGCCCTCGCTCGGGCTCCCCGCGGCCATCATCAAGGCGTTCAAGCCTTCCTTATTCACCAGATTGGGGTCCGCGGCCGGCAACAGCAATTTCACGATTTCGGCGTTGCCATTGTCCGCCGCCATCATCAAGGCGGTTTGCCCGTCGGCCATGCGCGCGTTGGCATCGCTGCGAGGAATCAACAACTCGACCGTTTTGGCCACTGGCCACCAACACGCCATCATCAGGAATGTGGTGTCGTCCCCCAGGGGCGACTCGACATCGGTCAATGGGAGAAGCCGCTCCACGCATGCTGTTTTTTGGCAAGAAATGGCGCATTCCATGGCCCTTCTCATCGCGTCCACCAGGCCGTCTTTTCCCAACGCCATCCCCCACGGGCCCTGCGTCTCTTCAAGGGCGGCGTTGAGGCGCGCGGTGTCGCCCGCTTGAATCGATTCGCGCAACTCCTCCGTGAGCGAGCCAAGCTCTCTCTGCATCCATGGGCGAGTGATTTTTTTTGGGATCGAAGAATGAAAACTGCTCTGGGCCATGAAAAAATCCGTGATTTGGGCTGCTTTTTGCGATCCTCCATTGTCTCGCGTATTTCTTCGACGCACAAGGACAAGAAAGCCTTTCCGCAGAAGCCGACACGCAACCCATTCAGCAGCGAGGGGCGCATGAATGGGCTGATCCTCCCGGGCCCGCCTCGCCGAGCCGATTTTTCATTTTTTCGCGTTTTGCCCGATTGACTCTTTTCTCGGGGGAAAACGGCAACCCAAATCACGAGCCACGGTTCTCCTCGAAATCGACGCCAGAATCGCGAAACTCCCAGTCCAACGCAGCGATGTCGCCCTTCTCGCGATCCATCGCGAGACCACGATCGGCGCGGGCTCCCCGGCCGCCGCGGTGGCCCGCGCGACGCGCGCCGGATCCACCGTGTTGAGCCGCGCGGTGGCGCTTCCAGCAACGGTCTCCGCGCGACGAAATCCCGAAATCATCCCAAGCCGTGGGGCTGTGGCGGCGCGCTCCACGCGGGCCGACTTCGCCGGCTTCGCGGTCGACAAAAGCATTTTGGCGATTTTCCGCGTGCGTGCGCGGATGGCGAAAGTAGTGTCCTCCGTGCCGGCGGCCAGTGCCAGGGACGGGTCCCGAGCCTTCCCACTCCAGGCCCAGGAGGCTGATGCTCCAGCGAGTCAGGGGGCGAGCCTTCATGCGGGCGCGCCAGCGCTCGCGGCGCAGCTCCTCCGCCGCGTCGTGGAGCTCTTCGTGGCCAATGACGCGGCCCACTGCGTCGCGCAACACCCAATTGGAGCGATGGACGCTCACTTCGCGAACCGTGGCGCCCGGCGCGCCATTGGCCATCCGGACAAAGGACGGCTCGCTGCGAAGAAGATTGAATTGTTCGTTTCCGCAGTGGCTTGCGAAATTCCAGCCCACGCGTTTCACGAAATCGCGGACAGAGCCGTAGCGGTAGGAGACGCCCTCACGGTGAATGAGGTCGACAGGGATGTGCTCCGACGCGAGCGTGGGAACGGAACGGCGGTGATTTTTTGACACGGGCAAAGCTCCTTAGGTTGTGAAAACCTAATGCTCAGCCATGTCTCCAGGAAGGGGGGTGAAAGCGCGGATGGTCATGAAATCGCGTCCAGTGAGTCGTTTCGTCGATCGATGCGGACAGTCTGCCGGGAAATCGTCTTTTTGGCAAGAGGAATTTTCACCGACACCGGCCGCTCCAAAACGTGTCTTTCAGCGCCAGCGCTTCCTCGCCGGGCGATTGGCCCAAGTTGCTCGTCGCTGTTACTGGTCGCTGCGACACTGCGGAGCAGTTCAACGAACAGGTTATTTCGGCCTATTTTTTATTTCAATTTTTGGTTAAATACGGGCCTGCAAAAAAAGAGCCCCACTAAAAGCTATCAAAACAACAACGTCGATAGCTTTTGGTGTGCATGGCTCTTTCAGATTCGAGCCCTCGTGCGCGGCGGCCTGGCTGGGCTCGCTGCGTCTTCGACCGGCAAAGACGCGGCGATCGCAGTTCGTTCATCGGCCGCCTTGCGCCACTTTTTGACTGCTTGCAGCTCTTTGGTCAACGGATGCGGGCCGCCCTCATCCCAAACATCCTCCCCAAGCGTGAACTCCGAGCCGAGCAAGGTCCAGTCTTGCGGATTCCAGTCCGGCGGCGTCAGCCCCCGCTCCACCAGCAGCGGATCCAGATGGCGCTCTTTCGTGCTGAGCCCCGCGGTGATCACGCCAAAAGTCGCCCGTCCGTTGGGCAACAACCAAATCGCAACGGCCGCGTTAATTTCACCGTGAGCGTCGTCGCCATGGTCCTCGTTGTATGCGCCGAAAGCCAAAGCGCGCAGAGCGTTTTTCCACTGCTCGATGTCGTCTCCGGCTGGAATGAGCGCCATCGCGAAATCCAGATAGCTATTGCCTCGGAAGCTCGTGTCGTCGATCTTTTGGCGCTGCTCGCCCACAGCTGGCGCATCCACGGGCTCGCCCTCTTTGTCCATGACCCAATCGGTGAAAAGAGCCCAATCAGCGGCAGGAAAATTATTGGGGATGAAACGCCGCTCCGCCTCGATCCAGGCGCAGCTTTTGGACGCGGCGTGAGCGACGACCACATACGGTTTTTTTTCCGG
>Ga0209888_1000707_pt1 | contig 13761 bp, 7 predicted proteins | sample OrgsoiDNA_201059_FD_185807 | JGI IMG/M metagenome (GOLD analysis project Ga0209888, IMG submission 185807) | Permafrost soil microbial communities from the Arctic, to analyse light accelerated degradation of dissolved organic matter (DOM) -... | ecosystem: Environmental > Terrestrial > Soil >...
ATGCTGCAACGCGCACAAAAAGGTTTCACCCTCATCGAACTCATGATCGTTGTCGCGATCATCGGCATCTTGGCCGCCATCGCAATCCCGGCATACAACAACTACACGACGAAGGCGAAGTTCACGGAAGTCGTGTTGGCCACGGCTCCGGCTCGCACCGCCGTCGCGGTTTGCGCAACGACCGGCGACTGCGTCTCCGGCACGACGATCAACCTGTCGCTGGTCTCCAGCGGCGCGATCCCCTGCGTGGGCACGGGCGCTGGCTGCTCGCCGGCCACGAAGTACACGGCTTCGGTCGCAACCGACAACTCGGGCAACATCACCTCGACGGCTGGCACGAGCTCGGGCCTGAACGGCGAAACGTTCGTCCTGGTTCCGGCTTTCTCCGGCGGCCGCGTGGACTGGACGAAGTCGGGCACCTGCCTGACCCGCTCGGGCGGTTCGATCTGCTAATCGAGCGCTGGGCTGGCCCCAGCGCGCGAAGAGAGCCTGAGGCTTGGGCTGTCTAGCAAAGAAAAAAGAGAGGCGCTTTCCTTCGGGAAGGCGCCTTTTTTAATTGTGGAAAATCGGATGCGGTTTCTGTTTCGGGCGCAAGGCGGGGCCAGAATTAAAACTCAACAGAAAATGTTGAATACAGACCCCCACGCCACCCATTAAAAATCCTTCAAAGGTTTATAAACCTACAAAAAAGGGGGGCGAAAAAGGTTTGAAGACCCTTGGTCTGTATAAACCGAAAGGTCTTTGAAAAGGGATGGGCGGCTATTGCGCCCGAACGAGCGGTGTAGGATAAAGAGCAGGTCAGCGAACAATTCGCTTACTCACTCACCCAACCCCTAGGAGACACACCATGCTGCAACGCGCACAAAAAGGTTTCACCCTCATCGAACTCATGATCGTTGTCGCGATCATCGGCATCTTGGCCGCCATCGCAATCCCGGCATACAACAACTACACCACGAAGGCGAAGTTCACGGAAGTCGTGCTCGCCACGGCTCCGGCTCGCACCGCCGTCGCGGTTTGCGCAACGACCGGCGATTGCGTCTCCGGCACGACGATCAACCTGTCGCTGGTCACCAGCGGCGCGATCCCCTGCGTGGGCACGGGCGCTGGTTGCTCGCCGGCCACGAAGTACACCGCTTCGGTCGCCACCGACAACTCGGGCAACATCACCTCGACGGCTGGCACGAGCTCAGGCCTGAACGGCGAAACGTTCGTCCTGGTTCCGGCTTTCTCCGGCGGCCGCGTGGACTGGACGAAGTCGGGCACCTGCCTGACCCGCTCGGGCGGTTCGATCTGCTAATCGAGCGCTGGGCTGGCCCCAGCGCGCGAAGAGAGCCTGAGGTTTGGGCTGTCTAGCAAAAAAAAAACGAGAGACGCCTTCCTTCGGGAAGGCGTCTCTCATTGTGGCAGTGAAAATTATTGTTTTAACCGCGGCAATAAAAAAAACCGGCCGATTTTGGGCAATCGTCATTAAATAAAATCACTCGCGTCGAATCCGTTGGGGCGCGCTGAGACGCCGCCAACTCGCGCCGTCGCCGCAATTTGCGCCACGGCTGGCTGGTGGGGCAGTTTTGCTTTGTGCTCCTTTGGCCGAGGATTGGGCGGCGACCGTCCGGTGTCTCTGTCGAGTTTTGCGAGGGTTGGCGCTGGAAAGAAGGGGGCAGGACCGGAGCGCCATGATGGCGGGAACGTGATTTCTTGTGGAAGCGCCGTCTTTTGGGGCGGGGTGTGGATTCGCAAATTCGGGCTCTCATGAAAAATATCGCTTCTGGGGGCTTTTTAGTTTGGGCGGGCATCCGCGAGACAAGAAAAAAACATTTTTTTGTCTCCAAAATCAGTCAATGAAAAAAGCCGAGAAGGCTCTCGGCTTTTTTCATTGCAAACAACATCGGAAATCGGCGTCCGCGCAGGTCAGAACTGCGGTTTAACCTTCTCGCCCTCCTTCACATAGCCCAGGCGCAAGTCTTGCGCGCGCCGTTCTTTGAGGTATTTGACATGATTGGCGACATCGGCGTCCAACTCGCGGCGCTCGCGAGCGTCCATTTCCGGCCAGAGCTTGTCCTTCATGGCTTGTTGGGCTTGCGGCCCCTTGCAGTAGCCCGCGATGGCCACGGCGTCGGCGCGAAGCATCTTGGCGTCATCCCGGTCTTGCGGGACCGTGATACCTCGTTTGCCCGGGAGCTCGTCAATCGCGCGCAGCGCCAAATCGCAATCGCCCAATCGCGTGATCAGATACGCGTAGTTGTGCAAGAACCCCATGGCGTAGCAACGCGATTGAATCCAGGGAGCGCTTTGCGCATAGGACTCGTGCAATTTGCCGCTGGCTTGAAGAACGGCCATGTAGTTGTGGCCCAGGGGCTCATCCGAACAACGGACGGGCTGCGTGTTGAACCATGTGGTCAGAGCTTTTTCGGCAAGGTCGGGGCGTCCCGCCTCCGAATAGGCTTTGCTCAGGTTCGCCATGATCAGTGAATTCCCCGGCGTCACCTTGTTGGCGAAACCCCAAAGCGACATCTCGCTGTTCCACACTTTGGCGTCGGCGCGCGCGCTCACAATGCCCATGGCCAGCAGCGCCGTGACGGGCAGCACCAGCAACAGGGCGGTCAGCCGCGGCGGATTTTTTGCTCCGCTTTGGATCATCTTGTCGCGCAGAGCCAAGGCCAAAATGCCAGCCGCGGGCGGCAAGAAGAGAGGCGGGAAGGCCAAATAACGCGGAGCGACCAGAGTTCCCGTGGTGAACGCCGCGAAGGATTGCATCAAGCAATATGCGATCACCAGCCAGAAGAAGCCGAACAGAAGCCCCCCAATGATATTGCGGCGCGCCCAGAGAATGCCCAGAGCCAGCAACACAAGCCCCGCGAAAACGAAAATCGCGACGCTGACGTTGAGAGCGAAAATATTTTCCGGGCCAAAAATCAGCGGATGCGTGGAGAAAGGCTCAAAGGTCAGGCTCATGTAGTTCGTCACCGCATAGGCAGCCCGGCGAATGGCCTCCAAGGTGCCTCCTGAACGCGGAGCAAGGTTGGCCCAGTGAACTCCCGCGCCAGATCCTGCACCCAACGCCCAGGAGCGACCGACCAAATAAGCAACCACCCCGAGAACGCCGGCGACCGCAAAGGAGCGCTGCTGGCGCACCAGCGGGCGGCAACCGAAAAGCCACGCCAGAACAGCCCAACAGCCGAGGTAAAGCGGCGCCGAATCTTTGGACAAACAGCTCAAAAGAACCAATACGCCAAATCCGAGCGGAGCAAAGCGGATTGCGCGGCGGATCCGAATCTCGCGTTTTTTCTCGCTTTCCGAGGACAAGTTAGGAGCCAAAAGGCGCGAGCTCAGAATTTCATGGCGAGCGTTCAAGGCCGATTGAGCCACGATCCACACAACCAGAGCCGAGAAGAAGAAGAAATTCGCCATCAAGTCAAAGCGTGAGCTGATCCAATACACTTCTTCATGCAGAGCAGGATGCAAGCCATAGAGGCCCGCGCATGCAAGGGCGGCCCAAGGGCTCACTTTCGTCTTGCGAACCTGAGCGATGATCCATGCCCCCAAAACACCCGCGAGAATCGCGTTGCCGCAAGCGAGCATCATGTTGACCAAGTGATAAATCGCCGCCGGCTGGGTTTGTTGAATCTGGACCAATAGGGACGCCAAGCCCAATGGTCGCCAGTAATTGGTTGGATTGATCAGAAACCCGCTTTTCAATGAAGCCCAAAAGAGCGCGGGATTGTCATAGCCGGCGTCGTTGACGATCAAAATGTCATCCCAAACGAAGCCATTGTATAGGCTAGGGCCAAAAGCGAAGGCGCACATGGCGAAAGCCGCGGCGACAACGACTGCCCACAACATGATTTTTTGCGTGCGCTCTTGTTTCATGCGAGCGACATCGGCGGGAGAGACATGAATCTCGCCCGATGCGCCGGAAGAGATGGCCGTCTTTTGCGCTCCGCTGGCCGCGGTTGTGGCCGCAAAGGTCGGAGAGCCCACGGCGGCATGGCCAAAAGTCTTGTTGGACGACAACCGTTGAAGGGGCGAAGCGCGTTGTTCGCGACGATCTTCCTCTCTGATTTCGCGAGCGCAGCGAGCCAAGCGGTCACGACGCCATTGAGCCAATCGCCCGCGCTTGCGGTTGCCGCCGCCGGGAGGCGAAGGGATCTGCGACCCGCGGTCGCCAAAAATCCAAAACGCGGCAAAAACAACGCTCAGCAACAGGGTAATTTTGGTGGCCCAATTGGCGATCATTTGGCGATTGTCCACCGAAAAATCGATCGGATGGCGGGCGGCGAAGGCTGCCGCTTGCGCCGATTGAGTGGTTTTCCATTCGTCTCCGAGTCCGCCGCACTGATTGGCGTCCGGCCAAATCAAACAGGCAGGGTTTTTCAGGTTCAAGCGGTTGTCTTTGAGCGTCTTGAAGATAGAGCCGGATTGCAGGCGGCCAATGGGCTCCGTTTCAAGGCGATAGCCATACGCCGGATTGTAGCACTGCAAGTAGCTCGTCCCTTGCGCCATGAAGTCATTGCGTTCAAGCGGAAGCATCTTAAAGTGCCCGTCAGGGCGAATTTCAGCGCCTTGAATCGTCGAAATGGCAGGCAGGCGGCCTTCGCGAGCCAATTGCCACGCTTGATCCATCTGCGCGGGCTTGTAGGGCTGCTCGGTCTTGTCCCAGTAAAAATCGCGGTTTTCAAGGCTCATGGACAGGATCACGGCGATCACGCCAAAGAGGCAGAAAAACCATTTGACGCGCACGTCGCGGGTTGATTGCTCGCCGAAGGACCACAAAATCGCGCCGAAAGAGCAAATGATGGGAATAAACAAACAAATCCAACGGAAGGGCCAGCTGGTCGACTTGATCAAGGGGATGGTTTTCAAGACCGCGTTCCACCCCGGCGTCTCCCACATCAGCAACCCCGGGATCGCAAACAAAACCAGAAGGAGAATGGCGAGCGCGGCCGTTTGCGCCACGCGATGGCCATTCAATGCGGCAAATGACGCCTTGGTGGTCTGCCCCTGGGGATTTTTCGCGCGATCAAGAATCCACAAACCCACCAGGCCGAACAGCACAATGCCCAAAATAGCCCAACCAAAGCCATACGCCCACTCGTGGGGAAGGACCGCCCATTGGGTGTTGACCAATTTCATCGCCGTCCAGTCGAACATCGTTTGGCTGCCCAACACCATCGAAAGGAAAGGGAAGCTCAACGCGTCCCACAACGAAGCGAAGCCCGGCAAGGAGTAACTGTCGCGCGGGAAGTGGCCCATGAACGTGAGGCCCGCGTTGACCTTGCTCGCGCAAATCAAGATGGCCATCAAACAGGCGAGGAGGCCGCGAACGACAAAAACGCCAAAATGCGCGCCGGTTTTGCGCCAGGAAGCGATGGCTCCGGCGCCCAAAATGCCAAGGCCCGCCGGAACCATCAAGGTGGTCAATCCGCTTTGCAACATAAGGGCGATGCTCAGGCCCGCAATGAAAATGTTGCCCGAGTGGCTCCACGCGGCGCCAACCAAGCGATGAAAAAACCCGACGTGGATCGGAGCCCCAGGCATTGCCGGGCGAGCAGCGCCCTTGCGCGTTTGCGCTTCGTTGAGCGAGGCGAGGGTTGAGTCATGGGCGGCGGCCAGTTGATCGGCGCGAACCATTGCGCCGCGACGCAAGAAATCAAAAGCGCGATGGCGCGGAAGGCGCGGAGCCCACTGAGCCTTGACGCAAAGAGACCAAAGAATCAGGCCGCACAGAGCGAACGCACCATATCCGACTTCGCCGATGATCATGCGGTCAGCGATGAAGGTGTTCGCGAAGGCCAAAGCGCCGGCGACGATGGCGGCTCGCCGGCTCACGCGAAGGGCGTGGCGGGAAAACAGGTAAAAGCCCCAGTAGCCCACGGATTGCCAAAACAAGAGCGCCGCGAAAGAGGCTTGCGTCGGCGGCAAGAAAAACGCGAACCATTGCAGAGGCGAATAGTAAACCGATTGGGGATCAGCGAAAAAAGGCTGGCCGCCGCAGAAGGACGGGGTGAACCAAGGCACGGACCAGAAGGGGTTGGACCAGAAAAACGCCGCGCCGTCGACCAAGCCCGTGTGCGTCAGCGAGAAATCGTGGCCGACTTGTCCGAAGGGGTTGGGGAAGAAAAATCCGAAGGTCGAAAAGGACACCAGCAAGCAGACAAAAAAAGCGAGCCAAGGGGCCAGCATGGGGATTGCGCAGAGACGCTTGGCGCGAGAAATCGTTGCTTTTTTCATTGAAGGGCGCATGGGTGGCGTAATTGAATAAGTAAAAAGCGTTTTGGCGTGAAAAAGGGCCGAGAAAAATTTGGAGCACATGACGGTGAACTCTTGATGGATCACGATCTGAAGCGCGCCAAATCCTTGCAAAAACGAAAGAAAAGCGGATTGCAATTTGGCTTTTTAGGCAGACGACCGTTCTACCTGTGAAACGTCGAGCCGTCAACGCCAAAAGAGGCTACCGTGCTCGATTGTAGGCGAAAAATGACGGTTATCGAAAACAATTTTTGATTCGTTATTGAGAGGAAAACCGTGGGGAAGTCGGCTTTGTGGCGTCGAGCCAGAAGAGATTGAAATGCCTCTCGACAGCCCCCTAAAATGATGAATTGGAGAGTGTTTTGGCGCTTGAACCGGGAGGCGAAACGCACAGAGCGATGGCAGAAGAAAAAATAAAGCCGCCATGATCGGCGGCGAGGGTTCGTTTTTTCGATGGCCGTGCCTTATGGGCAAGTGTCGCGAAAAACCTTGCGTTCAATCACTTTGCCTTCTTTTTCTTGTCCGCGAAAGAGATCCGAGAGTGAAAAAGGTAGCCCACCACAGCGCCAAAAATAGCGATCCCGGCTTGTGCGTAATACGGCGAGAGTTGGAAGTGTCCAACGAGCACGCCCAACAGCGCGAGCGACATCGCAAGCGTGCCCAGGTAGCCCACGTTGAAATGAAAATATTCCAGCCAGTTGGGGCTCGTTTTCAGCCGGAACACGATGGTGCGCTGGATCAGATAGGCCTGGCCAACGGCAAGCATGTGGCTGCAGGCGCCGATGATCATCACGTGCGTGGTGGGGGTTTTCACCGTGAAGCTCGTGAATTTGGCCACAAACCAACACAGCGTGATGAAAATGAGCGTGCCGATGACGGTGTTCCAGCCGCCAGCGAGAGTGTAGCGACCTTGGCGGCTCAGCCACAGCCAGTTGATCGCGCGCGGGAATTTCGCCGCGATTCGGTCCACCCAACGCCAGGGGCCTTCGCCCAGGGGCCAAACCGAATTGGGGGGCGCGTGAATGGCGCCTTCGTCGACGGCTGCGGTCGGGGAGGGTTCAATGATCGGTTCTGACACGGGAAGCTCGCTGTGCATGGGTTTTTGGCGCGAAAAACAAGCTTGAAAAGGCGAAAAATGGGCGAAAAGTCCGCCCGCGGCCGTCAACGAGAGGCCAAACAAGCCGATCGCGTTTCGGGGTCATTCGAGAATATCACGCCTTTTGAAAGCTGCGCGTCATTTTGGACGAAAAGACAAAAAGATAGAGCAAAGTCGGTCGACTGGCGGCTTTTTTTGAAAATTCCAAAAAGGGCTTGGCGACGGTGAAAATTGCGATGAATTTGCGCGGCGATTCCGCGAAGAAAAAGAGCCTGTGGCCGCAGGCTCCTTGCCGCTCGGGCGCCGCTCCTCAACGCTCAGAGGCCTTCGTCGTAACGATTGGGCCCCAGGGCCGGATTCACCACCGGAAGCGGAGCCGACTGCGCTTCGGGCGCGTCGCTGGCCATCAAAGAGTCGCCAAACAAATCCGATTGGGCCGGCGATTGCGTGGCGGCTGGAACGGCGTTCGACGCCGTTGGGCGAGTTGCGGACTGAGCGGCGAATTGGGCTCCGAAATCAATGTCCGCCGCCGTGCCGACAATGTCCTTGCCGTCGCGCGAAGGCGCGAATGCGGAGCTCGGGGCCGATTGGGCGGCGAACGGGCCGTCGGAGCTTGGCGATGCATGGAAATTCACGCGCTCGGCTTCAACCACCAGCGGCCGATTCTGAAGCTTTTGGTGGATCGCTCCGATGTATTCGCCGATCAGGCCCAAAAACATCAATTGCATCGAGGCGAAGAAAAACACGCCGATGAGAACCGGGGCGGATCCAAAAGAGAACGCATCCCAGAAAAACAGCTTCAACAGCAGGTAAGCCAGCGCCAAAATGAAGCTCAGCCCCGAGAGCACGGCTCCCGCGATCGTCGCCAAGCGAATAGGAAGGCGCGACAGGCTGACCACGCCCAAAAGCGCCATGTCGGCCAAACTCAGCCAGTTGTTTTTGGTCACGCCGCTCGCGCGCGCCGCTTGGTGGAAGGGGACTTTCTTGATCGGAAAGCCCACTTCGCTGACCATGCCGCGCAGATACGGATACGGGTCGCCCATTTGTCGAAGAATTTCGAGCAGGCGACGGTCATAGAGGCCAAAGCCCGTGAAGCCAGAGAGCGGACGGGCTTCGGAAATCGCGCCCATCAACTTGTAATAGGCCTTGCGCAGATGCGGCATGACGCCCTTCTCTTCCGTGCTCGCGCGCACGCACGCGACCATCTTGAAGCCCTCTTCCCAGCCGGCGACCAGTTCAGGAATTTTTTCCGGCGGATCCTGCAAGTCGCTGGCCATGCCGACGACGGCGTCGCCGCGCGCTTGCATGAGCGCGTGATACGGGGAGCGAATGTGCCCGAAATTGCGAGCGTTGACGATGAGCTTCACGCGCGGCTCGACCGCGCAGATGGCTTTGACGCGAGCGACCGTCGCGTCTTGCGAGCAGTTGTCGATCAGCACGATTTCCCAATCATACTGGGTCAAAGGCGCGATGCTCGCGAGGATGCGTTGGCACAACGGGCCGACATTGTCCTCTTCGTTATACATTGAGGCGACGACACTGATGAGGGGCTTGGCCATCCAGGGGCTCCGTGGTGTTGTGATGCAGGGCTTGGTCGAGAGAGCCGAAGCGCATGCGGATAGGGACTGCGGGAAATGATTCAATCATTGCGGTCATTGCGATACGGTGAAGATTCAGCGGCGGCGCTCAAAAGCCCCGAACCCGTGAAGGCCGGGGCTTTTTCCGCTGCGTGCGTTGCATGGTGTCGCATGGTGTTTCTGACTCTTGCCTCTTTGCTGCTGATGTCGCTTGCGTTGTTGCGCAACTGGGTGCCGCTTGTGCCACAAACCGCCACAGGGAGCGGGCGGAGGATTGATTCATTTCTCCGCCCGCGGGCCCATTCTTCCATCGGGTGGCCCGCCGCTCTGCTGAACTTCCGCAACGCGGCCTGGGCCGACTCGATCCGAGTCGTGGCGCCGTGATCCGGGATCGGAGCGGGCGCGCTTGCTCGGTGAAACAATCCCCGCCAAGGCGCAACCAGTCGCTTTGCGACGGGGCGGGGAGACCACAAACTGCCTTGACGCGCATCAGCGTCGCCGCCGATGCTGATTTTGATGCCCTTTCTGCTGCGGGTCGTGGCGCTTTCGTCCGTTTGGCCGGAGTGCGCGCGCTTGCCCGGTGAAACGATGCCGCAGGAACGCAAATGACTGTGCCGCTGTCTTTGCGCGCCAGATTTGAACCATTGCCACTGTGCGGCTTGCGCCACTGTGAAGCCATGAAGCGATTGCGGTGAGGATTTGATGCTTTGCTGCTTTGCTGCTTTGGCATGGGCGTTAGCTGCCGTGCTTTCCGCCTTGCTGTCCAACGGTGCTGCTGCGCTGCTTTTCTGTTCCATAAAACGCGCCCAAATTCAAGGCGACGCCCATGGTTGTTCTGTTTGCTCCGGTTCTGCGAGGTCCTTCTTGATGCCTTGCCACGGTGAAACGCGCAGTGATTCTGTTGCGATGATGTGTTGCGGCTTGCTTTGCGAGGGAGCTGATTAACCGCCCCTTTCCTTCGGACGGTTTGACTCGTCTTTGGAAGCTGGCTGACTTGCGAGAACCTTTTTGTGAGGATGAAACAGGCTCAACGCATGTCGCGCGTCGACTTGAAGGCTTGCCTGCCCTACGGCTCAATACGCCCAAATGCCACAGCATCCAAACGCCAACCGTTTCTCTTTGACACAAATCACAAGCCGCGCGGAATTCCCCTGATTGCGCGGCCTGACGCTGCTTTCGCGAGGGCGACTGCCCAGTGTTGCCGTTGAGTCGCTCAAAACCCAATCGCCTCGCGCCTTCACCCACTAAATCTCGCGGGGCTGGCTGCGCCCCTGTTTGCGTGCTTTTGTAAAGCGGCGGATCGCTCCGCCGTCGATCACAGGCCGCGGTTGTCGATCAGCTTGCGCAAGTCCGGATTGGACGCATACGGGCTGTCGATGTCGCCGATGTTGATCTTTTCGTCCGCCTTCAACGCCGACAGCAGCTTCTCGCCGGTCATCAATTCGCGGCAGCTGATTTGTCCCTTTTGCAGCGGAATCGCCAAGTAGTAGTCGTCCGGGGTCAGCACATGGCCCGCCGGCAGGTCGCGCTTGGCGTAGACGCCGCGCACGAGTTGATCCAAATAAACGATCTCCTTGGTCGGCGGAATGCGCTTCGCCGTGCCCGGCGCGCCGCACATTTCAACGGCCTTCTTGTAGGCTTTGAACCAGGTGTCGGCTTGGGCCGGCAGCGTGCAATAAGGCGCCACGGGAATGCCGCCCTCTTCGATGTCGATATGGCGCTCAAAAGTGCGCGCGCCCTTTGCGTAGGCGAGCATGATGGAGCTCGTCCAATCGGTCTTTTCGTGCGTCGAGAAGCCGATCACGTGCTCCGGATACCGATCGCGCAGGAAGTCGATTTGGTTGACTTCGATTTCGCTGTCTTCCGACGGGTAGATCGAGACGCAATGGTTGATCGCGAGCGGAATGTGGCGCTTGCGGAAGAACTGAGCCAGGTCGTCGATGTCCTTCAAGGACGAGCCGCCCGTGGACACGATGACGGGCTTGCCGGCCTTCGCGATTTCTTCGATCAGCACCCAATCGTTCAGGTCGGACGACGCGATCTTGATGATTTCGATGCCCAAGGTCGAGCACAGGCGAACCGAGTCTTCATCGAACGGCGTCGACATCGGGATGCAGCCGGCGGCCTTCACGGCGTCGATCAGAGTCTTGTAGCCTTGAACGCCCATTTGCGTGTCGATGGTCTTCTTTATGTAGCGGATGTCGCTGCGATCGCGGAAATCCTTGTGGATGAAACGGTCGACGTCGCGGAATTGCAGCTTGATGGAGGCCTTGACGTTGTTGAAGCGAACGATGCGCGAGAAATCGGTGATGATTTGCAAGCCGCGATCGAGACGACCCCAGTGATTGTTCGCCAACTCGAGAACAAAAAGCCCGTCAAACAGGCGCTGGGATTCTTTTTTGTAGTCCATGGATGCTCCAAGATGATAAAGAGGGGTTGGGCCGGCGGCAGCTCGGGCCACATCGGACCTGCGTTTTACCTCCAAGAGCGCGACAGGTCAAGTTTTCTGAGCAATTATTTTAAAGAATATTTTCCCTGAGCGGCAAGCGTGGCAAGGGCCGGACGGGGGCTCCCCGCTTTAGAGCCTTGATGGCATTGAGGGATAGGCGATTTGAACGGGCTATTCAGTCGACGCTGCCGGAAGACGAGAGGAGACAAAAAATGCAAAATCGCCCTGTGTCATCCCCCGCGCCTTCCAGTCGAAAAAAAGAAAAAGCCAGCAACCAAATTTGGCGGTCGATAAAATCGGCCCGCAACCGGCGCGAGCCATCCAAGGACAACAACGTCAAAGCCTTCGCGCGCCTCGGCCCTGACGGCCGGCGCCCGAGCCCTCGCCGCCTTGTCGTCCGTCCTCTTCGCCTTGGCCGGTGGCGTCGGCCGGCTGCTGGAGTGCGTGGACCGCGACCATCTCGCGCATAAGGGCGCGCCGCTCGCGCCAAGCCGCGTGTTGGGGCATTTTTCGAGGACCCAACATCTCGAACGCCGTTTGGGCGGATAAAGAGGTCGGATCCATTCCCGCCAGGTAATCCGCGATTTCGGCGTGCCCCTTTTTGCCGGCCAAGGCGAGAGCGGTGTCTTTGCTCGTGTTTCTCGCGCGCAAATTGCTGGCGGCGGCCAAGGCCTTGACGCTCTCAAACCGGTTGTTCATGGCCGCCAGCATCAACGCTGTTGAGCCCAACGCAAGACGATGGTTTGGGTCGGAGACCGGCAGCAGCGCCTCGATGATCTCGGGGGCGTTTTTGTTGTTGGAGTCCGCCGCGATCGTCAGCGCGGTGTGCCCCGCCGCATTTTGGAGCGCTGGATCGCTCAACGGAATCAGCAAGCGGACGATGTCCGCCGTGGAGTGGCGCGCGGCGTGCATCAGGGGCGTCAGGGCAGGCGCGCCGTCCGCGTCGCGAGCCGATCGCGAGCGTTCCGGAGAAATGGCGGCTTTCCCCAAAACCAACTCCTCGGAGGCTTTCTCAAGAGCGAATTGCGCGCAGGACAGGCTGTCCGAGCCCACTGCGGCATAAAGCAATTCTTGAACAGGAAAAAAGCCGATAAAATCCATCAACGTCCGCAAGCAATCGGCCTGGTTTGCGCGAATGGCCAAAAAGACCAGCTGCGAATCAACCGCGCGCCGCCCCTGCGCTCGCAAATGTGACAACAGCAGCCGCAAGCAAGCGGCGTCGCCTTCGGTCACGCATTCAGCGATCAAAATTTCCGCATAGGGGCTTTTGGCCAAATCCTGTTCGCGCGCCAGCGCTTCCGCGAACGCCTTTGAGTCATGGGCAAGAAGAGCGTCCGCAAGGCCGAGCCCCTGATTGGGCGAGGGTTCGGCGTCCTCCGCCTGTCCGCCGCTTGGCGCGAATTTCGCGCCGATCTGCCCGCGCGCCATGGCGTTCAACAGGCCGCCCGCGCCGCCAAACCTCATTGAGAGCCGGTCGACTTCTTTTTGCATCGCGTCGTTCATTTCTTTTTGAAAAGCGGACGACCCCGCCCCCTCCGCGCTCTGCGGCAGATTTTTGTCATCGAAAGAAGAATGGGCTGGCGCTTGAGGCATAAGGGCGAAGTCGTGTGTTTCAGCGAGTATGGGCCGCGCCGCTCAACAAGGACGGCGAGGGCGCGCTTGGCGGCGAGCCTTGAATTGACGATTCGCAGCAAATCGAGTTCGCGCGGGGTTGGGCGTTTGATGCTTCGGGCGGATTGAGCGCCGTCGAAAGACAAGCCGGAATGAGAAAAAAACAAGACACGGCGGACAACGCAATGGCTTTGCGGACAAGCGCTTGTTGGTTTTTCCCGGGCTGGCAGCCCCGCAAAAAAAACAAAATGCTCGTGGCCCACAATCCGGACCCAAGGGCGATTCCAGTCGCGCAAACAACGGGGGAAATCAAGAAAAACAAAAAATAAAAATAATAAACAAAGGATGCGTTGATCAAAAAATCGAGATAATTATCCATGGCGTTTTCGGTTGAGCGGGAGGCTGAAAGCTCAAAATAACACAATCAATGAGCCGACGCGGAGGTTTTGAATGCCAAACGCGCGACGCCGCATTGGACAACGGGTTTTGCCGCAGGAGGGGCGCAAATTGGGAAAAAGAGATTTCGGAAAAATCGGCCTGCTTGCCGCCTGCCGATGGCCATCGATCAAGCGGCAAGCGCCAGCAGAGCATAAGCCGCAAGCGTCATGCCGTCAAAGATTTGCCCCTCGTGCGCCATGGCGGCGAATTGACATTCCGGGAGGCGCGCCAGGGAATGGATTTCATTCGCGTCAAAAGCCGATTGCGCCGCGCCGTCAGGAATATCGATCACGAAAACCTCAACCTTGCAGTTGATAAGCTGAGGGCTTGGGGCAATGCGG
>Ga0209888_1000711_pt1 | contig 13735 bp, 8 predicted proteins | sample OrgsoiDNA_201059_FD_185807 | JGI IMG/M metagenome (GOLD analysis project Ga0209888, IMG submission 185807) | Permafrost soil microbial communities from the Arctic, to analyse light accelerated degradation of dissolved organic matter (DOM) -... | ecosystem: Environmental > Terrestrial > Soil >...
CCCGACGCGTCGGGCAGAAGGTGAAACGAACAAGCGTGAGCCATGAAAAGAGTCCTGTGAAGGTTGATTTTGTATTGAAAACAAAGGTTTGTGAGAAAATATGGACGCGCTGGGGCTCGCGTCGTGCTCAAAACCCTGAGGCAGATCGCAATGATTACAAGAAAACGGGTAAAAAGCAAGGGCTTTTTGGCTTTTCTTGCGCAAGTGTGGCGCTCCGAGCCCCGCTGGGGAAGGCCCGCGCGCCGAGCGACACCGGGACGCGACAAAGGGAGCGACCAGCGATCGGCGAACGGATGGGCTTCGGGCAAGAGGAAACAAAAAGGCCGCGAAACTCGCGGCCTTGGGTGAAGCTTCGGGCAATTCGGGATCGGCCCCTCTTTTGGAGGCTTGCGTCAAGCGGCCGTTTTCGATTTCTTGGATTTAGAGACATCTCCAAGAGCCAAGTCCAAAATCATGCGGGCGTTGGCGAAGTCGAGGCGCCGGCGGTGGTGCCCGTCCGAGCGCGTGCCCTTGAACGCGGTCAGCAGCGTGTCTTGGGTGAGGTTGCGCCAGCCATCAAGGCGCGCTTGCGCGGCCGCCAGAAAGGCGTCCAGGTCGATGTTGTCCGGCAGCCCCCCGATCCGCGTCAAGGAGCGGCTCGAATGCTTGATTTTCGAGGTCGGAATGGTTTCTCCGCGAACGAACTCGATGGAGGGGCCGCGCGTGTTGTCGACGCAACGAATGCCCACGACGCCGGCCGGGACGTTGAATTTCCAAGGGGCGCGCGCATCGGTCATGGCGCTCGGCAGGCGGCTCGCCAAGTCGGCGAAAGAGCCCACGCGGACAAGCCCGCGCCAAATGTCGAAATCGCCGGTGCCCACAGGCAGGAAAAGCGCCAGGCACGTCGGATGCTCGGTTTCTTCGAATGGGGAATCGGCCAGCGACACCACGCCGAAAAGGCGATTGCGCCAAATGCCTTGGGTGATGAAGGACTCTGGCAGCAACACCGCGGCGTGGCCGACGTTGTCGAGGAGGGCTTTGAGGGCCACTTTATACAAATCGTCTTCCGCGGTGATCGGAAAGGGAAGGCCGCGGCGCTTGGCGGAGTTCTTGGCCAGCCAAGGCGGATTGGTCACGGCCACGTTGTAGCCCTTCGGAAAGTCCGAGATCGTGTCGCGTTTTTTTGTTTTAAGCGACGGCATCGCGTTGTCTTTGGCCTTCGAGGGCTGGATGTCGAACGCCGCCCATTCGTTGGCCCAACCATGCTTCACCAGGGTCGCGGGGATGTGATTGGCGCCCGAAAACGGCTCCAGAACGGTTTCCTGAGCCAAATTCGGCACCAAAGCCGCCCATTGTTTGAACAACGGATGGTCAAACGGATCTTTCACCGTGAAGAACCGAGCCAGGGTGCGCTTCGCGGTGTCTTCGTTGGCCATGGCCGCTTCATCGCCCGCTTTGTGGATGGCGTCCAAAACCGACGCGCGAATCGCCTCCGGGATCGCCGTGTTCACCGGCGTGGCTTGCGTGACGGCGGCCGACGCGGCCGCGCTTTTCGATGTGGGGGCTTTTGGAGCGGAAACGACGGTCGCCGTTGTTTGGGCGGGGGCGGCGGATTGGGGGTTTTTGGCTAAACTGCGCGGCATGGAAGAGGGCTCTGAAAATTGAAATATTAAGGGGCGAGAGCTGGGAGCCCCGCCAGGCGGGCCGCAAATCTCAAAGACAGACTATGTTACCAGAAAATGGGCAAAAGTCAGAAAATATTGGCGACGGGCGACCAAAGGCCAAAAATCACGAAAATGGTCTTTTGGAGCCTCCAAAGGAAAACGACGGCCACGCCCGAGAGCGGGCGCCCTTGTTGGGTTTCTGGGGCCGCCGGGCGCCGTTTTCCACGCTCCGTCCTTGGCGATTCGCGGCTGACGCCGAGACAAGCCAGTCCGTTTCTCTCAGGAATGAGCCGGAGCGCTCGTCGGGCCGCCTCGGCCAAAAGCCTCCGCCGTGGCTTTGGCCCAGAACCCCTGCGGGAGAGCCTGCCCCCACGTCGTGTGGCCGCCATGCAGGAGCGTGAAGGTTTTGGCCGGCGTGGGCAGCCCGTCATAAAGCGCGCGGGCGTGCGAGGCCGGGATCACGTCGTCCTCGTCGCCCGCGACAATGAGGACAGGGCCTCGGAAGGAGCTCAGGGCCGCCGCGCTGTCATGCCGCTCGCGCAGCAAATACGCCACTGGCACCCATGGATAGTGTTGCGAGGCCACCGCCTTCAAGGACTCCCATGGCGTGATCAGGAAAACGCCCGAGAACACGCCCGGGTTGTCCTTCACGGCGCGCGCGGCGGCAGCCGACCCCAACGACTCGCCCATGGCGAAGGTGGGGCCCGGAAAGTCGCGCTCCACGGCCTTGATCAATTCGTTGTTTGCGCGCGCGACGCTCGCCTCCGACGCCACGCCCGGAAAAGAGCCATAGCCCGGGTATTCCGCCAAAATGACCCGATATCCCAATGGGCGCAGCGCCTGCGCATAGACCGCGCGCTGCAAAGCCGTCGTCCCATTGCCGTGAAACAAGATCACCGTGCCCAAAATTTTGGGCGTTTGCGGGTCTTGCGACGCCCACGCGCGAACGCCGTTCCCATCCAGGGGGGCCAACGCGTCTTGGCCGCCGGCGTAAGGCGAGAAGCCCTGCCCGGGAGCTGATTGGCGCTCGCTTTCGGCGCCGACGACGGGGGACGGATAAAGCAAAGCCCGTTGGTTGAAGAACAAAATGCCGCAAAATCCGATCCATAACGACACGGCCAAAATCAAAATCCCTCGGCCATACCACCAGAAAGTGGGCAAATGAGCGCGCAACGTGTCGGTGAGTGTCATAGGGTTATGTCCAAAAACAGTGAAAAAGGCGCTTGCGAGCTGAACTTGCCGCGAAAATCTCTTTTTTGCCGGGCTCGCCCCCTTTGTTTACTCTTGGGCGAAGCCCTCGTCAACAACACCGGGCCAAGGAGACAAAGACGGACTGCTCGAAGGCTGGGCTCTTTGTCCGCTGCCGAGGCTTCCGTTGAACAGTCCTATGAAGTAATATGGACAGCAATCACGCCGGCGCGGAACGCCCTTTGTCCGGTCAACCACGAGCTTTCCATGCATCCTCTTGTTTTGCACATCGGCATTTCCCATGAGCCCTCAAAAAAAGAGGCCAATGGGCGGCGTTTCGCAGCAGCCCGGCAAGATTGTTTTTGGCTGATTGACGCGAAAAACGCAGAAAGCGCTTGGCCAGGAGGCGCCGCGAGCATGTCGGCAGGGCTTGTTCTCTTGGTGAGCGGCCTGTTTTCGCAAGCGGCCGCAGAGGTTGAGAAAGAGCCCGCGTTGTTTGCGCTCGCCCAGGAAGGCAATGGCGCTTTTTGGAAGCCGCGGATCCAGTGGGAGCGCGAAACACCCCAGACGCCGGCTTGCCTTGTGGCGCAAGCGGGGCAGGTTTGGTTTCAATTTGACCCCGAGCGGCAAAAAGCCTCGCAAGCGGTCACGGCCCGCGCCGAAGAGACGGCGGCTTTGGTCAAGGCATTCAGCCGACATTTGGGCGAGTTTTTTGGCTCGCGAGCCATTCCTTTTCTTGCGGGCGACGACGAGCCGGCTGACCCTGAGCAAGCGCAACGCTGGGCTCGATGGCGCGATCAGTGGATGGATCGGTATGCTGCGCGAGATGACGGCGACATCCTCCCCTGGCGCCACGACGCGCATCCTTTGCGCGAAGGCTTGCGCCAATTGGAGGTCGAGATTTTGAAGAGCATGGTTGACGAAGGGCGATCTGCGTCCCAGGGGCAAGAGCTAAAATCGGAATCCACTCCGGATTCAATCACAAAAAAAACGACTTCTCGTCTTTGACGGCGCATGCCCGAGGCCGTGAATATTGCCGTTTTGGACCGATCGAGAGAAAACAAACCGCGCCGTCAATGGCGCGGTTTATGTTCGAAAGAGCGCCTCCTGATGCCCTGAACCAGCGCCGGATCAGCGTTGAAGGCCTGAGGCTCGGCGTTCGTATTCTCGCATTTGCCGCTCGCTGAGCGTGCGCAAGATGGCGGCGCGCTCGGCGGCGGGCAACGACTGGCTGTCAAAAGAGGCCTTCTCCCACTTCACCGCGCGTTCGGCGGCTTCCTCAGGGGTCCAGACCGCGGTCCAACCCAGCTGCGCGTTGGCCTTGCGAGAATCCACCTGCAGAAGCTTCGCCTCCTTGCTTCCGGCCTCGCCGGGCCCAATGTTCAGTTGGGCGTTCGGGCCCCATGCCGCGGCTGCTGTTTTCGCGACCGCGCCGACATTGGCCGCGCCGGTGGCGTTCGGGCCAAAATTGAAAGGCGTTTGGGCCCGGGCGTCCCCTTCGTGAAGGGCGCGAGCCAGAAGCATGTAGCCCGCGATGGGCTCGATGGCGTGCTGCCAAGGGCGCAGGCTCGCGGGGTTGCGAACCACGGCGGGAAGGCCCGCTTTGAACGCCCGAAAAAGGTCCGGCAGCAATCGATCGGCGCTGGCGTCGCCGCCGCCGATCACGTTGCCCGCGCGCGCGCTCGCGATCCACAGCGGCTCGCCATTCGGGCCCGCGTGCTCCGCCCGCGAATGACGCCAGCTCGCCAACGCCAGCTCCGCGCAGGCCTTGCTCGCGCTATACGGATCTTTTCCGCCCAGGCGATCCGTCTCTTCGTAAGCGCGCCCCGTTTCGTCGTTGTGATACACCTTGTCGCTGGTGATCAAAACCGCGGCGCGCGCCGTGGGGTTGGCTTTCAGAGCCTCCAGCAGCCGCAATGTGCCGATCACGTTCGTCTCGAATGTCTCGATGGGCTCTCGGATGGACAGCAGGACCAACGGTTGCGCGGCCAGGTGCAGCGCGATGTCGGGGCGCGCGCGGGCAACCGCCGCGTCCAAAGCGTTTTGGTCATTCAAGTTGGCGCGGGTGTCAGACGCCAAAAGCTCGCCCACGCGCGCTTCTTCAAAAATGGAGCCCGTGAGCGGATCCAGGGCATAGCCGTGCACTTTGGCGCCCAAACGCGTCAGCCAAAGCGCGAGCCACGCGCCCTTGAAGCCCGTGTGGCCTGTGAGAAAAACGCTCTTTCCCGTCCAAAAGGACGGATCAAACGCCATCTCGTGGCGCCACTGCCGCTCTGCGCGCTCTTTTTGCGCGCCGAAATTTTGGGCTTCGCTCATGCCTTTTTGCCTCGGCCGCTCGTGGCGATGATGGGCGGAGTGTCCGGCCAAATCTTCCAAGGAGCCTTGCCGCTTTCCCAAAGCTCCTCCAAGCGTTGCTTGTCGCGCAACATGTCCATCGGCTGCCAGAAGCCGCGATGGCGCCAAGCGCCCAATTTCCCTGCGGCGGCGAGCTCCTGCACCGGGCCGTCCTCCCACAGGCAATCGATGTCGCCGATGTAATCGAAGGCTTCCGGAGAGAGCACGAAGAAGCCCGCGTTCACGCCTTGGTTGGAGATTTCCGGCTTCTCGTCAAAGCTCGCCACCCGCGTGCCTGTTTCATCCAATTGCGGGAGGCCAAATCGGCCCGGAGTGTTCGCGACCGTCATCGTCGCGTGCATGCCGCTCGCCTGATGCTGGGCGATGGACGCCGAGATGTCGACGTCGGAGACGCCGTCGCCATAGGTCATGCAGAAGTCTTCTCCCGGCGTCAAATACTTTGACGCGATCCGCAACCGCGTGGCCGTCAGGCTGTCTTCGCCGGTGTCCACCAAGGTGACTTTCCAATTTTCGCCGCGTTCAAGGCGACTGTCGCGGTGGATGTCGCTTTTGCCCGTCGCCAAATCAAACGTCACGTCCGAGTTGTGCAGGAAGTAATTTTCGAAATATTCCTTGATCATGTAGCCCTTGTAGCCCAAGCACACCACGAACTCCGTGATGCCGTGCGCCGCATAAATCTTCATGATATGCCACAAAATGGGGTGGCCCCCGACTTCGACCATCGGTTTTGGGCGCGAAACCGTCTCTTCCGCCAATCGAGTGCCCTTGCCGCCGGCCAAAATGACTGCTTTCATTGTTTTTAGTTCCTAAAAGTGAATGTTTCTTGGAGCGCGCAGCTCTGTCGCCTTGAAAATTGCTTGAAAAAGGGACCAAAGTCAAGCCCGCGCGGATCTCCGGAGAAAAAAAGGAGTCGCCGGGCTCGCCCAGAGCCGAGCCGCGGGGATTGAGGCCGCCCCGTCGCCCGCTTGGCCTTCTCGACGCAAACAGGGCTCAGGGCTGCGCCGCCGGGGATCGCGCTTGAATCGGTGAGCTCAAAGCGGCGCCCGCTCCTGACGACAACGGGCTCACGCCGGCCGGCGCAGGCGGCAGCCCGTCGCTCAAGGGTTGGGCTTTCAATGCGCGCGCCTGGGCTTCGAGGGCGGCAAAATTAGCGCCCTCTTCCCCCACGACGGCGCGCAATTCCGCGTCGGCTGGCTGCCCGTTGGCGATTTTCGCCAACGCCAGGTCCAACGCATAAGGCTCGGCGGAGCCGCCGCGCGCGCGCGCCGCGTCGACCCGGGCTTGCGCCCACGCCAGGGCCTCTGGCTCGCGGCCCGCTCGAATCAGCAGCTCGATTTTGTCATGGGCCATTTGCGGCCCGCAGTGGGCGAAGGGCCCCAAGGACTCGATAAACGCCAACGACTCTCGCGGCTGGCCTGTTTCCGTCAGCGCGTGCTCGCGCACTTGCGACAAAATGCAGCGCTGCTCCGGCGTTTGCGGATAGGTCAGGGCGCGCGCGAGAATCTGCGGACCCATGCGGCTGTCGCCGGAGCGAATTTGCGCGCGGGATCCGTTCAACGACGCGTAGGCGCTTGACGGATGCTGCGTCAAAATGGCTTGCCAAAAAATGGCCTCATTGGCTCGCCACGCCAATTGAGCGTTCGATTGAAGCAGCCCAAAAACGAGCACCAATCCCGCGATGGACGCCCACAGCCAAGCGCTCGGGCGGCAGCGAGCCGCCAAGGACGCCGCCAGCGGCATAAAACACAACAAGGCCCAGCCATTGTGGCGCGCGGCGCCATCGACCATCGATCCATAAGGCCACGCGAAGGGGGCCGCCGCAATCGCGCACAAAGCCGCCAATCCGGCCAAAGCGGCCAGGCTTTCGCGCCAAAAATGCGTCGGGGCGTGAATGGATTCGCCGGACAACGACGCCACCGTCTCGGCCAGCAGGCTTTCCGCCCGCATGCGCTCGCGCTCCCGTGCGATTTCTGGAGCGAGATCGCGCGACGGCAAGCCTGATCGAGGCAGGGGGGCCGCGCCAATCGGCGCGCCGTGCGCATTGAATTGCCCAATGGAGCCGTCTTGTTGGCGCAGCGCGCGCAAGCGTCGGGACGCTCGCCGGGCTTTGAGCTCTCGGAAAAAACCCGAAGCCGCGACAAAAAAGAAACCCAAGCCGGTTGAGGCGAAAAACCCCAAAGCCCACAATTGGCGAGCATAAAAAGCTTCTCCGCCAATGATCTTGTCAGCGCCCGCCAAAGACGGCCCGTCAATCCAAACGGGGGAGGCTTCCGGCGACAAATTAAATAGCGAGAGCGTCTGATTGGCGAGCGTGCGGGCGGCCGCCCCCGTGAAGTGCGCCCAGTTCGCCGCAACGGGCGTCGAGGGCTCAAGCACCAAAGCGATCAGAAGCGATTTGGCCACAAAAGCCATGCCGAAGGCCGCGAAGAAGGACACCCACCAACGGCGGGGCGCGCGGCTGACCCACAAAATGCCAAAAAGCGCCAAAGCGCCCAAGGCGAATGTCTCTTTGCTCAAAAAACCCGCGAGCGACAAGCCAAACATCAGCAAGCCCGGCAGCCAAGGATTGATTTCTGTCGGCGGCAGATATGACGTTTGCGGGTCCAAAGCTGGCGCGGGAAGCGCCATCGGATCGCTCTCGCACGGCGCGTCAGGCGCGTCGGAAGAAAACCCCAAGGGCGTGGGCGTGGCGTCAACGTTCCCCGGCCAAGCGGCCTCGCTCCACGCGGGGGGCGCGAAGGACGACGCATTCAGAGCCCCGGCGCCGCGGGCCCATGCGGCGGCTTTTTCATGATGCCGAGAAATCACGCTCACCGCGAGCAACAAAACAGCCCACGCGAAAATCCACGCCAAAGAGTCAAATCGCGCGCTGATCCACAGCGCGGCTTCTTGGCTGGCCGAGTGCAGGCCAAAAAACAACGCAGCGAGAAAGGCCACCCACATTGGTGCCCGCGCGCTCGCGGATCGTTCTCGCCGAAGGCTCTCAATCGCTGCGTGGGCCGAGAGGGCTGCGTCCGAGTCGCGCGAGGCCGCTTCGACCTGCGCGATCGCCTCTTCCGACGCCCCTGCGCCCCAAGCGTCCGCGTCGAGCGGTTCCGATTTCATTCCCCAGCAGGAGCGGGCCAAAGAAAACGCTTGCGCGCACGCAAGCCCCGCGAGGAGCGCCGCGGTCGCGACCAAAAAGAAGTTGAAACATCGCAAAGCCACGGGGCTGGCGTCGCTTTGCAGAGCCAAAGACACGGACCCAAGCGGCCGCCACAACCGACTGGGGTCTGGCGTGAACGGCGCGCCCAAGGCATGCGCCGCCGTTTGCCCAGCCGCGGTGAGAGTCCAGTCATCCCATGTTTTTCCGTCCGAGAGGCCGGAGAGCAGCGGGACAAGGGCGATGAACGCGCCGAAAAGAGCCGCCAAAAGCACAAACGTTGAAGGGCGGCGGAAAAAAGAGCGCATAAAATGAATCCCGTGAATGGGCGAGAGCTACCCCGCTCATGGCCGAAAAAGAGTTCGGGACCATAGGCATTGCGCGTCGCCTTGTCAAGACGAAAAAGGCCGAGGGCTGCGTGCTCGGCCCCGCGGCGCCCGCTTCGGGCCTGGGGCGGAAGGACGCGGGCCAAGAAAAACCGCCGGCGACGGAATGAATTCCATGAGGCGAGACGCGTCAGCTTCACGAAAAACAAAAGGAAAAAAAGAGAAAAAGAAAGTATTTGGAAAGCATATGGAAAGCAGATCATTCGTTAGCGCCGGTTTTTTTTGAGCAACGGGGCGAAATTCAGAAAAAAAGGCGTTTTTCATTTTTTCCCCTTTGACGGCGCGGTCAGAATGGGGCACTATCCGCAGACTTTTGGTTTCCCCGAGGCTTTTGCGCCCTCCTATCGGCGGCGGTTTTTGCGGAAACGTCACTATTTGATCGCGGATTTTCAATGGAACAACAAAAATTTGCGGCTAACGCCGCCATCGGACCCGGCGCGCCTGCTGGCGTTGCGAGCGAGGGCGCCGACCCTATTGCGCGCCCGCGGACTCGCGCCTGGCGCCACAGGGCCGAGCAGTTGGGGATTGCAGCAGCGATCGCCCTTGTCGTTTTCGCTCTGGGCTATGCCTGGGGGATGAAACAGTTGCCGGGTTTTGACGCAGGCCCCATGGTGGACATGGCATGGCGGATGGCGCATGGACTGCGACCCAACATGGACTTCCCTTCGCCCTTTCCTCCGTCCTTCGCGCTGCCAGCAAAATGGGCGTTTGAAATCGCGGGCGTCCGGTGGTCGAGCCTGGCCATGTTGGGAGCCGGATTCGGGGCGCTTCTTTCGGCGATCGTTTTTTGGGTTTGGACGCCCGTGGTCGGGCGCTCGCGCGCCCTGGGGCTCGCGGCGCTGGCCGCCGCGCAAATGCCTTTGATCGACGGATTTTGGTGGTATGGATCCAGCGCCGGAATGGCCGTGATCGCTTTGGCCGGAGCGGTCATCGCCGACCATAAGCACGCCCAATGCGCCGGACGGCCCCTCGCGCATCGCCTGTCGTGGATGATTCTGAAAATCGCGCTGATGATGTTTCTGATGGGAGCCAAGCCCAATGAAGCATGGCCCATGGTCGCGGGCGCAGTCGTGGCCATTGGCGCTCCCAAACGTTTCGCCGGAATGGGCGACTTGCGTCAGGCCCTGGGTCTGTTTTTTGGCTCATTCGCGCTTTTTGCGGCCCTTTGCCAGGCCAGCGGCTTCCCTTTGATCAATTATGGCGACTTCATGGCGCATGTGGCGCACCGAGCGGGGCATTTTCCTTTGTTTGACTCGCATCGGTTGCCCATGGATCGAATCGTCGCGATCGCGGCGCTTGTTTGCGCGAGCGCGGGGTTCGCCCCTCTTTTGCGGGATAACGATCGGCCGCGGGCGGCAACCGGATTTTTCTCGCTCGGCCGCGGATTCATCGTCGCGGGCCTCTCGGCGTCCCTGGCGGGGGCCATGTTTTTGAACGCGGATTGCGCGCTGCAATCGGCTCCATTATTAGCCGCGGCTTTGCTGATGGGCGCGCCGCCCCAATCGACATCACGCAAGCGGGCCGTCCTTGTCTTTTGGATGGCGGGCATGGCGTTGGCCCTCTGGCTGGGGCATGCGCGTTTCCGCGTCGAGGAAGCCGGCGTCAGCCAATTCTGGGAAGAGCCAGCCTCTTTGTCCACGATTCATGGCGGATTTTTTGATGGATTGAGCGCGGGGCCTCGCCTGCGTCAATTCATGGATGAGTCAAAAATGGCGCTGGAGCAGACGGAATCAAAAAACGTGTTTTTTGGTCCGCGCGTTGAGTTTGGCTATGCGGCTTTCGGCTTGGAGTCGCCTGACGCGCAACCTTTGTGGTGGGACCCGAAAGTGGCGTATCGGCCGCGGGACCGGGAGTCGCACATCGCATTGTGGATCAAGCAAGCTCCGGATTTGATGATTTTAGAAAACATGGACATCACTTTTATGCCGGCGCCCATCATGAATTACGCGTCCGGTCATTACCGGTTGGTGTCGATGCAAGCGATTGAGGCCGCCGCGCTTGCGCCAGGGCAATCTCCTCCTTCGCGGCAGGAGGCGTCGGTTTTGGTGTCTGACGCGCTGATGGAGCGCCTTCAAGCGCGAGCGAACGACCCATCCACGCCCGCGAAAAAATAAAGAATTGGTGGGAGCGGTCGGGGTCGAACCGACGCCTCGGCGCTTATAAAACGCCTGCTCTGCCTTTAAGCTACGCTCCCAGCGTTAGAAAAGAAGAAACTCGAGCAAACAAAGAAGCCAAGAAGCCGTCGCGCGCCCCTCTCGGGAGACGGCTCCTTGCGCAGATTGGCCGCCTTTGAGCGGACGGGGCGGCCAATCAATCCATCAGCCCCATGGAGGGCACCCCCTCTTTTTGCGAGACGCAACGCTCGCACAGCGTGTCGCTGGCCGGCGACAAACGACGCCGTTTGCAGCGCGGACAACACGCTGCCGGGGCTCGAAGCCAGCGATGAGAGCCTTCTGCGGCCAGCGGATAATTTTCCGCGCCCGCTTGCGCAGCCCAGCCCGCGGGCACGTCGTCAGCGTCCAAGCCCCACGCGCAGGCCACGCCCAAGAGGCGGCCGGCGGCCTCGGGGGTGAAGCCGCCCTCTCTCAGGCGGCCCGCCAGCGCGGATTGCACGCCCACTTCCGAACGCCACGCCTCGCGCATGCGCTCCGCTTGCGAGCCATGCTCCGCGCGCCACGCGGACGCCAAGTCCGCGGCCGCGAGCCAGGGCGTGGTTTCGGCCAGCGCCCACAAGCCGCCGCTGGGGCCTTCCCAGCCCAAAGCCACCAGGCACGCCAGGGGCGCCGGCGAGGCATGAGCCTCGCGCTCGCTCCACTGCTGCCATGCCTCTTCCGCGGAAAAGGCCGCGAAAAGGCTAGACAACGGAGCCATGCGCTCAAAAAAGGCGCCCAAAGCCCACGCCGCGGACTGCCGCGCCATGGACGACAACGGCTCCAAATACAACGTGTTTTTGCTCGCGTCGAACCATTGGGAAGACGCTCTGCGGCAAAAGGCGACCAACAAGCGAAGCGCTGCCTCAAATCGCGACTCGCGAGCCAAAAGCAACACAGAGCGCTCCGTTTGGGCCCATTCGCGCAAAAAGAAAGCGTCCAACGGCCGCAACGCCTCAGGGGCGCGAGCGCCGGGCGCCTCGCCATTCATCAACGCGAACCGCAGCGCCATTTTCAACGCGCGAAGCTCTTTTTTGGCCCCCTCGAGCGATTGCGCGCTGAAAACCGGGTCCGCCCCCGCTTCGCTCAACGACGCCCACAGCCGCAGAGTGTCGGCGCCGTGTTTTTCGAAAAGCTCGTCCACGGGCGCCCCGCCGCCGTTGCTTTTGGAGAGTTTTTTGCCGTCTTCGCCCAAACAAAATCCATGGCAAAACACCGCTTCCGCCGGGGCCAGGCCCTCGCGCTTCCAGGCGCTCAGCAGAAAAGACGCCAAGAACCAACCACGCGTTTGGTCGCGCCCCTCGCTCATCAAGCTCGCTTGCGGGGCGTCCGCGTCCGCACGGCCCAGCGCCGCCTCAAAAACGGAGCCGGAATCGAACCAGACATCCAGGCAAAAGGCTTCCTTCTCGAAGCCATCCGGCGCCGTTTCTTGGCTCCAAGCCTCCACCGCCCCCAATTCAGACACGCGCGGGAGAAACGCCGACCACAACGCGACGGAATCCGGATGCGCGCGGCCTTGCGCGTCTCGATAAAGCGGCAATGGCAGGCCCCACAGGCGCGAGCGCGACACGCACCATCGATCGCGGCCCAAGAGCATGGATTCCATTTGGGATGCGGCCGGCGTCCCTTGCGGAAGCCATTTCGCCGAGGCGTTGGCTTTGAGCGCGGCGTCTCGCAGGCTAAGGCCTCCGCGGCGAGGCGTTTTCGTCAGCGACAAAAACCACTGGCGAGCGTCGCGGAAGTAGAATGGCGTCTTGTGCCGCCAGCATCCTTGCCCGTCGTGCTGGACGCTTTTGCGCCAAAGCAGGCGAGAGGCTTGATCCAGGGCCTCGGCCCCGGCCGCGCTCATGTCCTTCAACGACAATCCATCGAGGCGAGCGTCAACCGCCACTGCGTCGGCAGACGCGCGGCCATCGGCCCCCGCGCACGACAAGCCCGCAAGGCCAAGGGGCTCGCAACAGGCGTGGTCTTCCGGGCCATGAGAGGGCGCCAAGTGCGTCCACCCCAAGCCATCTTCCGCGCGCGCGACATCGCGTCCGGCCGCCACCAACGGATTCAGGCCGGGGCCCAAGGGCCTTTGCGCGAAAAGGGCGAGCCTCGCGACGGCTTCGGCCGGCAGCTCGGCCACTAGGGGAAGCGCCTCGCCCGTCGCCAGGCGAAGCGCATCCAAGGCCGCCGCCGGGGAGAGCAAAAACCGCGCGCGGCTCGGCGCGTTCGCGGCCGTTTCGGGCGTGTCGTTCGCGTCGCCTGATTCTTGCCCGCTCGGGGCGCGGGACGCCAGCGCCATGGCAACCCCGGCCTCAAAGGCGTAGGCCGCGGAACCCCACAAGGTCCATGGCGCGCTCGTCCAGCAAGCGACGGAGACTTCAGCGTCCGTATCCAAGCCGCTCGCGACGGATGCAAGCAGCCGCGCCGCGGAGTCGGCCGTCAAAGGGGCGGTGAACGCGACCTCCAAGCGAGCGTGCGACAAGGGCTCCAACTCGCTCGCGGCCAAAGACGATTGGCACGCGGGGCACCAGTGGACCGGGGCGCTGGCCGGAGCCAGAAGGCCCTCTTCAAAAAGCTCCAAAGCCAACGCCAAGGTCCGCGATTCCTGGACTGGCTCCATTGTGCGCCACGGGTTGCGCCAGTCCGAAAGGGTGCCCAGGCGCTTGAACGCGTTTTCTTGGGCGCTCGACCAAAGCATGGCCTCCTCGCGGGCAAGCCGCGCGAATTCGACAGGATTGGCCTTGGTCTGCGGCCCGTGCCGTTTTTCCACCGCGAGCTCCAAGGGCAAGCCGTGGCAGTCCCAGCCTGGCCGCCACTGCGCGCGCTCGCCGCCAAGGGCGTGGGCGCGCAACGCGAAATCCTTCAAGGCTCGGTTCAGCAAGT
>Ga0209888_1000713_pt1 | contig 13697 bp, 6 predicted proteins | sample OrgsoiDNA_201059_FD_185807 | JGI IMG/M metagenome (GOLD analysis project Ga0209888, IMG submission 185807) | Permafrost soil microbial communities from the Arctic, to analyse light accelerated degradation of dissolved organic matter (DOM) -... | ecosystem: Environmental > Terrestrial > Soil >...
CCGTGAAGACCCGCGTTCGTCAGAGCGCTGCGCCTTCAACTCCAAGGTGCCAACGCCCACCCCGTCCGGAGACTCGACGCGAAAAATCCGCGAGGCCGCCTGCGCGCAATACGTCGCGTAGCTCGCCACGCAATGGCGCATTTGCGTTCCTTCCGCGTGAAGGTCCACCGGATTGGCCAGGCCAACCGCGACCCAGCCGGACAACGGCGCCGTTTTCGCCTCGCGGCGAGCCTCTTCGCGCAAAGCTCGCGCCACTTCCACGAGGTCGACGCCCTCGAATTTCTCCGGATTTTCTTTTTGCTCCGTCTCCAACTTCGCCAGACGCTCTTGCGCGAGGCTCTTTTCTTCGATTTCGGCGCCGAAAACACGCTCGATGGCCATGGGCCAACGGCCCTTTTCCGCCATGGCGTGCACCGCTTCTTCGCTGATCGCGTGCCCTTCGCGCGCGGCGCGGCCGGCGTGCGCCTTGATTTCCCGGATGCGGCCCTCGATGCCTTCAAGGGCCTTCGCGCGGGCGAGCTCGTCATGCCACTGCCGCATGCGGTCAAACAACGATTGCGCCCCGAATCGACGCGGCAAAGCGGCCCGTCCGCCAGGTCCGTTTTCGAGCCAATCGGACAAATCCTTGATTTTGTCGCGGCGCGCGATCGCGCTTCGATCCAAATCCCGGGCGTTGGCGCTGGCCCGGGTTTGGGACTCCAAGGCCCACTTGCCCAGCGCTCGGGTCATTTCCAATCGCGTGTCGCGCTCGGCCGGCGTCTCCGGCAATGCCTCGGGCCAAAACTCTGCGTCCGTCTGCGCCGCGTTTTCTATCAGCCTCTGGCGCACGGCTTCGATGGCCTCGCGATTGGCCTTTTTGCCGCCCTTCTCCAGCTCGGCGAGTTTCTTTTCCGCCGCTTTTTCTCGGCTCTTTCTGTTCTTTTCCGCTCGCTCTTCACCGGCGCTCCACTCATTCATCGACAACACGGGTTGCGGCAACGCCAACACCGTCCCCAGCCGCGCCCAGCCGGCAGTTCTATTTTGGCTGGAATAGCCTCCTTCCAGCGGGCTCGCGGTGATGTCCGCGGGACGCGCCAGCAACGCCGCGGCTTCATCCGTCGACAAATTCGCTTCGGCGCACGCGCTCAGCAGGCGCGCGATCGCGGCCAATTCGACGCGCGAAGCACGCGCGGTGTCCTGCTGTCGCGCATTGGCGGCTGAAAAGCCAAAAAACATCGAGCTGATTGCGTCTCCTTTCACCGCGTCCATTTTCCTCAGCAATTTCCACCCCGCTGGCGTCAATCCGTGTTTTTCCAGCTCGGACTTTGCGGTTTGCTCCATTCTCTCGTCCAGCGGCCAGCCTTGCGAGCGAGCCATGCGGGCCGCGAAGAGCCCCGCGGCGCTTTCGCCGGCGATTCGCTCGGCGACGTCTGCTTTTTGGCCAATCCAGCCCAATGCCTCCACAAACTGGGCAGACACCGTTTTTTCGTCCCCTTGGCTTGGCCGGGTCAGCAAATGAGCCGTCGACACTGCGGTTTTCATGCCGTGCTTGGCCAATTCTTTCTCCAAGCTCGCCAGGGCGCTTTCCGCCATGGCCGCCCCCATCCAACGGGTTTCCCACGCGTTGTTTGGTCCGCCGCCTTGGGCCGCGTAGGCCACGTGCATGGTTGACGAGGCCAGCATAATTTTGCCGGCGATGTCCAAATCATTCTTGAGCGCGCGCAAGGCGTTGTCGTCTAGCCCGCGGCGGCCGGTGTCGCCAAGCCCCTTCAAAATGGACTGAATCCGCCTAAAATTGCCGGCGGTGGCGCCCGCCTCCACGGACCAGCCATGCCCGAACGCTTGGGCCGCGCTCGCGCTCGCTTGCCAAAATTTGTCGATCGCGCCGTCGCGCGTTGATGTGGCCCGATGCGCGTCCGTCGTCCAGCGGCCTTCGCTGTCGATCGTGAGGCTGAATGCGCCCACGACGCCAATTTGGGTTTCGGTTTCGTTTTGTGGATTTTTGCGCGCGCTTATCAGCGTGTCCGCCCACGTTGCGCCTTGCGCCGCGCGGACGATTTCTTTCGCGCCGTTTTCCGCCGAAAGCCCCATTCGCACGCTCAAAAGCTCCGAAAAACCTTTCCAGCCCTTGGCCTTCAACCGCTCCATAACCAGCGCGGGCAGCGATCCGATCGGCCCGCGGCTGGCTTCAACCTTCGCCGCGCGCAACGCGATATCCTCCACTTGCGCGCCAGAATTGATCCCGATTCGCGCAACGGACACATCTTCCTGACCCCCGGTGAAACTCAAAAAAGCCGCCTCTTTGGGCAATCCGGCGCTCGCGGCCTGCTCCTGCCGCGCGAACAGCTCGTTGGCCCAATGCTTGGCGGCGCGCTGGGTGAATGCGGAAAAATCATCATTCGTCCACTCCACGCCGAGTTTGTCCACGCCCAACCAATCCGTCAACCCGCGCGCCCTGTCGGCATCGTCCATTTCTGAGGCAGATCGGAAATTGTATCCACGGTGCTCCGAATCCTTTCCGTGGCGCGTAGCGACCAAAGCCTCGTCCAACGCTCTCCACTCACCGGCTGGCATCTCAGGCGCGCTCGGTTCTTCGATGCCTGCCAGAGCCTCTCTCGCGCGTTCGTTGTCCAGCTCACGCGCAAAAACCGGACTCACCAAGGCGGCGCGCCGACGGCGGCCATAGTTGTCGCGATTGTCGAGCGCGGCTCTCTCCCGGCTGGCGATTTGATCGTCCAGCCAGTTCTGCGCAAGCTTTTTGTCGCTCGTCTTCACCGCGATCTTTTTTGCCGTGGAGCTGATTTCTTTCCACTCTTCGTTTTTGCGCGCCAATTCCTCGCGAAACACGCCGCGCGCCAAGGGAGCCAGTCCGCGAATCAACGCGGGGAAAATGCTTCTCAAGGCGTCCTCGGGCCTGTGTTCCCAGCCGCGCAAGCCCCCGCGCCCCCTTGGCGGATTGATTCGGTCGCCCATCATCCGCCTCGGCTCCGCTTCAACATCGAAGTCCAAGTCCATATCCACGTTCGGCAATTCGCCGAGGGGATTTTGATTGGCGAAATACATTTCGGCGCCACCCCGGCCGCCGCCTCTCATCACAGGCGGCATGCCCATCCCCATCAAGAACCCCGCCGCGGGGCCTCCGCCCAAAGCTTGCATGATGGCCCGCTCCGCATCGGGATCGCTCGCCAGCGCGCCCGTCTCCAAAGCGTCGAACCCCAAGCGTGAAAGCTCCATGACAAAGCCTGGGTGCATGAAAGCCCCTGCGCGATTTTGCCCGCCGCCGAGAGCGCCCCACAATTCGGTCGCCCATGCCTCGTTCGGCACCGTTTCGTCCACGGCGCTGCGCGTCAGCCTGTCGAGCGGCGTCTCTTCCGCGGCCTCCGCGCGCTCGTGCAGACGGACTTCCGTCATGTACGCCAACAGATCTCGCAAAGCGCTCGCGAGCATTTTTTCGTCCATGCCGTGGCGATCAAATCGCCCAAACCTCTGCCGCGGGCCGCCCAGCGCCATTTCCGCGCGTTCATTTTTCTCGGCCGACACCGTCGGATTTTTTTCTTTTTCGATCTTTTGGGCTTCTCTCTCCGCGGCCCCAAAGCCAATGGTTTCCAAAACGCTGCCCAGCCGATCCGCAAGCGAGCGGCCTGTTGTGCGATCAACCCCTTCGGCGTTCACGCCCCGGGCCATCGCGCGCAGTGTTTGAGCCACGGTCCAATTTCGGGGATCCGCGTCCATTTCCTGCTCAGCCAGCCATTGCGTCCAAGGCCCGAACGCGACCTCGTTCACCGCGTCCACCAAATCCTTTTCCGCGGCCTGCGCGCTTGGGAGCATTTCTCGCTCCGCGAACTGCCGCCGCAACGCCCTTCCTGCTTCACGCGCGTTGTCGGCGATGGCCGAGCCCGTGGACGCATTCGCCAGCCAGTCGCGCGACTCTCGCGCCGCGAATTTTTCTTCCAGAGAAGACGCCGAGGACTTTTTCGAAAACAAACTGGAAAATCTGGATTGTGGTTTTTTGGCCATGACGATGTCTGTGTGAGGTCGAGCGAAAAACGAATTAGGGACGGCCTGTGTGAATCCACTATGAGTTCGGGCGCGCGGTTGACGCAAAAAACAAAAAGGCGCGCAGAGTTTCCCCTGAACGCCTTATTTTACCGCGAGACCCGCTTTGACGCCACCGCCTTTCGACGGCTGCGCGGGGCGCGGCGCTGCGTTTGCGCCTCCTCAAAATCTCAGTTTGCGCGCCGGATTGGCCACCCGCCTTGGCCCGCAATGGGCCATGGATCAGAACCGCAGTCCGCGCTCCTTTTTGTTTTTCTCGTCGCGAGCCTTGTTTTCCCGCTCCGTCCGGACAAAAGCAACAACGCTCCAAAGGAAGAATCCTCCGAGGATCGTCCCGATGGCCGAAAAGCAAACCGAGGTGAAAACGCGATGGAAGCCCGGCCGCATGGGATTGATGGCCGCGTCGCCGCCAACGTCGCTCTTATCTGGCGCAAGGACCGGTGCTTCTGGCGGCCCTCCTTGGGCTACGACCGTGGCGCCGCGCAGGCCTTCCTGTGTTGAATCCTCTTTTGGACGGCCTCCCGCTTGGCCGCTTTCTGCCGCCTTGTCCCCGCCCAAGGGGCCAATCATGGCTCCCAGCATGGGCCCCATGGGCCCGTTCTCCGGAGCGCCCCTGATTTGGCTCAGGGCGAAATTGATGGCGAAAATATTCGCCATGGCGGACGGGGCGCAAACGGACAAGGCAATCCCCACGACAAAACCAATCACGCCCAAACCGCGTGTTTTTTTCATTCGCTCCCCATGGGCCAGCGCCCGTTGATTTTTCACCGTTCAAAATCCATCCAATGAATCTATTTTCTCACTGTGAGCGCGCAAAAACCAGCCAAACGCCGCGCATTGGCCAGCCTGTCGTTTTTAAGCGACGATCAACAATCAACCTTTTTCATCCAATTAATTGAATCGATAAATCTTTGTCTGGATGTGACGACGAAACACCGAAAAAACAACCCATTATTTTATGGCTACCCAAAAAATGAGATCGCCTCGCATAATAATTTCCGTTAATTCCGTATTAATGAGTAGTATTCGTTTGTTGTATGTATTTTAAATTCCCTTCTGCCTATCCAAAACGACCGCCGATCTAACGAAACAGCCTTTTGTCCATTTTTTATCATTAAATTGCAGACGCCCCTTGCGGTGCCACGCGGCCACAGTGTTTAAGTAATAAAATACTCAATTTAATATTCCGTATAACATACGCAACGGCTGAGAAAACCATGCAGACAAAAAACAAAGACAACACGACTATAAAAAACGGCGTCAATCGGGTGACCTCTTTTTTTGTCATGTGCATCCTGGCCATTGGATTGTTGGGAACAGCAAAATCGGCGTTTGCCGAAGATGTTATTTATAGCGCATTAGCTTTTGCGGTTCTGCCCACTTACACGCCACCAGACGTTATTCCCCCTGCCTATCAACCCCGAGGGTGCTATCCAGCCATGCAGCTGGATCCAAATAATTTATACGTGACGGCGCCGGACGCCCAATCATTAGTTGGGGCTTTTGGTCATGCCGTGGAAGCCGCCCAAGACAGCAATTCTCCCCCCAATTGTTATTTAGAGGCCGAACCGCCACAAAACCAACCGGTATGCGAGGTGCAGCCAACCGATGGAAGCGGCAGCGGCTATGCAACATGCACACTTCTGTTCGATATGTTCATGGAAGACACAGGAGAGGAGCTGCCTCAATCAGTGGACTTTTCGGCGACATGGTCTTGCTCGGCCAATTCCACGTATTCAAGCGATGCTGGTGGTTGCGTTCCCAGCTTTGGGGCCATGTCTCCGACAAATACTGGCTGTGATTGTGCCACGGCGGGCGATCCGGTCAATTTATCCACCGGAAATGTCACTCAAACCGTTTCTGATTTCTCGGGCAGTGGCGATTTTCCTTTGGAAGTTGTGCGTTATTTCAGCGCAAACACCGCGTCACAAGCCGCTAAATCAAATTTCTTTGGAGAACATTGGCGACTTAATTATGATCGTGCGCTAAATATTTACACACAATCAAATGGCAATAAGGCAGTTAACGCTGAACGAGAAAATGGACAAATTTTTCAGTTCTTGCAGTCCACCCCCGGCGGTCCGTGGACGGCGACTAGCAATATCAACGCGAAACTGGCGCCACAAACTGATTTGGATGGCAACATCACTGGTTGGTCATATTCGACAGCAGAAAATGACACGATAGAGGAATACGACGCACAAGGACGCCTATCTTGGATTCAAAACAGAGCTGGCCTTCGTCAAATTTTTAACAGAGATGCCAATGGCCGCCTATTGAGCGTTTCAGACCCCTTCGGACGGCTTCTCGGGTTTGAATACGATACGAGCACTGGCTTGCTCAGCTCCATCACGCAACCGGGCGGGGGCGTGATTTATTACACATACACCCAATCGACTGTCAACTTTTTTGCTCCTCGCTGGCTTTTGGCATCAACGCAATATCCAGACGGACACTCAACGACCGCCATTTACAATGAATCAACTCATACAAATGGCGCAAATGCCTATGATTTTTTAACGGGCGTTATTGATGAAAACGGCCAACGCTTCCAAACATTTGATTACGTCGGAACTCAACCCATTGGGCTGCCGTCTTCCGCCTCGGGCTCTTACCTGGGGTCTGGATTCAATCACGAAACATTCTCCTACTTGCCAGGATTCCCGCCGGGAGCTGCCCCCACAACAACCTATACCGACGCAAATGGCGCGGCGCGGGTTTATGCTTTCACCGGAGCGTTTGGTTTTTTCGTCCCCGCAACAGCATCGCAACCAGGAACTCCATCAACGCCATCGGCGAGCGTCTCGACAACTTACGACTCCAACGGAAACCCCTCAAAATGGACGGACTACAATGGAAATGTGTCCTGCTTCCAATATGACTTAACGCGGAACCTGGAAATCGTCCGACTTGAAGGGCTTCCTCCGTTGTCTGCTTGCCCAACGGATTTGAGCTCATATGTTGTTCCCGCCACACCAGGGGCCACTGTCCGTAAAATAAGCACTCAATGGAGCACAAACTGGCGGCTTCCAACGGGATTTGCCAGCGCCAAAAGAATCAAAACAATCGTTTATGATACAAAAGGCGTGCCCTCTTCCGTCACGATTCAGCCGACCTCCGACGCCACAGGGACTCTTGGGTTTGCGGCTCCCCAAACGGGCACTCCACGGACATGGGGTTTTGTTTCCAACGCCAATGGGCAAATCACCCAAATTACTGGGCCCCGAACGGACCTTCCACAAGTCTCGCAATTTTCATACTATCCGACGACCGAGGATGGACATCGACAAGGCGATTTGGCATCCAGCACTAATTCGTTGGGGCAGGCCACAACGTTTGATTCCTATGATGCCGTTGGACGTCTTTTGCAATCAACCGATCCTACGGGGTTGAGGACCAATATCGCCTATACCCCCCGCGGTCGGATTTCATCAATTGTTCGATCGACCACGATCGGATCGCCATCAAGCTCGGAAACGACAACATTTGGTTATGATTATGTTGGCAATCTGATTAAGACGACATTTCCTGACGGATCCTGGATTTCCCAATCTTTTGATGATGCTCATCGGTTGATTGGGCGAGCCAACTCCGCTGGCGAAACGATCAGCTATACGCTCAACAATGCGGGACTCACCACTCAAACACAGATATTGGACGCGTCCTCAACGCTCCGGTTTCAAGAAACAAGCGCTTACGACATTTTGGGCAAATTAGTTTCCGCTGTCGGTCTTCCCAACGAGGATACGACTTGGACGCACGACCCGCAAGGAAACGCCCTAACCCAAAGCGATGCGCTCGGCAACACCACTACCACCGAATTCGACGCTCTGAACCGCGAAAAAACAATTCAAATGCCTTCTGCGGCGTTTGGCGGAGCCAATCCCACCACGCAAATTGTTTTAGATTTGCGGAGTCGATTGGCGAGCCTGATTGACCCCCGCAGCCTGACAACGAGTCAGACCGTGGACGGATTGGACAACGCGACGGCAGAGCAAAGCCCCGATTCGGGAGAAAAAACGGCATCTTATGACGCGGCCGGAAATGTTATTTCCTCAATAGATGCGCGAGGAAAAACAACCAATTACTCTTACGATTCGTTAGATCGAATGATTTTGGCCTCTTATCAAAGCGGCTCTCCATCCACGATCCAATATGACGGAGGCGTTAATCCAGCGCCATATTCTGCTGGACATTTGACTTATTTTTCAGATGAATCAGGGCAAACCACGTTCACCTACGACGCCTATGGGCGCCTTGCTGAGCAAGCTCAGACCACTGCATCCACCAATACCTCGGCACAAACCCAAAGCATAGGCTGGGGCTATTCTGAAAACCCTTCTCTGCCAGGATCAACGGGGCACCTGACTGATATTTCTTTGTCGGGGTTGACGGCCGCGGCCGCTCACAATGGGATTCATTACGCCTACGATGTTTCTGGCCGCGTGAATGAGGTTGATTTTGTCCAAGACACGACCTCCACGGTGATCGCCAGCGATATCTCCTGGACGCCAATGGGCAAGCCTCAAGGCTGGACGTGGGGAAATGGATCATCTTTTTCTCGTCAATTCGACTTGGATGGCCGTCTTTCCCAATACCCCCTGGGCGTTCTGACTGGAAGCGGAACACTGTCGCCGACTCCCAACGCATTGTCGAGGGTAGTCTCCTATGATTTGGCCGGCCGCATTTCGGCGTTCACCCACACCGATGGCTCCGGCTCTTCAACCTCCGCAGCAGCCCAAGCCGCCAACCAGAACTTCATTCATGATGGATTGGACCGATTGGCCGGGTTTACCCCCTCAACAACGGGATTCGCGCCTTTGTCCGCCGAATCTTACGGTTATGACTTGTCGGGCAATCGTGCCTCTTTCGGCGTGGGCTCCAATACATATTTGTTCACCACAGGCGCCACATCCAATCAACTCACAGGCATACCCGGTGGCCCGATCGCCCAATCTTTGTCTTACGACGCCGCAGGAAATTTGCTGTCGGATGGAGTCAGTTCCTGGACCTATTCGGACCGTGGCCGTATGGCGACCGCCAGCAACGTGGCTAACGGGACTTGGAATTATTTTTATAATGCCCAAGGCTTTCGAACTCTTAAAGAAGGACCGAACGGCGCAGCGGTGCGCTATCTGAGAGACACTAGTGGGCATTTGCTTGGAGAGTTCGACGCTTCTGGAAATATGCAGGAGGAAATCGTTTGGCTTGGAGATATGCCGCTGGCGGTCATCACGCCGCCCTCCACGGGCGCCACGGACGTGCGCGTTGGCTATATTTTTTCGGACCAAATTAACACTCCTCGCGTTGTGGTGCGCGCCACGGACAATGCGATGTTATGGAGCTGGATCGCGTCGGATCCTTTCGGTCGAGTCTCTCCCAATGACAATCCCCAGGGAATCGGATCATATCCTTTTGATTTGAGGCTTCCCGGACAAATTCACGATTCTGAGACGGGTCTTGACCACAATCCCGCACGCGATTATGATGCCGCAATTGGACGGTTCGTGCAGGCGGACCCCCAAGGGTGGGCTGGCAGCGGCGTCAATCTTTATGCATACGCCAACAACAGCCCCCTCAACACAAAGGACATTGCCGGTCAAACGGCGATTCCGGAAGAAACAGAGAAGTTTGATTGTGGTGCTGGAAATGGCTGCGGCAATTTCACGGGCCAACATGGAGGATTCCAGGCCAGTTCCAATGAGGCTGAGGTTGCGGGGCCGGCAGCTGGGGACGCACCGGAGAAATTTACAATAACAAATCCTGTTGCGGGGGGTGGAATATGCCCGCCGGGCGCTCCGACAACAACCCAAAATGGCTCTACAACGCTCGCCCAAGGAAGCCGTGGAGCGCAAACAGCCTTAAATCGGGCGCAAGGAAAAGCATTTGAAAAGCAAATTGGGCAACAATATCCCGCTCTGAACGCACCAGAAGTAACCGTTCGCACCAACGGGGATCAAGGGGTGAGGTTGAGGCTTGATTTTTTGGGGAAAGGCACGGACAATACCGTTGTGTGCGTTGAATGTAAATCATCCGCAACAGCACCGTTGACGCCCAATCAGACAACCGGCTTTCCTGAAATGGAGACCCATGGAGCAACAGTATTGGGGGCAGGGAAGCCGGGTTTTCCCGGGGGGACGGTAATCCCCCCTACGCCTATCCAAATTATACGGCCCGGGGATATTCCCGCGATTCCGTGACTCACAAAAATGGAGCCGAAATGTCTGTTGAAAACCTTGAAAAAATAGACTTGATGGGCGATGAATTGCCCAAAAATCAAACTGTTTTAATGATCACTGACCACCTGGAATGGGGCGCCAATGAGGGCGAGCATTTGCTGCTGTTACAAGAAAAATTAACGAACTATGTTAATTTCATCAAAGGCGGGCAACTTTTCGAAGTTCATCCATCTGCGAAAGGAAAAAAAATAGTCATAAGGGTTGCTTTTAAATATCAACCTCTTGGAGAATTGGTGGATTATTTCATGCCACGAGTCGCAAAATTTTTGAAAGACTTGGATATAGGTTGGGAAACTGAGGTTTTTGAGGAAATCATTGCGGAGAAAAAACCGGATGGCCGGTTTTTAACTAAATCCTCTAATTAGCCACGCTGATGCGATATTGTGAGAATTTGGTGAGAAGAAATGTCTATTGAAGACTTGAAGGTCATTGACCGCATCTCAGACAATGAAACAAGAAACGAAACTCTTTTGGTCATCTCTGACCATCTTGAATGGGGCGCCAATGAGGGGCCGCACTTGCTTTTATTGCAAGAAAAAATAGCCGACTACATTGCCTTCATACATAGTGGCGAAATTTATGCGGTCCATCCCTCGGCCAAAGGCAAGTCATTGGTGATAGTTGTTTTTTTTCAAGACGACCCCGTGGGCGAAATGGTTGATTTTTTTATGCCAAGAATAGAAAAGTTTTTGTCCGATCTTGGAATTGGGTGGCGAACGGCGCGAGTTAAGAGTTCGATGAATTGAAGCGGATTTTTTTGCGCCCTCCCCGCCGCGCAGGACGCGAAAACCTTTTTGTGCCTTTTCTCCGCGCGCGCCCGGACGGCTATCTCTGTCCGGACAACATCCACCCAAGGAATCGCATCAGGCGCAACAACACCGCTTCGGAGAAGAAAATGTCTATTGAAGATTTGGATGTGATCGATCGTGTGGCGGACAATCTACAAAAAAACCAAACGGTTTTGGTGATATCCGATCATCTTGAATGGGGGGCCGATGAAGAAGAGCACTTGAGGTTGCTCCAAGAGAAAATAAGGACCTATCTAGGCTTTATTGAAACGGGAGAGATATACTCTGTCCATCCAGAAGCCAAGGGAAAATCATTGGCCATACTCGTTTTTTTCAAATACGAACCGAAGGGGGAAATGGTTGATGTTTTTATACCTAAACTCGCGGAGTTTTTGGAGGGGCGGGGAATAGAATGGCAAACCAGACGGATTAAGAGTTCGATGAATTGAGGTGAATTTTTTGACGTTCTTCCTGCAGTGCCAGAGACGTCAATCTCTTTGCGCCTTTTCTTGTCACGCACCTGACCGGCCGGCTATCTCTGTCCGGACAACATCCACCCAAGGAATCGCATCGGGCGCAACAACACCGCTTGGGAGAGAAAATGTCTATTGAAGATTTGGATGTGATTGATCGCGTGGCTGATGATTTGAAACGAAATCAGACTGTTCTGGTGATCTCGGATCATCTCGAGTGGGGGACCGGCGAAGGAGAGCATTTGATGCTGCTCCAAGAAAAAATAACGACGTACTTGGGGTTCATTGAAAGTGGACGAATTTATTCCGTCCATCCATCGGCAAAGGGTAAAGCTTTGGCCATACTTGTCTTCTTTAAATATGAACCGAAGGGGGAAATGGTTGATTTTTTTATGCCCAGAATCGAAAATTTTTTGGCCGACCTTGGAATTGAATGGCAAACGACGCGGCTTAAAAGTTCGATGAATTGAAGCCGATTTGCGCCCCCCGTTGTGCAGGAAGCGTCAGCCTCTTTCTGCCTTTTCTCTGCACGCACCCGGCAGGCGATGTCTGTTCGGACAAAACCCACCACGTCTCATAGAAGAGCACGCCGAGGATCAATAAACTAATTGTGGCGCTTTCGAGAGCCCTCTTATTTTCCACCGCAAGGTCTGGTGTTTTTAAATTCCAGACTGAGCAACAACGCGGTGTCGCGCATGGATATGGGGCTGGCGCCACAGCCCTTTTTTGAGCCTGGGGCCAACCCCCGATCGGCCGCCGTCAGCCAACATAGGCTCGCAGAAATAAAAGTGCCGCCTAAAAAGGCGCCCCGGGTCACTGGCGGCTCTTGGAGAGGCCTCTCTATATCCTTTTTACGCTTCGAGTTGGCGTCGAGCCGCTCGATTTTTCCAAAACAGACGAAAGTTCTTTCTGCTCATGCTGCGCCAACGAGAGTTGAGAGCCCTCAACGGCCAGGGCTTGCAGGGTGTTGGCGGCCTTATTTTTTGCTTTGCGAAAAATCGAAGAACAGAAAACCCCCGCGCCCACGAGCCCCGTCAAAACAATCGCCGTGAACAACCCCATGACGGAAACCTGGGCGAATCCCTCCGCGTCCCCGCCTCGAATGAGCTTTCGCAGACACTTCATGAGCCAAAGAGCGTCCCTCCGTTGCTCAGCCGTCAAGTTGGGGGCTCTTTGGCTCAACAACAACCCCGTGTTTTCGAAGGCTATCTCGTGAATCGACCACTGCCCCAGCCTGGCCCCCTTTGGCGGGTGCTCAGGGTTGTCCACCCCCACAAGCTTTATAGCGTCGGCGGGCGCGCCGAACGGCCGTTGCATCGCCGAACGCGGGTCCTTGCCCAACGTGATCGCTTGCTTTGTGTTCGCCAAAAGACTCGGAAAAAGAATCGCCGAAGAGGATGCGGAGCTCACCGCCAACACCGGAACGGGAAGGTTCGCGTTGATCGCCAATGCCGAAAGCTGCCCCAATCCAAAGCCGAGCAGCAAAGCAAAGGCGAACAATTGGGCCACAATTGAAAAAAGCGAAAAAACAAATCCCCCCTGAGTGCCGGACAAAAAGGCATTGAACGCCTGAATCGGAGCTTTTGGCTTTTTGAGAAGATGGATCAACGCGCGCGCCGCTCTTGCCCCCACCGCCAAAAGGGACATGCAAATGACGACCCCCCCCGCGCAGCAAACAGAAAACCAGAACGCCAGCTTTGTGAGAGGGAAAGCAAAAATCTGGGCGCGCCGCGCAGACATTTGCCTCGCCAGGTCGCGAGCGGCTTGCGCCTCCACCACGGACAAATGAGTCGGCAAGGCGTGCCCGCGCAGCAAAAGAAGCGAATGGCCCAGTGTCGCGCGGGCATCGCCCACGATTTCAGCGAACCCCCCTGCTCGGCCGCCCACGGAGGCATTCTGGCTTTCGGGGGCGGCCTCTTCAACACGCTGGCCGCCTCCATTGTCCGTCAAGGCTGGGCACGCGCCAAGCCTGGCGATCGAGCCATCCAAGCATCGAACTGCGGTCCAATCGGGCGCGTCCGCCAAAAAAGAGTCTTCGGTCAGCATTTCGCCAAAGAAATTCGGCGCCAAAAAAGACATCGGATCGCGGCCCGGAAGCGTTTGAAGCCAAAAAGCTGAAAAAAACAGGATTTGCGCGCTGATCAAGATCGTCAAAAATGATG